>Ga0163154_10003639_pt1 | contig 21126 bp, 18 predicted proteins | sample OliLakLV19MP9P1_FD_148649 | JGI IMG/M metagenome (GOLD analysis project Ga0163154, IMG submission 148649) | Freshwater microbial mat bacterial communities from Lake Vanda, McMurdo Dry Valleys, Antarctica - Oligotrophic Lake LV.19.MP9.P1 | ecosystem: Environmental > Aquatic > Freshwater > Lake >...
TCGCATCGACGCCCTCCGCCGCGACTACGAGTTGATGCGGCAGGAGATGCTCTTCGGAGAGCCACCGACGTTCGAGGTCGTGGTCTCGCTCCTGACCGAGATGGAGCGGTCGGTCAACGGATAGCCGCTCGCGAAACCATGCACGATCGCTGGCCTGTGTCAAGAGGCAACCGCGGTCGGCGGCGCAGAAACTAGTACGGCTTCGTCATAAATCTCGCGCGCCGTTCGGCGCGTGTGAGATAGCGTGGCGTGCGATGATGGCGTTCTTCTGGTCAGGGAGGACCCATGCACGTCCAGCCACGCCACACCGTTGAAGAACTTGAAGCCGCGGCCAAGCGGGAGAAGAAGGCCAGGGTCGCGCACCGCATCCGCGTTGTGATCCTGGCCAAGCAGGGCTACACCGCCCCCCAGATCGCCGCGCTGCTGGGCAGCGCCCGCCGCGCCGTCCAGCAATGGATCCAGTGGTACAACGATGAAGGGCTTGAGGCCCTCCCCGACGGCCCTCGCCGGGGCCAGCCCAAGAAGCTCTCGCGCCAACACGAGCAGGAGTTGTGCGCATGGTTGGACGCGGGGCCGCGGCCCGCGTGCATGTGTGCACCTACTGCGGCCCGCAGGTGCATGAGCACATCACCTCGTGCCTGGGCGTCAAGCTGTCGCTCTCGGCGGCCTATGAGGCGCTGCACCGCCTCGGGTACGAGCCGCTGAGGCCGCGACCGATCCACAGAAAGAGCGACCCCAAGGCCCAGGAGGAGTTCAAGAAGACCGCGCCCTTTTTTTTGAAAACCCTCCGCCGCGAGCACCCCGGCGGCTCTTTGAGGTCTGGTTCCAGGACGAGGCGCGCTTGGGCAAGAAGGGCGCCCTGACCACGGTGTGGGCGAAGAAGGGCTCACGCTCCCGGGCCGTGCGGCAGACCGAGTACGAGTGGGTGTACCTGTTCGTCGCGGCCTGCCCGGCCACCGGCGAGAGCGTGGGCATGGTGGCCGGCTCAGTGGAGATCCAATGGATGAACATCTACCTGCGGTGGATCAGCGAGCACGTACTGAGCACGCCGAGGGGGCGAGCGCGTGCGGGTGATGCTGATCCTGAACCGCGCTGGCTGGCACACTAGCAAACGCTTGAAGGTGCCGCCCAACGTCACGCTGCTGCACCTGCCCATCTACTCGCCCGAGCTGAACCCGATGAAAGTGTTGTGGCTGTGGCTCAAAAGCCACTGCCTCTCCAACCGCGTCTACGAAGACCTCGACCACCTCGACCGCGCGGGCGACCAAGCCTGGAATAGCCTCACCCCGGATCGGATCAAGTCCGTGTGCCGATCAGGCTACATGGAACGCGCGAACTAGGCGGAAGCCGTATGAGCCGCCGCGAGGCGGGCCAGCCGGGCTGGCCGCAGGTCACCTGCGGAATGTCGGCTGAAGCTGGCCGGGTTGTGAACACACCGGCTCCCTCGATCAGAGGTGCCATTGCGCCAGCTTTCGGTACGATGATCGTATACTGCCAGCAATGCAGTCAACGGCGATTCCGACCGCACCCCTGTTCTACCGTCTCCGATTCGCACTCGAAGCAAGTCGGCCGATTCGGTTGGCCTCGCATCAAGCCGCGACGGTGCACGCACTTCTTGCGGCCGCGCAAGGAAAGTCCAGTGGTGACGACGATGCGCTGCCCGATTGCATGATGCCCGATGCGCCCGAACAGTGCCGCGGCATCCTTTTGGCCGGCGAGCCCTACGCACTGGGTTGCACGATCCTGACCGACGATCCCACATACGCCCTGCGCGTTTGTACAGCGATGACAACCGGCTTACGCCACCTCGGCGAACTACAGGGTGTCCGGCACCCGCCACCAACATTCTCGGGCAATTTTGCGCTCCTAGAGGTTCGCGATCTTGTGTCAAGCTGTGAACTCACAGGCGCCGCGCACCCAAGTTCGATTCCTCCGGATACCATCGCGCAGGAGCAGCGCCGTGTACGCACGTTGAGTCGCCTGACCCTTCGGTTCACATCGCCGCTTCGAATGCAGCGCGTGGCCGCGGATCGTGAGCCGGGCCATCAGTGGTTCGATGAGAGGTTCTTTGACGCGGGGCTCTTCACGCTCCGGCTCGCCAACCGCTTGGCGGGCTTGGGCCTTGTGGATCGTCCTGAGAGTGCAGCGCCGTTTTATCGTGGAAGTAAGACCGCCGAGAACAGACTGTTGTGGCTCGACGTTGGCTACGGTCCCAGATCTCGCCGGAAAGTACTGGGCGGGGCTGCAGGGCGCGTGATTCTAGATATAACTTCTCCCGAGATCACTGACCTGCTAGTGCTCGGCCAGTACGCTCGCGCCGGACAGGCCACGCGCTTCGGCTTCGGCGCTTACAGGATCGAGGAGCTCGGGCCAGATCCCTACCAATGCTTACGTGCGACACCACTATTCCAGACGTTCACCTCGGATCAAGCGATCAACGCGTGTGCTGACGAGCTCGATCTTCCCAGCGGCGAGTTGCGACAAGCGGCACGAGCGATTGCACGCGGGACTTACCAGCCGCTCCCGCACACGCGCATCCCGATCGAGCAGCCCGGAGGCAAGTCGCGCGTCCTTTCGATTCCGGCTCCGCGTGATCGAGCGCTCCAGCGCGCTGTCCTGCTGCGTCTCGCGCCCGCCCTTGACCAGTTCTTTGAGGAATCGTCACTGGCCTATCGCCACGGTCTGGGCCGCACGCGTGCCGCAGAGCGCCTCCGGCAGGCATTCCGAGATGGCTATGGCTACGCGCTCAAGTCCGACTTTCGATCGTTCTTCGACTCCATCAACCACGCCCACCTCCGCGATCGCCTTGAGGTCTATCTTGCCGACGATGTGGCCGCGGCAGCGATCATGGCCTGGGTGAAAGCTGGCGCGCCCTTCGAGGACCGTGGCGTGCCCACCGGCGCGCCCCTCTCGCCCCTGCTCGCAAACCTCTTCCTCGATTCATTTGACGAAGAGGTCGAGCGCGACGGCGGCCGGCTCGTGCGGTACGCCGACGACTTCCTCATTCTGTACCGCGACCGCAGCGACGCGCAGCGCGTGTTCGACGAGGCAGAGGCAGCTTCGAGCGCCCTTCTTCTTACCTTGAACGAAAGCAAGACGCGGCAGATTGACTTGCGGGAGCCGTTCGAGTTTCTGGGATTCAGGTTCGAAATGACCGAGCGCTGGACCGCCCTGCCGATCGACGCGCCGCGCAGAGTCGAAGACCTAGGCTGGCAACAGGTCGTGAGACGCCCCGAACCACAGGTCGAAATCTCGTTGCCGGGCGAGGCCGACATCGCCACGATCGACCGCGGCACATGGGCCGTCTTCGGCCCCGGCGCCTCCGTGCTCCGGGTGCGATACGAGATGCTGTGCTGCTCGTATCGCGCGGCCGCCGCGGAGACCACCGTCTCGTTTGATAGCATCCGCGAGCTCCTGGTCCTCGGCGGCGCGACCATGACCGCCGGAGTGATCGACCAACTCGCCCGCCACGACATCCGCGTGATCATCGCCGACGATGGCGGCCGCCCGCTCACGGAGTTGAGCAACCAGTTCGCTGATCCCGACCCGCACACAGCCCAATCCCAACTCCTCGCCGCATCAGATCCCCTCCGGCGTCTCGCCATCGCACGTCGCCTGGTCGCCGCCAAGATCGCCAACTACGCCACGCTCGCCCGCGTGCGCAAGGCCCAACTCGGCCCAACGCTCTTCACGACGCTGAGCGATCATTCGCTTCGCGCTCGCGGCGCAGAGTCCGTGGAACGTCTGCTCGGCATCGAGGGCTCCGCCGCCGCCCGCTGGTATGGCGCGCTCGTCAAGGCCGCCCCGACCTGGTGCCGGTTCGAACGCCGTGTCGCGCCCGACGCCGAGGACCCCGTCAACATCCTTCTCAACCTTGCGCAGAGCTACCTTCACCGCCAGATCCTGCTCGCCATCCGGCTCGCCGGCCTCATGCCCTCCGCAGGCGTCCTTCACGAACCTCGCTCGGGCCACGCCGCCCTGGCCTCCGACCTCCAAGAACCCTTCAGGCATCTCATGGACCGCGTCGTGCTCACCGTCCTCCCGACTCTCAAGCCCTCGGACTTCCGTCCGGTGGAATCCGGCCCTTTCAGAGTCGTGATCGCTCCCCAGGCGCTCCGCCGCGTCATCGCCGCCGTGCACGCCGCGCTCGTGCAACCATGCGTCGCCGCGTCGAGGCCCGAGGCGTTTACCTACCTCACGCACATCATCCTCTCCGCCCGAAACCTCAAGCGGCACATGCTGGATCGATCCATCGTCTTCGAGCCGTTCATGCACCAGGAGTCCTCATGAGTCTGTACCTCGCCGCCTATGACGTCGCCGTGGACAACCATCGCAAGCAGGTCGCCACCTTCTTGCGCCGCTACGGCCCGCGCCTCCAAGACTCGGTCTTCGAGCTCCGCCTCGGGCCCGACGACCTGGTCGATGTCCGCCGGTATATCGGCCCACTCCTGGAACGCACCGACGCCTTCGACATCGTCCCCATCGACGAGCGAGCCACGCACCGCCGATACCGATGGATGCGGCCGCTGGAGGTACCTCAGCCCGTTCTGCTGCTCTGAGTTTGCCAGCAGAACTTGGTTTGACATCGAAACTCGCCGCGCCCTCCTTCAATGCGTACAATGCGCCGACAATCCCAACTCCGGATCACCTCCGGAGCCAAGGACGGCTCGGCGGACGTGAACTCCGACGAGACCCGGCGAGGAAGGGCGACCGAGCGAGCCATAGTGCAGCCAGCCAAGAAACGCCGGGCGTTGAACCGAAGCACACTTCGGTTCCTTATAAACGTCGCCATGCGCAGCCACATCTTTGACATGTAAAAAACTACAACCTACGCTTGCTGAGGCACTTACGCGACAATTAAGCATCCGTCCGCACCCGAGGTGCGGTGCAACAGCGAGCACCCTGCAGGGTGCAATTGAAACAACTCGGTTTGGTACTGGAGTAGTTTAACTATGAGGGTGCAACAGCGAGCACCCTGCAGGGTGCAATTGAAACTCTTGATTACGGGGCTTTCGCTCCGTTTTAATTCAAAGTGCAACAGCGAGCACCCTGCAGGGTGCAATTGAAACCGTTTCTCGTACCTCCGTGCCGTCTGCATGAGCGTACGGTGCAACAGCGAGCACCCTGCAGGGTGCAATTGAAACCAGCGTCTCATAGAGCAATGGCTGAAACTTACGAAGTTGGTGCAACAGCGAGCACCCTGCAGGGTGCAATTGAAACCAGTACATTTTGCTTCGGAGCTAGATGTTCTTGATTGTGCAACAGCGAGCACCCTGCAGGGTGCAATTGAAACCATAACGTTTTCAGATATCCCTGCCAACGCATGCCGAAGTGCAACAGCGAGCACCCTGCAGGGTGCAATTGAAACCTCAGGGCAGGTTGAGCTCGGCAGATTATTGCAGTCGTGCAACAGCGAGCACCCTGCAGGGTGCAATTGAAACGGGTTGCTGACATTCGCCGGCGGAGTTGACTCGAAGTGCAACAGCGAGCACCCTGCAGGGTGCAATTGAAACAGAGATGACATTTGTACTTGGGAGTTCCAAGTTCTTCTTGTGCAACAGCGAGCACCCTGCAGGGTGCAATTGAAACTGGCGGTCGACAAAAGGGGACCAGCGCGCATCGAACACGTGCAACAGCGAGCACCCTGCAGGGTGCAATTGACCAGGCGTTTGGCACCGATACCACCAGCACATGGCGGCCGCAGAAGGTTGTGGCCTGAAAGGGACTAGCAAGAGAAGCCGCGCCCGAGCAGCGCGACTTGATAGAATGCCGCCATGAGCGATCTCAAGACTTCGCCGGGTGATGCCGCGCAACGCCCGACGGATGCACAGACTCTCGGCACTCCTGCGCTCGAACTGTCGCAAGATTCAACGACACCGGGTGTTCCAACCGCCAGCGTGCCGCCGCAGGCGAGTGCGTCCTCGGGTGGTGGAGGGGCGTATGGCTGAAACAGTCGACCACCAACCGCGCGTCAAGAAGAACATCTTGCTGTTCTTCGTCCTCTTGGCGGTCGCTGCGGTTGCGGGGCATAGCCTCTCGAAAGAATCGTACAAGTACTTGCACGAGGACCAAACCTGGCCGATCAGTGTGCTAGCGGCTCTATCGGCGGTCTTGTTTGCGGCTGCGGCCTACATCCTGTATCGTCGTCGCTTCGAGCTGGAGGGGTGGTTGCCGCTCCTAGCCGTGATCCTCGGAATTCTCGCCGCACATTGGCTCGGGCTGAGTTTGCACGACTTGGCCCACGGGTCGCCGACGTGGGCTCTCGTGGCGGCATCGGCCGTTGGGCTCTGCGTAAGCATCTACTTGGCGGAGCGGATCGGCCAACACCTCACACTGTTTCGCACGTTGGATGTGCCGATCCAAACCCAGTGTTTCTTGCAAGCACGTCAGCGGAAGATCCGGGCGCTGGTGCTTGTTGTCTCGAAGAATCAGTTCCGGGTGCAACAACCAGTTGACAAGTCGGCTCATACCCTCGAGGTCGTAGACGTGAATCGAAAGAACGCGCCGAAGCCGAAGGACGGCGAGGAGGCGATTTCGAAACCAATCAGGCTGATGGGTGGCTTGCATCTAGACGAAGACATCGCAGCGGCGGATGGTTATGGATGGAATTGGCAACAGATTTTACGAGCCATCAAGCCGTACCACGATGCTGGAGATCTCAAGCAGATCGTGCTGATCGTGAGTAAGTCGAAGCCGAGCGATCAGTGGAACACACCCAAGCAGAAAGAAGTTGCCAGAGGCTCAGACGTCCAGTTCAAAGACTGCGAGAAAATATTACGACTATATTTTGCCGCTGACGTTGTCGGTATCGCATCGCATGACGTGAATCTTGAGGACTTTAATCAGATGATCACACTCTTTCGCGATAGAATCCTCGCGGACCTCGCCAAGACGCACAAGATCGATGCTAGTGAAGTGGTCTTCGACGTGACTGGGGGGTACAAGGTCGCGAGCATCGCAGGCGCGGTCCTGACGCTCAATAGCTCCGCCCTTTTCCAATACGTTCAGACAGAAGGCGAGATGAAACCCATCATCTATGACGCGCGCATTGATTTGCTCCCGCGCGTCGGCGGATAGAGTAACTCAAGGCGTCGTTATAATGGCACCACCGAACCCAGCTGCGGCGCGTCCGGTACGTGACGCTGGACCACCACCCCGCCGCCGAGTCGCGGATCGTGGACCGCTACCCAAGCGAAGGGATGTGCGAGGTGGCACAGGTGAGCGTAAAGCCAGACGGGGCCACGGCCGGAGAAGATCAGACCAAACTGCTCACGGCCGAACACTTCGGCCGGAAGAGCGATCGAAGAGAGTTGCTCCGGGCTCAGCGGAGTCGTGCCGACATCAAACTCGGCGAGCGAGAACGTGGGGAGCGATCGGGTTGGAAGCCAGCGGAGGGTCATGGTTCTACGCGGAATTGGGAGACATAATGCTACAGGGCTGCGGCGGGTTGTTGACCTTCCCGCAGATTCGATGCCACATTCTCGAATAATTCCTGAAGTGAGATTTCGTGCATTCCTAGCTTCCCTTGAGCGCCACGAAAGTTCGACGCGGTCAGAAATCTACAATGAGTGCTTGATGTGTTTCAGCAGCATGGCGAGCATCGTGCGACTGCGCTCGAACGATGGTTCGTTGGTTGCACCTGTCGAGGGGTACAGCCACGGGCTCGGCAATGCCGCCGCACGGAATCGCCACGTCCGCGGCTCGTTCCCGCCCACCGGGCCAAGGTTCTCGAGGTGGAAGAAGAACGGCTTTGTGTGTCGTTTTCCGACGGGGCTTTCCAGCGCGACCTTTTGTCTCTGAAGCTGGATCAGCCGCGGCAGCCCGAGGCATGCCTTCTCCGGACAGTGCTTGCCGTGCCCTGTACAAGTATCGGCCTGAGTGAAATCGCGATACGCGCACCCGATCTTGTCAATGGCGTGCCACGCGTCGCCAGCCTTGAACTCCAGTTGCAAGAGTTCCGCATCCTTGAATGATGCGGTCTGTGGTGCGGCTTGCTTGAGACGCGAGGTCAAGCGGAGCGACTTGCGGAGCCGATCGCCCGCACGCTCCACATCTTTGACAACATCTTCGCCGTTAAGAACGACTTCTTGCACGAGCCGAAGTGATCCTAGCCCGTTGCGGGATTTGGCACCAACTCCGCCGTACGTGCACAGCAGGCGCAAGGCCGCGTGAGCCTGTTCGAGGAGGAGTTCGGGCGAGATTTCGTAGAGTTGAAGGAGCGGATTGTCCTTGTCGCCATCGGTCTTCACCTTGTCGAGGAACAAGGCCTGCGCACGGATGCGGATGTTCCACCTTGCCCCAGGAGCGAGAAAATGGCGCTGCTGGCGTTTTGCGCGGTCCTGATCGTCCATGCCGTAGGTGAGGAACGCGTATCCGGGGGTGACTTGCGGTTTCAGTGTGATCCCGTGGGCTTGAGCGAACCGTCTATCAAACCGCAAGCGCTGTTGCCCCTGACTGTTGGTGTATGGTTCCTTGATCTGGCACAAGACCACTTCGTGAGAGCCGATGGGCTCGAGCGTGATTTGGACGGGGCTGGCAGCGTCGGTGCTTCCCCAGACCGATGCTTCCAGGCGGTGGAGCAGTTCGTAAGGCAAATGCTCCGCATGCATGGCACGCCACCACCAGCGCAGCGCGCCCCGGAGCGTCGGCACCCGGAGTTCACAGTCGGCGTGGGCTTCGGCGACACGCTGACCGATCACTACGCTGGCCTCGGCACCGCCGAGGAACGCTGGCGTCTGCAACGCAATCTCGAACAATCTCTGATCTGGGGTCAGTTCAGCCGCAGGTGCCTTCGCACCAGCGAGGCGGAAGCGTCCGTAGTTCGCCACCGTCTTTGCGCCGGCGCCGGACGCGACGAGCGCGGCGTCCAGCGCACGCAACGCGGCACCAAGATCGGACGTGGCGATCGTCTTGGCGTCGTAATCCGCGGTGGCTCGCACGGCCCGCGGCGCGATCGCGAACTGCAGTGTGATATTCTTCGCGACTAGGAAGGGCACTGGGGTGGGATCATGCCAGTCCCCTGGCAGCTTCGCGTTGTCGGTGACTGTGGGTGAATCGCCACCGGGCCGACGGACCTGGATCTTTGCGTCGTCGAGCGAGCGCCCATCGGAGTACCAATGCCCCATGTGGGGCGTCATGACATCAGCGCATAGCGCGACAGGCGTCAGCGGAAGGGCGTCGAAGAAGACCATCGATCCGGTGACGAGCCGTGTTCGGTCGTCTTCGTCATGTTCGACGTGGGGATCGTGCCCGAAGATCCGCTCGATCTGCGATTTCAGCGCGGAGTCTGCGCCCGCCTGGCGCTCCATCCAGCTTCGGCACAGCCCCTTGACCGCACAGCCGGGGAGGTATGGCACACCTAGTGTCGGATGCCATTGGAAGCCGTTCTCGACGGGATGCTTGATGCCGAGCCCGGAGACAAACCTCCAGGTGTTGACGTAGGCCACGGCCTTGCCGCCGAGCGATTCGGCCAGCCTGCTGATTCGCCGCGTGCCGGTCGTGAGTTGTTCCGGCTCGCCGCAGGGCCAGAGGATCGCCCCGCGAATCCAATCGAGTTTGGCGTTGCCTGGTTCGTCGGGCCCTGGCACGCGCCATTCGCGGTCGTAGCCGTTATAGAACTTGTCGTACCACAGGCCACGGTGGGAGAGTTGCGTCAGCGCCGCATCCTGAGCTCCCTTGTACAGCGGTGCCGCCATCAGTTCGTCCTCCGAGTCGCGTCGTCAATGGATCCTCGGCCTTTGGGGATCAAGGCGCCGGCGAGCATTGCGAGCCACTTTGAGAAGACGAGCGATTCGGCCTGGGCTGCGAAGTATGTGTCGGCGTCATGCTTGGTGATCGCGTCGAGCAAGTTCAACGAATCGGTGGTGCCGGCGGTGACGCGAGGGAAGTCGAGCCCAGGCTCGAAAAGCCATCCGGCGAGCAAATCGGAGACGGCCTGATAGGCTCTTTTGTTCTTGCCGGTCCGGCTCGCATAGAACGCGACTGTTTGTCCGAGGCCGTTGCTCAGGATCATCGGCCCGAGGCCACGAGCGGCGGCACGCAGTTCGTTGCCGACAACGGCCGAGACGGCACCGGCTTCATGCGGTCGGGTGTCGGCCCCGAGCGTTGATGGCGGTGCGGCTGGAGGTTGGCGATTGCCCGCATGGGTGCTGCCCACGTTGTTGCGCGGTGATTGGACGGTCTCACTTGCGACGAGGTGCCGAAGGCCGTTGTGTACGTAGGCGGCGCGTCGCTGCTCGATGGTCTGCGAGCCTGGGTCACGAACGGGCGGGTTTGCAATGCGGGTCATACGACTGCTCCGGCCTTGGCACCCCGAACTGCGGTGATCTGACACCACCCCATGCCCACGGTTTCGTTGCCGCCGACCTGCAGGTACGGGTCCGGCTCGAAAAGCGATTCGATCGCGGTTCGCAGGACCTCATGGCCTTCGAGGGGCTTGTCTTTGTACCGCGAAGCCGACGCCGCAACATCGGCGTAAAGCAACGTGTCCGGCGGCAGAGTTTCCTCGTACCAGAGCGCGCCGGGCTCGACTGTTTTGTTTTCATTCAGCCGAATGTGCGCGGTCGTTGGCGTGGCCGTGCGGCAGAGCATGGCGAAGCGGTCGTCGCTTATGACAGTCAGTTGGTTGCTGAGCGCCTTGATGAATCCCTCCCGCTCAGAAGCCGGAACCAGCATTGCGATGGCCTTCGCGATCTCCGCGAGTGGTTCGTGATGGCACGTAGTAAATCGCAGTTCTTCGATGTAAAGCGGCTTGCCGGTTTTTTGGTGCGCGACAAGCGCGTCGACATCGGCGACATTCACAGAATCAAAGGTGACCGCGGTGCCGAGCCGCAGTGCATCGCGCTTGAACCGCGTCAAGATCGCGGGGCAGCAAACCCATCGGAAGTGCGTAGTCAGCGAACGCATCGGGAGCAGGAGGAGCTTTGCATCGCTGACGGCGAGCGCTCCAGCAAAGTCGCTCGGCTTCGGGGCACCCGTCGCCCCGGTTGTTGGGGGCGGAGGGCCGAAAACCGCGTAGACGAGCGGTTTATCGTTCTTCCACCGTTCCTCAGCCTTGCTTCGCATGGCACCACGGAGTGCCGAGCCGAATACGCATGGCCATCCGGTGTGGGCTTCGCGCTGGATGGGAAGATCGATCACGTCCACCGACGACCCGATGCCGGGGTGTACCTGCGTCACTGTGAAAAGTCCCATCATCGCCCTGTTCATTGCGCGCCTCCCGAGCTGATCTGATCGTTCCAGATGCCTACAACAATTTCGCCGCGGCCGAGCGGATCCTGATCGCCAGAATTGCCCCGGATTGATTGCCCGTGCAACTTAGCTATCCGAGCAAACCACTCCGGGTCGCTGCCAACGGCGCGGCAGAAGTAACAACTTCCGGCCGGAGTGAAGGACTCGACCGGACGAGGCGTCATCGTCGTCGCGTTCCAGCCGCCCTCGCGAACCAATCGACCTGTCGCGCAGCTGTCAATGTACATCTCGACGCCGCGGATCGTACCGCGCCACGACGTCGACGATCCATGCTGGTCATCAACGCGATGAAACCCAGGAGGCAAGTGCTCGCAACCTGCGTCGGCGGGCGAGTGCGTCACGAGGACCAGTATGGCAGTCAACCGCTTAGGCGTGCTGCGCGGCGCTGGGACGTCGCTTTGGACCCGGGGCGAAATGGTGATGTGCGCCAGACGGCCCTCGCCGCCGAAACGGATTGTCGCACCGTCGCACTTCCGCTGCAGATCGTCGGGTATCCCATCGACGTAGGCGACGATTCTGACACCGTTCTTTAGTCGTACGTGGCTGGTCTGGTACCGCAGCCCGTCGTGAACCGTCCGGAGCGAGTTGTCGCGGGCGATTCCGACGCGAGCGTCGTCTGCGACGAGCGCGTCCCGATCAACGAGTGACTCCGGTGGAGGAGCGTCGCCTCGAAGGACACTGCCCAATCCCTCCGCAGAACACCAGTGCCCGTCCAACGTCGCTGCTCCAAGCAATCCCGCCGCGTGCGGAAGTCTCACACTCGAGCCGAGGTCGCAATGCATGCCTTTCGCCGCCGGGTGCATCAGCGAAATCTTTCCAGTTTCCTTCGACCTCAGCAACATCGCCGGAGCCGGGAATAGGAGGTCGTTATTACGCTCGACGTAGGGCCCTCGCATGCGAAATGAACCGAACTCGGAGTTGGAATCATTGGGGTCCGAGACGCCGCTGCCGATGTACTGGCGTAGCTCGGCGTGTCTTCCTTGGCTGAATGCCAGCCAATCAACATCCTTCGCTTCACCGATCGCCGTGCGAATTGCGCCGGCAACGGTCCGTGCCGGCGGCGGGAAGTTGCTCGCCAACTCGACACCCCCGACCGTCGACCAGGGACGCGACTCCCGGAAAAACCAACTGTCGACGGGTTGAAAGGTCCACTTCATGACGCACCTCCGCGTCGTGCCGCGGACAAGAACCGGATGAGCATCGCTGCATCTTCGGTCAACTGTGAATCGCCAGGGTCGCTGCTTCCGCTCGTAGGTTGCAACGATTGCTCATAGAGCGGCTCGACGCTGCCCTTGGCTTGCTCCACCGAGACCGAACGCCCGCCCCACGAGTTGATGTAATCTGCGGTAAGAAGCGAGATTGCGACGTCTTTGTCAAGGCCCTGCAGCAACTTCAGGTGCTCACGGATCTTGAACAGGAAGCCGTGGCTGAAGCGGTCTGCGGCATCGACGTTGTCGACTCTTCCGCCCGAATCATGAGACTTCTCCGAGAGAATCAATTTCTCAGCCAGCGACTCGAGGACAAGTGTCGGTCGGTCCACAGCGTTCTCCCATTTCTGGACCCACTCGGCCGCGACCCCGGCTGGCTTTGTAAGGCGAATAGCGATGGCATCGCGGCCGCCCCGCGTCTTGGCAACCTCTTTCAGGAGTTCCTGGGTCTCGGACACAACGCGCGTCAGTGGTCGGTGCGTAGGAACAAAGTGCAATCCGGCGGAGATCGACCAGCCGCCCTGAACTCCATGCCTTTGGCCGGCGGCGACAAACGCGTTCCGAATGGCCAAGGCGCAGGCCGCTGCCCGCGCGACGGGCAGGAATGCGAGCACGTCATCGCCACCAGCGTAAAGCAGGAATCCGTCGTGCTCGTAGACGATGCCCTTGCCGTCAGCTCCGATGACGCTTCGCGTGAAATCGTGGAGCGATCGCGTCACGGGGCCGGGATCATCGCGATGTACCGAGAGCGAGCGTCCGAGTCCGTCGCCGTCCATCGCGAGCACCGCGTAGAAGGGAAACGGTCGCCCAAGCTTCAACGCTTGCAAGGCGGATTGTGCTCGCCGGGCTTTCTCCGGCGTGTAGTCAGTGAACAGATTCTTGTTCTCGAGCGCTACCTCATAGAAGGCGTGAGCGTCGAGTCTCGGTAACCAGGCGAAGTCCTTTCGCCTGGTCGCGGCGTCCTGAATGCACCGGATGTCGGTTGTCCACTCGCCGTGGTCAACGAGCGCTCGGGCCGCGTCATACAACTCACTCAGCTGTTCATACTTAGCTTGCTTCAGAATCGCCGCGAGCCATGGTGCCGCTGCCACCGTCTGGACCGAAGGAATGCCTGGAACCTCGTCCTGCCCGTTCGCAGGACGCTGGTCGTGCAGATTCCACCCGATGAGTTTCCAACCACTCATCTCGGCATTAAGTTCGACGAAGTACCGGGCGAACCGACGCTTCACGTACGCAACTGAACTCAGACACTCCCCTTCGCGCAGGTCCGAAGCGATCCCCGACTTTTTGCCATCTCGCAGATTGGACCAGAACTTGCGAACCCCTTCACCCGGTCCCTCGCCGGAAAGCTCCTGGAGATCTCCGATGACCATGCACTTGACACCGGGCTCACTTCCGAGAATCCGTGTCCGCCAGTTCTTGCGCCGGTCAAGTGGCTGGCCAGATCGGTCGTCGTGCATGCACCACGCGATCTCCCAGAATGGTTCCGGCTTAGAAAGCACGCCGACCTGGCGCAACCAAATGGCACGCGTCCGATCCCTGCAGGCGTCGGTGAGCCGAGGCGCAAGATCCTTTGTCCAAACAAGTTCTGCGAGCTCAATCCATGCGCGCCGAACATTCTTCACAACGACCTTCGGTTCGAACGTTTCTGGTACTTCTGCGCGGAATCGATTCGGGATCTCTCCCTGCCGCGGCACCCGACCCGACTGAGAGCCTCCCAGCCAATCAAGGTATCCGTCGGCCGGGAGCGGAAACACGATGCTCCCCGAACCGTTGACGACGGTTTTCATCGCAACGCCGGCGAGCCACGACAGCAGAAAAGACCCGGCCCAAATATCACGAGTTCGCCGCGCCTGCGCAACGAAGCCTTGGACCGGGCCGATGGTGAAGTCGAATAGCCGTTTGGCACCCACGTAAACTCCCCATTTCGATATCAGGAGATTGAACTTCTCCCGGTTGACGAACCAGAGTCTATGACAGTTCGAATACCGTTGCGCTTGTCCCCGCTGAGGTATCATAGGTCGTCGTTGAACGGCCTTTGGCCGTTTCCGCGCAGCGGAGTCTTACGCATCCACCGTCGCCGTAACAGGCTCCGCCACGGCCCCTTCTGGCCCTGCGTGTTGACCCAGCGAGTCATGTAGACGGCAGTCTTGCCGCCTTCCTCCCCGAGAGCAACAGTTTCGAACGCGGTCGCGCGAAAAGGGTGGTATGTGGCTGTTAAGCAGAGCAAGCAAGTGCTTGCAGGAATTCATTTTGCGAGTTCTGGCTAGCAGCCTGCTGCAAAATATAGAGTTTTGGATCATTTTCAAAAAACCGACGTGCCGTGGTGATCTGCCCCCACGGCTCGTTCCAAAGTCTATGTCACTGATTTGATCGCGTGGCAGTGCAGCTGAGCCATGCGGAGCGCAGCGCAGCATGGCTCAGCAGCACTGCGGCTCGTGAGCGTCTGCGGCGCTGGCGGGCGGTACCCCGGCTGCGGTGGGGCCTCACGGTGTTGTACTCTTGCCGCCACTGCTCGATCAACACTTGTGCCTCCTTCAACGAGTAGAAGATCTCCCGATTGAGCAGCTCGTCACGCAGCTTCTCGTTGAAGGTTTCCACGTATCCGTTCTCCCACGGCGAGCCCGGTTCGATGAACAGCGTCTTCACGCCGACCTTCCCGAGCCACTCTCGCACCGTCTTTGCGCTGAACTCGAGGCCGTTGTCGCTCCGCACGTGCTTGGGCACGCCTCTGGTCGTCATCAGCCAGCACAGCCGTTCGAGCAGGTCGTCGCTGGTGAGATGCCGCGCCACGTTGATCGTCAGGCACTCACGCGTGAACTCGTCCACGATCGTCAGCATCCTTAATGCACGCTCGTGGTGCGTGCGGCCCGTCACAAAGTCGTACGCCCACACGTGGTTCTTGCGCTCTGGTCTCAGCCGCACACAGCTCTCGTCGTTGAGCCAGAGTCGGCCTCGTTTGGGCTGGCGTTTGGGCACCCTGAGCCCTTCACGCCGCCAGACGCGTTCGACCCGCTTGTGATTCACTCGCCAGCCTGTGAGCCTCAACATCGCTGTGACCCTCCGATAGCCGTACCGCCCGTGTGTGCTCGCCAACTCAATGATGTCCTTGGTCAAAGCGTCCTCGTCGTCACGCGCGATCGCGTGATGTCGCTGTGTGCTGCGAGGTTGCCGCAGGACCGTGCAAGCTCGTCGCTGCGAGACGCCCAGATGGTCGATCACACGATCGACCACGTTGCGCCTGCGCGACGAGCTCACCAGTTTGGGCTCGCCGCGTCCTTCAGAATCGCCATGTCGATGGCTTGGTTGGCCACGATTCGCTTGAGTCGCGCGTTCTCCGCTTCGAGTTCCTTCCTGCGTTTGGCCTGGTCGACCTTGAGTCCGCCGTACTCACGCCGCCAGCGGTAGTAGGTCTTGTCCGTGACGCCAAGCTGCCGGCAGACCTGCTTGACCACCGTCCTCTTGGACAGCTCAACATCCGCCTCACGAAGCTTGTAGATGATCTGCTCGGCGCTATATCTCTGCCTTGCCATTGTCGTTGCCCTCCTGCGTCCAGCACCAGATTACGGAACCTGTGGCTGGATCGGGTTGAGGGGGGCAGATCAGTGTAATTAACGAAGCGGACCGATCCGCGTCCGTCACCACCGTGGCGGGTCGGTTCGAGGGAACGACTCACGGCCGACTCAATTCACAGAGGAGCAGAGCAGCTCGGCTTGCTCCAGAACGGTCTGGGTGGCTTTTTCCTGCTTGTCGGGTGGGTAGCCGTATTTCCGAAGGATGCCTTTCACGAGGACTCGGAGCTTGGCCCTTACCGATTCCTTGATCGTCCAATCGATTGACGTGTTGGCGCGGACCGATTCGACCAGCTCACGAGCGATGTCCCGCAGCGTGGCGTCGCCGAGCACCTTGACGGCGCTGTCGTTCGCTTCGAGCGCGTCGTAGAAGGCGACCTCGTCATCCGTCAGGCCGAGGTTCTTCCCGCGACTCTCTGCGTCGTGCATCGCCTTGGCCATGGCGATCAATTCTTCCAAAACCTGCGTGGCCTCGATCGACCGGTTCTGGTACCGCTTGATCGAGTTGTCGAGCATCTCCGCGAAAGATCGCGCCTGGACCAGGTTCTTGCGGCCCCGCACCCTGATCTCCCCGGCCAGCAATTTACGGAGAAGATCGACGGCGAGGTTCCGCTGGGGCATTCCCCTCACCTCGGCTAGGAACTCCTCGGACAAGATGCCGATGTTGGGCTTGTTGAGCCCAGCCGCGGCGAAGATGTCGATGACCCCCTCGGATGCGACGGCCTTGCTCACCAGTTGCCGGAGGGCCTGCTCGATGTCCTCGGCGGACTTCTGCTGCTCGCCGGTGCCCTTGGACAGCACCGACCGCACGGCCTGGAAGAACCCGACATCGTCGCGGATCGCCAGCACCTCCTCGTGGGGGACCGCCAGTGCGAAAGCTTGCGAGAGTTCCTTCACAGCCAGCAGGATCTTGGGCTTGCCGTCTTTCTTGGCCAGGATGTGTTCCTGCGCCGCGGGCAGCAGGCTGAGGCGCTGGTCCGGTCGCCCGCTGGTCCAGTGCGACCAATCGAAACCCATAAACATCTCGCAGCACCGCTCGTGGGCCGCGAGCATCGCCGCCACGGCCTCGTCCTGGTCGATCTTGATGTCCTTGCCCGTGCCGCCGCTCTCGGTGTACGCGGCGAGGGCTTTCTTCAACTCGTGGGCGAGGCCGAGGTAGTCCACGACCAAACCGCCGGGCTTCTCTCCGAAGACCCGGTTCACCCGCGCGATCGCCTGCATGAGCCCGTGCCCCTGCATCGGCTTGTCCACGTACATCGTGTGCAGGCACGGGGCATCGAAACCGGTGAGCCACATGTCGCGGACGATGCAGATGCGGAACGGATCGTCGGGCTTCTTGAACCGATCGGCCAAGTCACGCCGCTTGCCCTTGTTGCGGATGTGGGGCTGCCAGTCGGTCGGGTCGGAGGCGGAGCCGGTCATCACAATCTTGATGACCCCGTTGCCGTCCTCGTCGCCGTGCCAGTCGGGTCGGAGTTTCGTGATGGCCTTGTACATGTCCACGCAGATGCGCCGGCTCATGCAGACGATCATGGCCTTGCCCGCGTTGCCGGTCTCGGTGTACATCGCGTCGAGCCGCTGGTGGAGGTGGGTGACGATGTCCTGCGCGACAAGGTCCACCCGCTTCTCCGCGCCCGCGAGCGCTTCCAACTGCGCCCACTTGGTCTTCAGCCGCTCTTTCTTGTCAATCTCCTCGCCCTCGGTGGCCTCCTCAAAGCCCTCGTCGAGTCTGGGCCGCTCCGCCTCGTCAAGGGCAAGCTTGGCCAGCCGCCCTTCGTAGTAGATCGGCACCGTCGCCTTGTCCTGAACGGCCCGCTGAATGTCGTAGACGCTGATGTAGTCGCCGAAGACGGCCTGAGTGTTCGCATCGGCCTTGTTCACCGGCGTACCCGTGAACCCGACGAACGAGGCGTGCGGCAACGCATCGCGCATGTGCTGAGCAAAGCCGCTGCCAACGCTGCCCGTCTTCACGTTGAAGGTGGGTTCGAAGGCATACTGGCTGCGGTGAGCCTCGTCGGCGATCACCACGATGTTCCGTCGATCCGACAGCATCGGGTGGCGGTCGCCCCTCTCCTCGGGGAAGAACTTCTGGATGGTCGTGAAGACCACACCGCCCGCAGCGACGCCCAACTTGGCGCGAAGGTCGGCCCGGTCCGCCGCCTGGACCGGTGCCTGCCGGAGCAACTCGCCGCACCGCGAGAAGGTGCCGAACAACTGATCGTCGAGGTCGTTGCGGTCGGTGAGGACCAGAATCGTCGGGTTGCCCATCGCCGATTCCGCCACCACGCGCCCGGCGTAGAACGCCATGGTCAGGCTCTTGCCCGACCCTTGCGTGTGCCACACCACGCCCACTCGCCGGTCCCCGCTCGCCGCCGAGGCCGTGACCGTCTCGGCCAGCGCTTTGTTCACGGCGTGGAACTGGTGGTACCCCGCCATCTTCTTGAAGACCTTCCCCGCGCCCTCATCCTCGAAGACGATGAAGTGCCGGAGCATGTGCAGAAACCGACGCTTCTCGAACACGCCCCTGAGCAGCACCTCTATCTGGGGCAGCGTGCTCGCGGCGAGCGTCTCGCCCTCGGTGGTCCGCCAGGGCATGAAGCGGTCGCGGTCGGCCGTCAGCGTGCCGATCTTGGCCTCCAGCCCGTCGGAGATCAATAGGGCTTCGTTGTAAACGAAGAGCCGGGGTATCTGAGCCTTGTACGTCTGCAACTGGTTGAAGGCCGACCAGATCGTCGCCTGCTCGTCCGTGGCGTTCTTGAGTTCGATGACGCCCAGCGGCAGGCCGTTCACAAAGACCACGATGTCAGGCCGGCGGTTGTGCCCGTTGGCCCCGCCCGCCGTCACCGTGAACTGGTTGACCGCGAGCCAGTCGTTGTTGTCGGGCTTGTCAAAGTCCACCAGCCGGACAATCACGCCGCCGATCGAGCCATCGTTGCGTTTCTGCTCGACCGTCACGCCGTCCACGAGCATCTTGTGGAAGGCTCGATTCCGGCCAATCGCATCCGCCGCATCCACCCGGGCGACTTGCCGGAACGCCTCGTCGAGAGCATCTGCGGTCGCATCAGGGTTGAGATGAGCCAACGCCTCCCGCAACCGCCTCGCAAGCACGACTTCATCGAACGATGCCCGCTCGGCACTGGGCTCGCCGGGCGCGATTGATGGCCCGTACACGACTGTGTAGCCCATGCCGTTCAACCAAGCCAGCGCGGCCTCTTCGACGACGGATTCAGTGAAGGTGGTGCTCATCGGCGGTTACTCCGCCGCCGTCAGGGTCCCACGCACCGAAATCCACCCCTCGCTTCGGAGGTGGCTCCAAGCCAGTTGGATGTGCTCGGGCTTCATGGTCGCCTTCTTGCGATCGTTCCAGGCGTGAACCTTCGCCACCGCTTCGTCGGCGTTCGTCGCACGGGCTTCGTCCCGCACCGCGACGAAATGCACCGACGCCAGCAGTTCCATCCCGTACGGCGTCTCGAACCCTTCGATGAGCGTCCCGACCCGTTCCAATCTTGCCAACGCTTCGCTATGGTCCTTGAGGAAAGCCGCCGCCTCCGTGGTCGCACCTTCGCTCAGCGCGATTTCCTTCTCCGGGCTGCGCTCGCCGTCGAAGCCTTGGATGTAATGTCCTTCCAACGTCTCCAGCACCTTGTTCAAGTTGTCGGCGTACGGCCCGTACGCGGCCTTCTTGTGCTTCAATCGCAACGGCTCTCCCGCCTCTTGCAGGAAGTAGGCCAGTTTCTGAATCTCCAAGAGCGTGATCTGGTACGCCAGCACCGAGTACCGATCAATCGCCGCGATGAACAGCGCCCGCGCCCGCGTGAGTTTGGGCCGCTCCGTGTTGATGATCCGATCCGCCGTGGCCGGTGCGCCCGCCGGGGCGAACAGCACCACCCGCACCTGCGGCAGCGCCTCGAACGCCTTAACGATCATCGGCCGCACTTTGGCCCACGAAAGCCCGCCATTGCCGCACCCTAGGGGCGGCAGCGCGATCGACGCGATCCCCAGCCGCCGAACCTCCGTGACCAGCGAGACCAGGCCGCTCTCGATGTCGGCGTACGACGACTTGCGGAACCACTCGCGCTTGGTCGGGAAGTTGATGACGTACTTCGGCCCGTTCAACTGGCCCGTCGGCCAGACTTGCACCGTGCCGGGCACGACCTCACCGCGCTCGCACGCCTTCTCGTACGCCTTGTTCATCTCCGGGTAGGCCTGCTTGAACTGCAGCGCGATCCCCTTACCCATAACGCCCACGCAGTTCACGGTGTTCACGAGGGCCTCGGCCTCGGCGTTCAGCAGGTTTCCTTGAGCGTCTTCAATCACGGCGTCATCCTCACTTGCTCAATAGTACCAAGAACTCTGGACTATAACCCTTGGCTTGTGCCCCGCGCCAGCCAAAGTCGTGTGCACCCGGGCCAGCGCCGCCGCGTTGGCCACCCCCACATAGCTGATAAGGGGCCACGGTATCGCCCGGTGGACCAGAAACTCCGCCTGCTTCTTCTCCTGCCGATCCGGGAACTGCGGCGTCGTGTTCCACTGCGTCTCGTAGCAGGTCGGGAAGTCCACCTCCCCCAGCCGCGTCAGGTCGTCGTGGAACGCCGCCACCCGCGCCAAGGAGTGCCGATCGGTGAAAACGAACCCCAGACTCGCCCCGGCCACATCCTGCGCCGTCGAAACCAGGTAGGCGATGTTCGACTGGTCCACCTGCGCTACGTTGTGCCCCGTGTCAACGCGATAGAGCATCGGTGAGCGCGGCCCGAAGTAGAAACCGACATAGTCAAGGATGATCCCGCGCGGCCCACAGGGGACCGTGGCTTGCCCTCGATCCGCCTGGGTCTGGGTCGCGTGGATTGGTGTCCACGGCCGACCGTCGTCGGGCACATGGTTCGGCGCGTGGAGCGCCTCGCGGGCAAGGAGCGTGCGGAGGTTCTCGATATGAACCATCCGGTAGATGGGTGTCGGAACCGGCGGAGGGGGTCGCGTGGTTTGGGCGGGGGTCGGAGCCATTCAGACCGCCCTCTCGACGATGCGTTCGGCATCGGCGATGCGAAGTTCGCCAGAGATAAGTTTGGGCAGAAGCGTGTCGCGAAGCGCGGCGAGGG
>Ga0163154_10003641_pt1 | contig 21119 bp, 21 predicted proteins | sample OliLakLV19MP9P1_FD_148649 | JGI IMG/M metagenome (GOLD analysis project Ga0163154, IMG submission 148649) | Freshwater microbial mat bacterial communities from Lake Vanda, McMurdo Dry Valleys, Antarctica - Oligotrophic Lake LV.19.MP9.P1 | ecosystem: Environmental > Aquatic > Freshwater > Lake >...
GCCATCGACCGACCTGCTGGGGTGGCTGCGCAGCGCCACCTTGCCCGCGGTGTCGCTGGCCTTGCTGCAGATCGGACTGCTGGCGCGCATCACCCGCTCGGCCATGCTGGAGGTGCTGCGCCAGGACTACATCCGCACCGCGCGCGCCAAGGGCTTGTCCGAACTGGCCGTGATCGGCAAACATGCGATGGCCAACGTTGCCATCCCGGTGGTGACCGTGGTCGGGCTGATTTTCTCGGTGCTGCTGTCGGGCTCCATCATTGTCGAGACGGTTTTTTCCGTGCCGGGCATGGGCGCCTTGCTGGGCAATGCCATCTTGCGGCGCGACTACCCGATGATCCAGGGCGGCTTGTTGTTCGTGGCCACTGCGCTCATGCTGCTCAACATCCTGGTCGATGTCGCTTATGCCTGGTTCGATCCGCGGGTGCGCGTGGGTGGGGGGCACTGACGTGGCGCGACCCAGCGGCATTGGCGTGGTGCGCCGTTCACTGGCCCTGGGCACGTTCAGGCGCCTGCTGCGCCATCGGGCGTTCGTGATCGGCGCCGTGTTGCTGGGCGCCATGGTGTTGATGGCGCTGCTGGCGCCCTGGCTCGGCACTGGCGATCCCAACAAGATGGCAGTGCGCATGCGGTTTCAGCCGCCGTCGATGGACCATCTGCTGGGCACCGACAACCTGGGCCGCTCGATGCTCAGCCGGGTCGTCTTCGGCGCGCAACTGAGCCTGATGATCGGCCTGTGGGTGGTGCTGCTCAATGCGGTCTTCGGCGTGTTGCTGGGTGCGCTGGCCGGGTATTTCTCCCGGCTGGACGGGCCACTGATGCGACTTGCCGACGCCCTGATGGCATTCCCCTCGGTGTTGCTGGCCATTGGTATCGCCGCCGCCCTGGGCCCCTCGACCAGCACGGTGGTCATTGCGCTGGCGGTGGTCTATATCCCGCGCACCGCGCGGATCCTTCGGGCCTCGGTGCTGGTGGTGCGCGAGCTCGACTATGTGCAGTCGGCCCGTGTCGCTGGCGCCAGCCACTGGCACATCCTGTTCCGGCATATCCTGCCCAACAGCATGTCGCCGCTGATCGTGCAGCTCAGTTTTGTGTTCGCGTATGCCGTCTTGTCAGAGGCGGTGCTGGGTTTCCTGGGCCTGGGCGCGCCGCCAACCCAGCCCAGCTGGGGCATCCTGATCGCCGAAGGTCGCGGTTATATCCGCGAGGCCTGGTGGCTCACATTCATGCCCGGTGCCGCCATTGCGGTCACCGTGCTCGGCGTCAACCTGTTGGGTGACGGGCTGCGCGATGTGCTCGATCCCCGCCTGAAAATCGAGCAAGGTTGATGGGCGATCCGATTCTGCGCGTCAGAGGCCTGACCTCGACTTTCCGCACCGACGCCGGCGTGTTCCCCGCAGTCGATGACGTCAGCTTCGATGTTGCGCCGGGTGAGGTGCTGGGCATCGTTGGCGAAAGCGGCTCGGGCAAGAGTGTCACGGCGCTGTCCATCCTGGGCCTGTTGCCCGATCCTCCCGGGCGTGTGGCCTCTGGCTCGATCCGGTTCGAGGGGCGCGAGATCGTGGGTTTGCCCCGAAAGGCGCTGCAGGCGCTGCGTGGGCCGTCCATTGGCATGGTGTTCCAGGAGCCGATGACCTCGCTCAATCCCGTGTTCCGTGTCGGTGACCAGATCATGGAGACCATTCGCGCCCATGAGGCCATCAGCAAGGCCGATGCCCGCAAGCGGGCCATCAGCCTGATGGATCGCGTCGGTATTGCGGCACCCGAGCGCCGTCTCGATGACTTTCCGCACCAGCTATCGGGTGGCATGCGCCAGCGCGTCATGATCGCGATTGCGCTGGCCTGTTCGCCGCGCCTGCTGCTGGCGGATGAACCCACGACCGCGCTGGACGTGACGATCCAGGCCCAGTTGCTCGACTTGCTGCGCGACATCCAGCGTGACACCGGCATGGCGGTGGTGATCATCACCCACAACATGGGTGTGATCGCCGAATTTGCCGATCGGATGCTGGTGATGTACGCGGGCCGGGTGGCCGAGCAGGGGGCGGTGGACACGGTGTTCACCCATCCGCGCCATCCGTATACCGTGGGCCTGCTGAGATCGACGCCGCGGCTGGATCGCGACGAGGCTCGGCTGACGACGATTCCCGGCGTGTTGCCACAGTTGTCCGACACCATGCCCGGTTGCCGCTTCGCGCCGCGATGCGCGCGGCGCACCGACGTTTGCGTGCTGTCCAAACCGCCGCTGCTCGACGTCGGCGCCGGGCAGCAGGCTGCCTGTTTCCACTGGGATGCCCAGCAACCTGGGGGGGCGTCGTGAGCGCAGCTCGTACCGCAGAGCGCAGGGCGGAGGTTCTCCCGTGAGCGGCGCGCCGGCTTCAGTTGCCACAACCGCAGCCAGCGCGCCGCTGGTCGTGGTGGAGGGTCTGGTCAAACATTATCCGGTCAAGGAGGGCCTGCTATTCCCGCGCGAAGTCGGCCGGATACGCGCGGTCGACGGTGTGTCGTTCAGCGTCGGCGCGGGCGAGACATTGGGCCTGGTTGGGGAATCTGGCTGCGGCAAGTCCACCGTCGCCAAATTGTTGATGCGGCTGGTCGAGCCCACGGCCGGCAGCGTGCGGATCGACGGCGTCGATCTGGCCGCCCTGGACCCGGGCGAACTGCGCAGTGCGCGCCGTGCATTGCAGATCGTGTTCCAGGATCCCCAGGCTTCGCTGAATCCACGCATGCGCGCCGAAGACATCGTCGTGGAGCCATTGGTGATCCAGGGTGCGCGGCGCGGGCCGCAGCTGCGCAAGCGCGCGGCCGAACTGCTGGAGATGGTGGGCCTGTCTGCGGCCCAGGCCGGTTCCTTTGCCCATGAGTTTTCGGGTGGCCAGCGCCAGCGGCTGGGGATTGCCAGGGCGATTGCGTCCCAGCCGCGTTTCATCGTGTGTGACGAAGCAGTGTCGGCACTCGATGTGTCGGTGCAGGCGCAGATCATCAACCTGTTGCAGGACCTGCAGCGCGACCTCCAATTGAGCTACCTGTTCATTTCGCACGATCTGTCGGTCGTCAAACACATCAGTGATCGCGTCGCCGTGATGTACCTGGGCAAGATCGTCGAGATCGCCGACAAGCGCAGCCTGTACCGGGCGCCGGTACACCCGTACACGCGGGCGCTGATCGCATCGATACCGGTGGCCCATCCGCGCCTGCGTCAACCGCGCATCCGCCTGGCGGGCGACATGCCGAGCGCGTTGGCGCCACCGGCCGGTTGCGCCTTTCACACCCGGTGCCCGCATGCCACCGACCTGTGCCGCACCCAGGAGCCGGTGCTGCGCGCCCAAGACGACAACCGCCAGGTCGCCTGCCACTATGCTGAAAAATTCGTGCCAGCGTCGGCTCCCAAACCCGCTGCATCCATGTGAGGACACGCCAAGCCATGCGTATCACTGCCGTCGATCCGATCCTGCTCAAGGGCAGGGAGACTTACCATGCCTCGGCCAGTGCGAGCGAAGCCACCGACAACGGTGACTGGCAATTGATCATCAAGGTGTCCACGGACGAAGGCCTCACCGGTTGGGCTGACGTGGAGACACTGGGGCCGGCGGCGGTGGCCATCATTGCCGGTCAGGGCATGTCCATCCTGGGCTTTCGCACTCTGGGCGAACTGCTGCTGGGCGAGAACCCGCTCGATACCGATCGCCTGTGGGACAAGCTCTACATCGGCAGCGCGTATTACGGACGCCGCGGTATTGCGATGCAGTGCATCTCGGCGATCGACAACGCCTTGTGGTCGATCCGCTCGCAGGCCAGCGGCATGGCGTTGGCCACGCTGCTGGGGGGGCGCAGGCGCGACAGTGTGCTGGCCTATGCATCGACCCTGTTTCGCGAAACGCCCGAAGGCATGGCGGATGCGGCACGGGCCTATGTGGAGCGTGGCTTTCACGCCGTCAAATTCGGCTGGGGCGTGTTCGGGCAGGACCCCGGCCGCGACCGCGAACTGGTGGCTGCCGCACGCGATGCCCTGGGCCCCGACCGCCACCTGCTGGTGGACCCGGGCTGGTATCCGGCGGGCTGGTCGCGGCCCGGCCCGATGCGCAGCCTGCGCGAGAACATTGCGCTGTGCGAATGGCTGGCCGAGTACCGCGTGGGCTGGGTCGAGGATTTCATCCACCCCGAGAATTTTTCCGAGTACGCCGCGGTGCGCGCTGCCAGCCCGGTGCCGGTGGCCGCCGGCGAGCAGCTGGCGACCCACTGGGAGTTCGAGCGTTTCATCGACGCTGGTTGCGTCGACATCATCCAGCCGGACCTGTCGCGTTGCGGTGGTCTGACGGTTGCCAGGCGGGTGGCGCAGATGGCGGAGGCCGCCGGCATCGAACTGGTGCCCCATTCCTGGCTGACGCACCTGCTCACCGCCTATTCGCTGCAATTCATCGCCACGTTGCCGCGTGCGCGTTTCGTGGAGTTCAACGTGTCGCAAAGCACCTTGACGCGCGGCATCGCGCCGGCCCGCTTTGCGTTGCAGGCCGACGGAACCATCGCCATTCCCGACGATATCGACATGGGCGTTCAGGTGGACGAGGCATTCATCGCCGCCCACCGCGTCAATTGATCATTTCCAACCGAAAAAGCCGAGGTCCACCATGGATCGCCTGATCTGCCGCCCCCATGAACTCGACCTGGAGAGCCCAGGCCGGCGCGACTACTGGGTCGCGCTGGAGCATGACTCGATCTGGGGCGACCACCTGATCCCGTTGACGGTCATGGTCGGCGCCCGGGCACGGCCAGGCGAGGGGCTGGTCGTGTTCGGCTCCAACCACGGCAACGAATACGAGGGGCCGATGATCGTGCGCCGAATCATGCGCGAGCTGGACCCGGCCGACGTGCAGGGGCGCATCATCCTGGTGCCAGTGCTCAATGTCGCGGCATTTCGCGCCGGCGCGCGTGATTCGGCGCTGGATGACCATGTCAATCTCAATCGTGCCTTCGTCGATGGCGCGGGTGTGTTGCCCGCGATCAAGGGCATCACCCACCGCATTGCTGCGTTCGTGCGCGCCAGGATCTGGCAGCACGTACACGTGGTGCTGGACCTGCACGCCGGTGGCCAGGTGGCCCGGTTCCTGCCGCTTACCAGTTTTCACCCGGTGGACGATCCGGTGTTGTCGCGCCGCATCGAAGACACGGCGCGTTGGTTCGGCACGCCGCTGGTCATCACTTACCAGAATGAAACGCCGGGGCTGCTCACCAGTGAGGCGGAACGCCTGGGCAAGATCACGGTCGGTTGCGAACTCGGTTGGGGTGGTGCTGTCAGCGCGGCGGGAGTGCGTTATGGCTGCCATGGCGTGCGCGCTGCTGCGATCCAGCACGGACAGTTGCGCGGCGATATCACGCCGATTGCCCATCACGCCGATGGCACCCAGGTGCGTGCCGAGATGATCGATCGCGCCTGCTTCACCGTGGCGCCGTTTGCCGGCCACTACGAGCCGCTGCAGGAATGTGGCGCCCGGGTCCGGCAGGGAGACATCGTGGCCTTGCTGCATGATTTCGACCGTTTCGATCTCGACGCGTGGCCGGTGCGCGCCGGTGTGGACGGTATCGTCATCGCGCAGGCCTGGGGCGCGCCGGTGTTGCAGGGGCAACATGTGCTGGTGACCGGGCGCATCGCGCCATAAGGTGGCAAGCGGGACTTCGCTGGATGATCTTGCGTGTTTGGCTGTGCGATCGTCGTCGAGTCCGGATGTATCCAGAAATGGGGACGAACGGCGCTGACGACTGGGTGCGCAAGCCCGGGCACTTGACCGCGCGGGACCCCGCGCGGGGCCCCGCGCGCCGCAACGGGGCACACGCTTACAAGGAAGACGCGATCGACTGCAGCCGCTCTCCGAGCCACGACATCGATTCGACACTGCTGTAGACCATGACGAACACCACTGCAGCGGCAACCAGAACCATGTGCACGACGAATGAGACCGGCACACTGCTGTAACGCTGGTTCTCGTCGCCCCGCACACCCGTGCCTGGGTCCGCGCCGGAACCCGGTGCGCGCGCATCGGTGTCTGCGATATTGCCGACCCATTGGCAGGCGAAGTTCTCGCAGCGGTAACGCTTGACCGGCACGATCAGGCTGTGCAGGCGGTCCACAAGGCGGCGCTGCTCGCGCACCGGCGTGGCCCCACAATTCGGGCAATCGACGCCGGTCACCGGGCCGTACGCGATCGGCCCCAGGCTCTTTGAAATGTCAGGCATATCGCACTCCTTCCAGCGTGGTGCGCAGGGCCGACGGCGCTGCGGCTACGTCTGCAGTCTATGCAGGGATCCGGCGCGGGTCTGTGCGATGACGAACTTAGCGGCGGGGGTGATCCGGCTTCAGCTGCGGTATCACCACAGCGGCGGCCCAGCCACCGACTACGGGTGTTGCAGCCCGTCAGTCACGGCGCCAGAACAGGCCCATCAGCGGCTTGACGCTGGTGCCGTGCAGCAGGATCGACAATGTGACGACGATCAAGGTCAGCTGCACCAGGATCAAGGCCAGGGGTTCGGGCAAGCCGTGTTCGATCGCATACATCAGGTAGTACAGGGAGCCGATGCCTCGCACGCCGAACCAGCCCACCATGCCCTGCACGCGCAACGGGGTGCGCGGTCCCCACAGGGCAACAAACACGCTGAGTGGCCGTGCGACGAAAAACAGGAACAGCGCCAGCGTCACCGCCTGCCAGCTCCACGAGTCCAGGAACAGGGAACCGCCGACCAGCAGCACCAGCACCACCTCGGACAAACGCTCGAGGTGTTCCTTGAACACCAGCGAACCGGCGCTGACCATGGTGTTTTCCAGCAGGTCCGACTCCGGGTTCTGGCTTGCCGATGCCGCATCCGATGATGGCGGCAACTCGATCTGGCGTTGTTCCCGCGTGAGCCGCAGCTCAGTCTGGCGCAAGGCCACGGCGGCGAAAAACACCGCCAGGAATCCCCAGGTGTGCAGCATCAACGCGATGCCGTATACGACCCCGATCAGTCCGAGCCCGAGAAAGTCGTCCAGCAACTTGTGCTTGAGCGGCACTCCCCGCAACTTGCCTCCGACCCGCGCCAGCGCAGCGCCTGCCGCAACGCCGATGGCGATGCCGCCGACGGTGGCCCAGAGCACGTCGACGAGGATCCAGCGCAGCCCAAAATCGCCCAGGTCGTCCAGCCCGAGCAGGCCCAGGCCCAGCACGACAAACGGGAATGCGCTGCCGTCGTTCATGCCGGCTTCGCAGGTCAGGTTGAACCGCAGCAGGTCGCGGTCACCCGGATGGCGGATTTGCACGTCGGTGGCCAGCACCGGGTCGGTGGGCGCGAGGATGGCGCCCAGCAACACGCCGGCGCCCAGCGGCAGGCCGAGCACCAGCACGGCGAATGCCGCCACCAGCGCAACGCTGATCGCCATCGAGACGCTGGCCAGCAGCATCGGCGCACGCCAGCGCGCCAGGCTGAACGGCACCGGCATCTTGACGCCAGCGGAGAACAGTGAGATCAACACCGCCACTTCGGTCAGCACCTCGAGCAGAGCCGACTCCTTGAGCGGATTGAAATGGAACAGGTTGAAACCCGTCGGGCCGACGACCAGGCCGACGACCAGGTAGATGATGGCCGAAGTCACCGGCGAGCGCCTGAGCAACGACGTGGTCAAGCCCATGAACAGCAGCAGGGCGCCGATCAGTGCAAACCATTGGGCAGTGGACATTCGGACGATCCGTGCAAGGTGAAAAGGATATCGACGCGCGGCGTCGCGCAAGGCACGGCAGAGCATAGCTGTTTGCGCGCGCAGGCTGCTTCGCATGGCGTCCCGACAGATCGGGCGCATTCACGGGCTTGGCGGGGTCGCTGTGTGCGCCGGCGTACAGACCAGGACCGAAAAAGGCCTTAATCTGCCTGTGGGACGAAGCAACGTGCCGGTCATCCCAACCCAACGCGAGAGGAGGCGCGACGAAATCGAATCGGCTCGAGGGCACTGCCGAGCAAGCGGCTGGCAGGCCAAAGACAGTTCGGGGAGTCGATCGGCAGCATTGGACACCGCGCCGGGGGCACGGCCGGCGCGCCGCGGTTTTCACGCATTTACATTTTTTAGGAGACTTTCATGGGACTCGGAACCATTTTGTTGATCGTGTTGGTGCTGCTGCTGATCGGTGCAGTGCCGACCTGGGGCCACAGCAGGAGTTGGGGCTACGGGCCAAGCGGAGGGATCGGCCTGGTGCTGCTGGTCGTCATCGTGCTGGTGGTGATGGGGCGGATCTGACCGCCGTCCGACGGTAACGGCGGCGGTGTCTTTCGCGTCGGCGGGCGGCGCGAGGCTGTTTCACTTTCCTGCACCTGAAGCACAGTGACCGGCAGCGCCTGCGTGCGAAAGGGGGCAGGCAAGCGGCGAACGGGGAGCCAAAAAAATTTCTGTCTGGCGGTACGCGCCGACGTCATCGGCCGTCGTGGCCAACACATGGGCTGCGCGGCGTCCTGCAGCCCATTACTTCGAGGGATGTTTCATGACCCAGCCTACCCGTCCGATCCATTCCCAGGCCAGGCGCCAGGTGGAACTGCACAGCGATGACGCCGCCGGGTTTGAGCAGCCCGTGGAGTCCATGCCGCAGAGCGCAGCCACAGAGAGCGCCAGCATGTGCGCCGCCGAGTGGGACCTTCTTTTCAACGCAGTCGAGGCCAGGCTCGGCTCCATTGCCAGAACGTTGCTCGACGAAGCGGATGGGTTGCCCAAGCGCAACACGACAGTCGCGGCACAGGACGCCATTGCGGAGTGCGCGCAAGCCTTGCAGCAGCTTCATCACGTGCTGGCAGACGAACGGCGGCAGCATCGGGTGGTCGAAGATTTTTTGGGGGTATCGACCGCCGCGTTGGCGAAGGCGCGCGCCAGCCTCGTCGACGCCCTGGATCAGGCCCGCCGCGCGCGACAGCAGGCCTCGCATGACAGCCTGACTGCGTCACCCAATCGCCGACATTTCGGCAATGGTGTCGATCAGGCGGTGGCCTTGGCCGGTACCGCCCGCAGTGCGGTGGCAGCCGTATATATCGACCTCGACGGTTTCAAGTTGATCAACGATCTGCATGGTCGCGCGATTGGCGATCAGGTGCTGAAGATCGTGGCGAGGCGCCTGGTCCACGCGGTGCGCACGCAAGACAAGGTCGGTCGCCTGGGCGGGGACAAGTTCGCCTGCCTGTTGATGAACCGGCCGCACCTTTTTCAATTGCAGGCGATGGCCGGCAAACTCCTCGAGGCTGTTTCAGCCCCGATGCAGATCGACAACCTGGAGATCACCGTTCGGGCCAGCATCGGCATTGCCATGCACCCCGACGATGGCGAATCGTCGCAGACACTGCTGTACAACGCCGACACCGCGATGTATCGCGCCAAGCAACAGTGTTCGGGTTTTGCCTCATGAACGTGACTCCCGATCCAGTAACAACCGGTCGTACTCCTTCTTCACCACCGCGTAACACTCGCAGCTGCGCGCCTCGACCCCGCCGCGGTCAAGCACCGATATGCGGCCACGGGCGTAACGGATCAGCCCGGCCCTTTGCAGCCTCATTGCCGCCTCGGTGACGCCTTCGCGGCGCACGCCCAACATGTTGGCGATCAGCTCCTGCGTCATGACGATTTCGGAGCTTTCCAGGCGGTCCAGGCTCAGCAGCAGCCAGCGGCACAATTGTTGGTCCAGCGAGTGGTGCCGGTTGCACACGGCGGTCTGCGACATTTGCGTGATCAGGGCCTGCGTGTAACGCAACAGCAGATGCAGCACGGAGCTGGAACTGTTGAATTCGGCCTTGAGCGCCTGCGCGCGCATCCGAAAGCCGTGGCCAGCGCTCTGAACGACGGCACGGCTGGGCGTGGATTCCCCTCCCATGAACAGCGATACGCCGACAATGCCTTCTTTGCCGACGACGGCAATCTCGGCCGAGGCTCCGTCCTCCATCACGTACAGCAGCGAGACGATCGAGGTGGTGGGGAAGTAGACATGCGTCATGGCGATGCCCGACTCGTGGAGCACGTTGCCCAGTGGCAGTTCCGCGGGCTCGAGTAGGGGCAGCCAGCGCTGCCATTCGGCCTGCGGCAACGCGGCCAAAATGCCGTTGGCCTTGGGGTCGTTGTGGGTTGTCATGGGTGTTCCCGATACTGTCCATTGCGTAACCGTGCGATACGGCGGCGGCGGCAGCCTGCGTGCTTCGGGCAGTTGAGTGTACGCTCTCCACGGCCGAGGTTCCGTGCGCTATCGAACAGACACCGGTCTGTGTATCGCCGCAACACGGGGCGCCGCAAGGATCCGTGTTGCAGCGCGCCCGCTGCGAGGTTGTTCTGGCCTGGCTCATGGGTCGGCGTCCACCGCAGCGACCCATCGGGTTTCAGTCGCCGCGATGGACTGCACCGCGGCTTCAACGCCGTGTCTTCATCGCGCGCTGGTAGATCTCCAGATCGGCGGCATAACAACTGCAGGCGGCTGCCTCCAGCCCGGCGCGGTCCAGTACCGTGAGTTCGCCACGGTGGTAGGTGATCAGGCCGCGCCGCAGCAAGTCGCCAGCGGCGGCCGTGACACCGACCCGGCGCACTCCCAGCATGGCGGACAGGAACACCTGCGTCATCGCGAAACAGTCGATGTGCGCCCTGTCCTGGCTCATCAACAGCCAACGCGCAAGCCGTGGGCTGATCTCGTGAAAACGCAGGCAGGCCGCGGAGGCGGCGCGTTGCGCCATCAGCACATACAGGTATTGCTGCAGCACCTGTCGCAATGTGGCGCTGCGCTCGAGCTCGGCGGCGAAGGGCGCCGCAGCCATGCGCCAGGCGGCACCCGGGCCCTGTACCAGCGCTTTGAGCGGCTCCTGTGCCACACCCAGCGTCAGCTGCACGCCGAGCATGCCTTCGCACCCGGCCATGCCCACCTCCAGCCCATGTGTCCCGTCGATCTGCGCAATCAGCGAGATGAAGCCATCGGTGGGAAAGTAGACATGGCGCGTGGGTTCGCCGGGTTCGCACAGCACCTGCGCAAGCTGCAAGTTGACCGATTCGCACTGGCCCAGCAGGCGGGTGCGGTCGGCGCGCGGCAGGGCGGCGACGAGCAGGTTGTGGTGTTGTGGCAAGGCAGAACTCCAATGGCGTCGCGGCAAAGGCATGGACCACCAGTGTGCGCCCGATTCACGGGCGTGACTGTACGCCAGCGCACCTTCGCCGTTTTACGTGCACGGCGCCGCCGGCAGGGGCAAGTGGCGGCCACGACCGGCGTCGAAGGGTCAGTCTCCGACTGGCGGCTCCTTTATTGGCACCGGCATCCCTGGCGTGGCTGGCGGGTCGGATACCGGCGGCTGCCGCGGATGCGGCTGTGGATCTTGGATCTTCGGCGGCGCCGATGGTGGCTTGCGCTCATTGGGCGCGGGCGGGATCGGCGTGGGCGTGGGTAGGGGTGCCATGCGGCAGGATCTCCTCGTGCAGTGGCGCCGCCATTGCGCGGAGCCTGTCCTGATGCGACGGCGTGCGCCGGTCGAAGTTCCAGGTGACGCCTGATTGCCAAGATATGCCGACGGCGCGGCGCTCCGTTGTCCTACATCCATGCTTGGCTGCAATCGGCAGACTGAAGCGGTGCGCCCGGTGTTTCTCCGCGAAGCCGATGGCACGCAACATCAAAATGAGATTCCACATGCAGCAATGGCAAAAACTGAAGACGCCAGGGGGTCACGCCCTGCTGGCAAAAAAAAATGGCGACATCGGCCCGATATCACCGATCTCTGGCTCGCCAGGCCGCTCCCAAGGTGCTCGCACCGCAAGTCGCAGACCGCAGGTATACCAATGCACTTCGGTATCGGCGCCGACACGGCGTTGCCGCCCGTGCGCGAGATCGAGCCAACAACTTCGCCACCCGAAATTCCGGTGCGCGAGCCCCGCTTACCAGTGCCCCCGCGCACGGAGCCGCCAAGGGCCCGCAACGCCGCAGCCCCAAACCGTGCCGGAGCCGGTGTCGCCGGTGCCCCCGCGGCCGGTGCCGCCACGACCGGTGCTGCCGGTCGCAAGCTGCGCACCAGCATGAACGTGTCGGCCCCGCAGTGACCATCCAGTGATGGGGCCCGCGTCTGCCTCGGGTGTGCAGGTCGGCTCCCGGCCTGTTCCCCACCTGCCAGCATGTTCCAGCGCCTGCGCAAGCTCCTCACCAGCGTTCCGTCGATCACGGTCGTGGGGCTGGTGTCGGCCTATCTGCTGGTCGGTTTTTTCGTGTTGCCCGCGGTGTTGCGTTGGCAACTGGGGAAACAGATTGCCGCCGGCGGTTATGTGTTGCAGGTAGGCGACCTGCGCTTCGACCCGTTGCGCCTGCGCCTGGAAGTCGACCGCGTGTCGCTGACTGACAGGTCCGGCGCGCCCATGCTGGGCTTTGACAACCTGATGGTCGACCTGGAGTGGCGCAGCATCACCGATCGCGCCTGGACGATCGCCGACAGCCGTCTTTTGGCGCCGATGCCGCGCATCGATCGTGCCAAGGACGGCAGCCACAACTTCAGTGCCCTGCTGGCGCAGTTCGTATCCGATGCGCCGGAGCACACAACCCAGGGTACCACCGTGCCACCGGTGCGTTTGGAGCTACTGCTGCTGACCGATGGCCGTATCGGATGGCTGGATCAGCAGCTGGAGCAGCCGCTGGCAAGCGCCCCCAGCCCTGGCTTCGCCAGGCCCCCCGAGGAGGTGCGAGGAAACTTGGGGGCGGCCCGGCCTTTCCTCGTGAGCCGGATCGCGCCGTTGCATCTGCAACTGTTCGGCCTATCCACGGCGGGCTCAAACAGCGGGTCACGGATGCCACGACGAGCGTGGTACCGTTGAAGCTGGAACTCGACGTAGCGAAATGACGCAAATACCCGCTGGCTCCCTGATGGACCGGATCGAGGCGCTGGTCTGGGCGCCGGCCGGCCCTACCGGCGCGCGCACAGGCCTGCTGCGGTTGGCGCGCACCATTCTGATACTCGGCCGCGACCTGGCCTTCGGGCAACTCACGCTGCGCGCGATGGGCCTGGTCTACACCACACTGCTGTCCATCGTGCCATTGCTGGCGCTGAGTTTTTCGGTGCTCAAGGCGTTCGGCGTCACGAACCAGATCCGGCCCATGTTGCTGAACCTGCTCGCGCCGCTGGGCGAGCAGGGCAACGACATCGCGCTGCGCATCACCGGCTTCATCGAGAACATGAATGTCGGCGTGCTCGGCGCGGTCGGCCTGGTGCTGCTGCTGTACACGTCGATCTCGCTGATCCAGAAGATCGAGGAGTCGCTGAACTACATCTGGCACGCACCTCGCCCGCGTCCGCTGGGCGAGCGTTTCACCCGCTATCTGACGGTGCTGATGATCGGCCCGATTCTGGTGTTCTCGGCGCTTGGCGTCACCGCGGCGGTGATGGACATCGAGATGGTGCGTGGCCTGATGGCGGTCGACGTACTGGATCAGCTGGTCCAGGCAATCAGCCGCCTGTTGCCCTACCTGCTGATCATCGCGGCCTTCACCTTCGTCTACCGGTTCATACCCAACGCCCGCGTGCGCTTGTGGCCGGCCCTGGTGGGCGGTGTGGTCGGCGGGATCGCCTGGCAGACCGCAGGCTGGCTGTTCGCCATCTTCATCGCCGGCTCGAACAACTATGCGGCGATCTACGCCAGCTTCGCGATCGTGATCCTGTTCATGATCTGGCTTTACCTGAGCTGGCTGGTGCTGCTGTTCGGCGCCAGCGTGGCGTTCTACGTTCAGCACCCGGAATACCTGTATCTGCGGGGTGGCGAGCCCCGGCTGAGCAACCGCATGCGCGAGCGGTTGGCCTTGTCGGCAATGGAACTGGTGGCCCGGCGCTTCATCCACGGCGATACGGCGCCGTCGCAGCGGACCTTCGCCCAGCAACTGCAGGTGCCTGGACATGTGCTGACGGTGGTGCTCGACGCGCTCGAGCGCAAGGGCATTGTCGTGGCATCGGCCGAGGAGCCGTGCACCTACCTGCCGGCGCGCGACCCGGGTCGTATCCTCGTCGCCGACGTGCTCGAGACGGTGCGCGCGGCGGGCGAGGACGGCTTCCTGTCGCCGTCGCGCCTGCCAACGCAGCCCGCCGTGGATGGACTGGTCACCCGGCTGCGGCAGGCGGCAACCACTTCGTTGGCGGACATGAGCCTGCGCGATCTGGTGCAACTGGGCGATGGCGCCGCCGAGCCGCCATCCCAGCCCGAGCCGGTCTGGGTCGAGCCGTCATCCCCGACCTGATTGGCAGTCACGCAGGCCGGCCCGCTCCAGCCGCAGTGCAGCTCCTTGCTTTCGACCCAGTCGGCCGTTTGGGTGTTCATCGTCAGGACATGCGCCGCGACATGGGCGGGTTTGATCCCGAACTCGACGTTCAGGGCTTACCTTGACCGGGTCACCTACAACGATTGGATGAAGCGCGGGAACCAGGTCGACAACCACGGGATGTAGGTGATCAGCAGCACCACGGTAAAGGTGGCGGCCATCAGCGGCCACAGGTGCCGGGTGATCTCGCCGATACCGACCTTGGCCAGTTTGGCGGCGACGAACAGGGTGCCGCCCACTGGCGGCGTATACAGCGCGATCGCCAGGTTGGCGGTCATCACGACGCCGATGTGCACCATGTCCATGTTGAAGTGCATGGCCAGTGGCAGGAATAACGGTGCCGACAGCAGCATCGCCGGCAGCGGCTCGATGAAGATGCCCAGCAGCAGCAGGCAGATGTTGAACAGCAGCAGGAACATCCACTGCTCGGTGGCCACGACCTGAATCCACTGCGCCATCTGCACCGCGACCTGCTCGACCGTGATCAACCAAGCCATCGCGCCAGTGGCGCCGATGACCAGCATCACCGTGGCGCTGGTGACGAAGGCGTTGAGCAGCAACTGCGGAACGCGGCGCCATTTCAGGTCGCGGTAGTAGACCAGCGACACGGCCAGCCCGTAGAAAACGGCAACGGCCGCCGACTCGCTGGGCGTGAAAAGGCCGCTCCAGATACCGCCGATGATGATCACCGGCATCAGCAGCGCCGGGCCGGCATCGCGCGTGGCAGCCCAGATCTGGGCCGGTGTCGAGCGGTCATCGCCGTTGTCGCAGCCGGTGCGCCGGCCATGCCACATGCACACGATGATCAGCGCGATCGCCGAGGCCAGCGCCGGCAGCAGCCCGGCCATCGACAGCGTGCGCATCGACACGCCGGAGATGAAGGCGTAGATCATTGCCCGGATCGACAACGGCATCAGCAGTGCAATCGTGCCGGCCACCGCCAGCAGCGCGGCGGCAAAGCCGCGTGAATAACCGCGCGCCACCATGGCCGGAATCACCAGCGAGCCGATGGCCGCGGTGTCGGCAATCGCCGAGCCCGACACGCCACCGAACAAGGTGCAGCTGATCACCGTGACGACGCCCAGGCCACCCGGCAACCAACCGAACAAGACGCGGGCGAACTCGACGATGCGCCGGCCCACGCCGCCCTGGGCCAGCAACTCGCCGGCGAAGATGAACAGCGGCACCGCCAGCAGGATGAAGGGCTCCACGCCGCCGATGAAGGACAGGAAGATGGTCTCCAATGGATGCCCGAGATCCTGCACCCAGATGATGCCCACAGTCGTGATCAGGATCGCGAACAGCAATGGAACACCCGCCAGTGCGACCAGGAAAAAGACACCGAACAGGGTCAAGGCCAGCATGGCTTATTCACTCGCGGGGTAACGTTGTTCGCGTGGCACGCCGCGCAGGATCTGCCAGACGTCGAAGGCCACGAAGAAGCTCATCAGTGAACAACCCACCGCCATGCCCATGTACTGGATCGCCATCGGCCACTGCAATACCGTCAACTGGTTGCCCCAGTTGCCATTCACCAGCGACCAGCCATAACGCACCAGGATCAGCAGCATCGCCAGGCAGGCGAACTGCACCACCGCATCGGCCCAGCGACGCGCGGGCGGCTCGAGCTTGTCGATGAACTCGGTGATGGTCATGTGGGCGCCGCGCTGGGCCGCGCAGGCGCCGCCCAGGAAGGTGACCCAGACCATCAGCAACTCCCCGAACTCGGTGACCCAGGCCAGGTCCTTGTCGACCAGGTGCAGGCTGACGTTGACGAACACCATCGTCGCCATGACGGCGCCGATGGTGATCACCGTCCAGTCGACGATGCGGCCGAGCACGCGCACCGCCAGCGGCGCGGCCGCCACCGGTGTGAGCAGGGGGAATCGCTCTTGCACGGCCGGGGCCTACTTGGCGCTCTTGCGCACCATCTCCGCGTCTTTCAGGAACGTATCGACGTCGGCGCCGTATTTCTCTCGAGCCTTGGCGTAGACCGGCTGCACTGCGGTGCGGAACGCCGCGAGGTTCGGTTTCTCGTTGATCTTGGCGCCCTTGGATGCCATTTCCTTGAGCTGATTGGCGTCGTTGCCGGCGATCATCTCGCGGCTGAACTTCGCAGCGACCAGGGCTGCCTCGGTCACCGCCTTCTGGTCGGCCGGCGAGAGTTTCTGCCAGGTCTTCTCGGAGATCGTCAGCGGGATCGGGCTGTAGACGTGGTTGGTCAGCGTCACGTTCGGTGCCACCTCGTAGAACTTGTTCGAGTAGATGGTGTCGATCGGATTCTCCTGGCCACTGACCGCACCTTGCTGGATCGCCAGGTAGACCTCGGGCAACGGCATGATCTGGATGTTGAAACCCATCGCCTCCAGCGTCCAGCGCATCATCTCGTTGGGGAAGGTGCGCAGTTTGCGACCCTTGGCGTCGTCGGGCGAATTCAGCGGCTCCTTGGTCGTCATGCTGCGAAAGCCGGCTTCCCAGGTAGCCAGAAAGCGAAAACCTTTCTCCGGTGCCTTGGCGAACTGGTCCTTGAGCCACTTGCTCTCGTCGTACAGTTTCCAGCCCTGCTGGTAGTTCTCGACCAGGTAGGGCAGGGCGGTGAGGTTCAGCGTCGGCACGTGGGGCGCGTACGAGCCCGTGCCCGACACCGTGAAATCGATGCCGCCCAGCGCCAGTTGCTCGATGTTCTTCGGGTCGTTGCCCAGCTGGCTGCAGCAGAACACCTGCACCTTGTAGCGGCCCTGGGTCAGTTCCTCGACCTTCTTGGCAAAGACCTGCGCCGCGGCCTGGCGTGCGCCAGCCTGCTGGTCGGTGTGGCTGAACTTGAGGGTGGTCTGGGCGAGTGCGGGCAGGCCGATGGCCAGGGCGGCGACAGCGGTGGCGGTGAGTGTGAAGCGTTGCATCATCATGGTGTTTCCTTCAGGGGTTGAATACGAGCCGGGAATCCCGGTGCTGGTGAGGATCGAACTGCGCCATCGTGACCCGGCGCCCGGTGTGGTGGGAGTGATAAATGGCGGCCTGCACATGCAGGTTGGCCAGGTAGTGGTGGGCGGCATTCTCCAGCGGTGTGTCGTTTTGCAGATGGGCCAGCACATGGGCCTGCAAGGCGGTGCAGGCACCGCCGAAGGCGCCAGGCGCATCGTGCTCATACCGATGTTCGGATTCGGCGCCATGGTGCGGCTTCCACCACAGACTGGCGTCGCCGTCCAGGCGCAGCACGCCGCGTTCGCCTTCGAGCCACATCTCGCCCATGGTCAGGCGCGGGTTGGCCGCTGCATGGTCGTTCAGGCGACTGCCATCGAACAGACCACTGCGCGCGTCGTCGAACTCGAACAAAATCAGTGCGGCATCTTCGGCGGCAATCGCCGGATTCAACCGGCGCAAGCGCGCCGTGACGGCGACCACTTCGCCCATCAGGTAACGGAAGCAGTCGATGAAGTGCACCGCGGTCTCGCGCACCAGCAACTGCGGCATGGTCTGGAAATACGGCTGGCGGTCCAGATAGGCGCGCGGCCCCTGGCCGTCGCCGGGACGCAGCCTAAAGCTGATACCGTGCAGCCGGCCGAAGAAACCGGCGTCGATCAGACGCCGGCATTCCCGGAACCAGGGAGTAAAGCGGAAATTCTCGTGCACCGCCAGCGTCACTCCCGCCGCCTGCGCCAGCGCCGCCATCGCATGGGCCTGGGCCAGGTCGGTACCGAAAGGTTTCTGGCAGATCGTCGCGATACCCCGCGCCAGCGCTTGCTGCACCACCGCAGCCTGCGCTGCCGGCGGCAATACCACGTCGAGCACGGTGGGCTGGACCACCTCCAGCATGGCCACGGCATCGCGGTAATGCTGCGACACACCGAAACGCTGCCCCAGTGCCGTGGCGCGATCCAGGTCGGTGTCGCACAGGGCGACCACGTCGGCGCCGCAGTCGCGCCAGCCCTCGAGCTGGAACTGGGCGAAATAACCCGCCCCGACCATGGCAACGCGGTGTTGCATCACAAACGCTCCACCACGGCCCGCACCACATCCGCGGTGCTGCTGTGGCCGCCGAAATCGCGCGGCAAAACGGCCTTTTCCGAGAACGCGGCGTGTAACGCGCGCTCGATTGCGCGCGCACCGTCGGCCAGGGCGGTATCGCCATGGCGCACGGCCAGCCAGTCCAGCATCATCGCCACCGACAGGATCATCGCCGACGGATTTGCGATGCCCTTGCCGGCGATATCGGGCGCAGTGCCATGGGCCGGCTGGAACAGCGCGTAGTGCTCGCCAATGTCGGCCGACGGGGCCATGCCCATGCCGCCGACCAGCGCGGCGATCAGGTCCGACAGGATGTCGCCAAACATGTTTTCGGTCACCAGCACGTCGTATTCCCACGGCTTCATGACCAGGTTCAACGCCATCGCGTCGACATAGGCATGGTCGGTGGAGATGTCGGCAAAGGCTTTGGCGCGTTCCTCGAACACCCGGCGCCAGAACGCCATCGACGAGAACACGTTGGCCTTGTCGACGTTCGTCACGTGGCCGCGCCGGCCCTGCGCCTTGCGCTGGCGCGCCAGCGTGAGGGCGAAGTCGCAGACCCGTGCGGTGCCGGCGCGGGTGATCTTCATCGTGTCGTAGGCGGCATCCGCCTCCACGGTACCTCGGCCGCGCGCGTAGAACAGGCCCTCGGTACTCTCGCGGATCAGCACCAGGTCGATGTTGGCGCCACGCGGATCCGACAACGGGCTCGGCAAGCCCGGCCAGCTGCGGATCGGCCGCACGCCGGCATACAGGTCGAGGGCGAAACGGATGTCGAGCTGCGGGATGATCTCGGTGCCGTCGGTTTTGCGCACGTGGGGCAGGCCCATGGCGCCGAACAGGATGGCGTCGGCCACACGGCAGGCCGCCAGGGTCGATTCCGGCAGCGATTCGCCGCTGTCGACGTAGTGCTGTGCGCCGGCCGGATGTTCGGCGAGCCGGCAGTCACGCCCCATCCGGCCTTGCGCCGCCCGCAGCACGGCCAGCGCGGCCGCCATCACTTCGCGGCCGATGCCATCGCCGGGCAGCACGGCGATCGAATAAGTGGTTTTTCCCATGGTGGTTCTACATCTGTGCCAGCTTGTAGCGCTCGAAGATCGCCAGCAGTTCGCGGTTTGCGCGTTCGCGGTGGGCCCGATTGACTTGCGCCGCGCCATCCGGATCACCCGCGCGCAGGCTCTCGACCAGCTGCATGTGTTCGCGTGTGGAGTTGACCGGCGCCGGGCGCAGCCGCAGGCTGAACATGCGGGCCCGGTGCGCGCGGTCCCAGTAGTTCAGCACCGTGGCCTGCAGCTGGCGGTTGCCCGCCAGTTCCAGCAGCTGCGCATGAAAGCGTTCGTCGGCGCGGGCCCAGGCATCGAGGTCGTCGGCCTTGAGCGCGGCGTCCATCGCGTCGGTCGCATCGACCAGTGGCTGCAGCTCGGCGTTGCCGGGACGCTTGCGCGCCAGCAGTTCGGCCGCCATGCATTCGAGCGCGGTCAGGATCTCGTAGATCTCGCGCATGTCGGTCGGCGAAACTGGCAACACCCGCATGCCGTGGCGCGGGATCACCTCGACCAGCCCCTCGTTCTGCAACTGCATCAGGGCTTCGCGCACCGGGGTGCGGCTCATGCCCAGTTCCAGCGCGACCTCCTGTTCCAGTGCCCGATGGCCGGGTGGCCAGACGTTGTCGAGGATACGGCGGCGAATCTGGTCATGGGCGGCATCGACCAGGGATGGGCCGGGTACGGCAGCGTGTGCGTTCATGGATGGTTCCAGTGGATGGGGGCGACACCTGCCACCGGCAGGCGCAGGCTGTGCAGTTTGTCGTCCAGCAGGCATCCGAGCAGGGCGGTACGCCGGTCGGGCCCGGCAAACGCGATGCTCGAGATATTGCGCAGGCGCTGGCTGCGGACCGTGTCCAGGTGCGGGCGGTCCATGGCATCGGCCTGGTAGGCTGCCTCGACCCAGGCCAGGTGCTCGGGTTCGTTGTCCTGCAGCCAGACGGTGGCGATGCCATCGGGCGCGACACGGATCAAGCGGTTGCTCACGATGCTGACGACCCAGGCATGGCCTTGCACGTCGAACGCCAGGCCGTCGGGAAAGTCGCCGGGCCCGAAGCAGGCGACACATTCGCGCGGGCCCAGGCTGCCGTCGGCCTGCAACGGAAAACGGGTCAGCCGACGCGCGAAGGTTTCATTGACATACAGCCATCGGCCGCTCGGGTGGATGGCGACCTCGTTGGTATAACCCAGGCCGTCGGCGACGATCCGCGCCGAGCCAGTGGGCGACACGCAGACGATGAACCCGTCATCGCAGTCCCTGCGGTAACCCAGGGTCCGCGGCCTGCGGCGTGTGCTCACCGTGACCCAGGTACGGCCCGATGAGTCGGGCAGCACGAAATTGGTGGGTGGCAGGTCCTGTCCGCCCAGTTGCGTCAGCCAGGGCGTGATGTGACCATCGCGGCTGAGCCGGAACACACCGCCGGCCTGCGCGCCGAGTTGGGTGAACAGGAAGTCGCCGTCGGGCAGCAGCGCAATGCCATTGGGCCGGGCTTCGCTGCCGTCGGGCATGGGGCCGGTGTACAAGCCCTGTGTTCCGTCGGCGCGCAGATGGGCCACGCCGCCGCGCCAGTCGGCGCAGTAGATGTCGCCGTTGCGGTTGGCCAGCACGCATTCCGGACGTACCAGGCCATGGCCGATGGTGGTCAACGTGTCCAGCCCCAGTGGCGGGGCGGTCGGGTCGCTCGCGTCGGAGCTGACGTGGCCGGATGGCTTTTGCGCGTTCATTGGCGAATACTTTAATGCATACGTTAACGAATGC
>Ga0163154_10003645_pt1 | contig 21084 bp, 17 predicted proteins | sample OliLakLV19MP9P1_FD_148649 | JGI IMG/M metagenome (GOLD analysis project Ga0163154, IMG submission 148649) | Freshwater microbial mat bacterial communities from Lake Vanda, McMurdo Dry Valleys, Antarctica - Oligotrophic Lake LV.19.MP9.P1 | ecosystem: Environmental > Aquatic > Freshwater > Lake >...
GTCTGTGATGACTTTATTACAATCAAGATTTAAGTATGTCAAGTTTGTGAGACGACTGACTGAGTTGTCTGTGATGACTGAATTACAATCAAGATCTAAATGTGTCAAGTTTGTGAGATGACTGACTGAGTTGTCTGTGCTGACCGAATTATTGTAAAGATCTAAGTGTGTCAAGTTTGTGAGATGACTGACTGAGTTGTCTGTGATGACTTTATTACAATCAAGATTTAGTTGTGTCAAGTTTGTGAGATGACTGACTGAGTTGTCTGTGATGAGGCTGTTGTTTCCCAGTCGTAATTCTGTCAAGTTTGTGAGCTTATTCAAGAGCGCATTGTGTCTGAAAGCAAGCCCCATAATATTAGGCATGCGAGAGATACGAGTGTTGATCAGTCGGTTGTGTTTTTTGCTGACCTGGGCCAACGCCAGATGCATTTCCAACGACACATAATCACAAATGGCTCCAATCGCGTCCTCAATCAGTCCTCCCAAAAGATCTGACTCAATCATCTCAACAACGTAATTCAATCTGATCCTCTTGGGAACGGTCCCAGCAAGCTCGGTCTCGGCAGCACGTTTGTGGTCCACAGCATCCCCCTTATCACTCATTATAATCCCTTGTATAAATGTTTCGGAAATAAATAAAGATATAACCCCGATAAATCAGTAATGAAGTACACAAGCATGTCTAAAACCTCTTTTATTGAAAAATCAGACTTTCGGATAAAATAAGTCAACGGTAGATGTGTGTCAAGTTTGTGAGATGACTGATTGAGTTGTCTGTGATGACTTTATTATAATCAAGACGTAATTGTGTCAAGTTTGTGAGATGACTGATTGAGTTGTCTGTGATGACTTTATTATAATCAAGATCTAATTGTGTCAAGTTTGTGAGAAGACTGACTGAGTTGTCTGTGATGACTTTATTACAATCAAGATTTAAGTATGTCAAGTTTGTGAGACGACTGACTGAGTTGTCTGTGATGACTGAATTACAATCAAGATCTAAATGTGTCAAGTTTGTGAGATGACTGACTAAGTTGTCTCTGATGACGGCATTAAGTGCAAGATCTAAGTGTGTCAAGTTTGTGAGATGACTGACTGAGTTGTCTGTGATGAATTCATTACCAGCAAGATATAGTCGTCTCAAGTTTGTGAGAAGACTGACTGAGTTGTCTGTGATGAATTCATTACAATTAAGATCTAAGTGTGTCAAGTTTGTGAGATGACTGACTGAGTTGTCTGTGATGACATGATTACAATCAAGATTTAATTGTGTCAAGTTTGTGAGACGACTGACTGAGTTGTCTGTGATGACGTCATTGCATTGAAGCTCTAATTCTGTCAAGTTTGTGAGCTTATTCAAGAGTGCATTGTGACTGATAACAAGCCTCGCAGTAATAGGCATGCGAGAGATACGAGTGTTGATCAGTCGGTTGTGTGTTTTGCTAACTTGGGCCAACACCAGATGCATTTCCAACGACACAAACTCACAAATGGTTCCAATCGCATCTTCAATCAGTCCTCCCAAAAGATCAGACTCAATCATCTCAACAACGTGGTTCAGTCCACCACATTCCACAGCATCCCTCGTATCACTCATTATAATCCCTTGTATAAATGTTTCGGAAATAAATAAAGATATAACCCCGATAAATCATTAATGAAGTACACAAGCATGTCTAAACCCTCTTTTATTGAAAAATCAGACTTTCGGATAAAATAAGTCAACGGTAGATGTGTGTCAAGTTTGAGATGTGTGTCAAGTTTGTGAGATGACTGACTGAGTTGTCTGTGATGACTGAATTACAATCAAGATCTAAATGTGTCAAGTTTGTGAGACGACTGACTGAGTCGTCTGTGATGACTTGATTATCACATAGATCTAATTGTGTCAAGTTTGTGACTTGACTGACTGAGTTGTTTGTGATGAATTTATTCTGGTGAAGATTTAGTTGTGTCAAGTTTGTGAGACTACTGACTGAGTTGTCTGTGATGACTTTATTCCAACAAAGACTTAATTGTGTCAAGTTTGTGAGATGACTGACTGAGTTGTCTGTGATGACTTTATTGTGATAAAGACTTAATTCTGTCAAGTTTGTGAGATGACTGACTGAGTTGTCTGTGATGACATGATTATCATCGAGATTTAATTGTGTCAAGTTTGTGAGATGACTGACTGAGTTGTCTGTGATGACTTTATTACGAGTAAGATCCAATTGTGTCAAGTTTGTGAGATGACTGACTGAGTTGTCTGTGGTGACTTTATTACGAGTAAGATCCAATTGTGTCAAGTTTGTGAGATGACTGACTGAGTTGTCTGTGATGACTTTATTATAACGAAGATCCATTTGTGTCAAGTTTGTGAGATGACTGACTGAGTTGTCTGTGATGACTTTATTATAACGAAGATTTATGTGTGTCAAGTTTGTGAGAAGACTGACTGAGTTGTCTGTGATGACATGATTATAAACAAGATGTAAATGTGTCAAGTTTGTGAGACGACTGACTGCGTTGTCTGTGATGTTTGTACTATTACGAAGACCCATAGTATTCAAGTTTGTGAGATGACTGACTGCGTTGTCTGTGATGACTCTATTGCATTCAAGATCTGTCAAGTTTGTGAGACGACTGACTGAGTTGTCTGTGATGACTTCATTATATTCGAGATTTAATCGTGTCAAGTTTGTGAGCTTATTCAATAACGCGTTGTGTCTGAAAGCATGCCTCATAATATTAGGCATGCGAGAGATACGAGTGTTGATCAGTCGGTTGTGTTTTTTGCTGACCTGGGCCAACGCCAGATGTCTTCTCAACGACACATAATCACAAATGGCTCCAATCGCGTCCTCAATCAGTCCTCCCAAAAGATCTGACTCAATCATCTCAACAACGTAGTTCAATCTGATCCTCTTGGGAACGGTCCCAGCAAGCTCGGACTCGGCAGCACGCTTGCTGGGAACGGTCCCAGCAAGCTCGGACTCGGCAGCACGCTTGCTGGGAACGGTCCCAGCAAGCTCGGACTCGGTAGCACGTTTGCTGGGAACGGTCCCAGCAAGCTCGGACTCGGCAGCACGTTTGTGGTCCACAGCATCCCTCGTATCACTCATTATAATCCCTTGTATAAATGTTTCGGAAATAAATATATAACGCAACCATGTCGGCGTTTTAGTTCCAAAAGGTACGCCTAGCTGGCGTTTTAGTTCCCAAAGGTACGCCTATATGTCGTTTTATTTTCAGAATATAGCCTATATGGCGTTTTCTTTTCAGAACTGACTGAGCTGTCTGTGATGACACCACCAACTTAATAATAGCGTGTAAAATTTGTGAGATGTCTGACTGCGTTGTCTGTGATGACTCTATTACAAGCAAGATATATGCGTGTCAAGTTTGTGAGAAGACTGACTGAGTTGTCTGTGATGACATGATTACATTCAAGATTTAATTGTGTCAAGTTTGTGAGATGACTGACTGAGTTGTCTGTGATCTGTTCATTAGATACAAGATCTAAGTGTGTCAAGTTTGTGAGATGACTGATTGAGTTGTCTGTGATAACTTCATTATGATTAAGATCTAAGTGTGTCAAGTTTGTGAGAAGACTGATTGAGTTGTCTGTGATGACGTGATTATAATCAAGATTTAATTGTGTCAAGTTTGTGAGATGACTGATTGAGTTGTCTGTGATGACTTTATTACAATCAAGATTTAAGTATGTCAAGTTTGTGAGACGACTGACTGAGTTGGCTGTGATGACTGAATTACAATCAAGATGTAAATGTGTCAAGTTTGTGAGACGACTGACTGAGTTGTCTGTGATGACATGACTATAAACAAGATGTAAATGTGTCAAGTTTGTGAGAAGACTGATTGAGTTGTCTGTGATGACTTTATTACCACCGAGCTCTAAGCGTGTCAAGTTTGTGAGAAGACTGACTGAGTTGTCTGTGATGACTTTATTCCCTTCGAGACGTAATTGTGTCAAGTTTGTGAGATGACTGATTGAGTTGTCTGTGATGACTTTATTACATTCAAGATGTATCTGTGTCAAGTTTGTGAGATGACTGACTGAGTTGTCTGTGATGACTTCATTCCATTGGAGATATAATCGTGTCAAGTTTGTGAGATGACTGACTGAGTTGTCTGTGATGCGTTTATTCCAACCAAGATGTAGACGTGTCAAGTTTGTGAGTTGACTGACTGAGTTGTTTGTGATGACTTTATTACATTCAAGATCTAATTCTGTCAAGTTTGTGAGCTTATTCAAGAGTGCATTTTGACTGATAACAAGCCTCGCAGTAATAGGCATGCGAGAGATACGAGTGTTGATCAGTCGGTTGTGTGTTTTGCTAACTTGGGCCAACACCAGATGCATTTCCAACGACACAAACTCACAAATGGCTCCAATCGCATCCTCAATCAGTCCTCCCAAAAGATCAGACTCAATCATCTCAACAACGTGGTTCAGTCCACCACATTCCACAGCATCCCTCGTATCACTCATTATAATCCCTTGTATAAATGTTTCGGAAATAAATAAAGATATATAACCCCGATAAATCATTAATGAAGTACACAAGCATGTCTAAACCCTCTTTTATTGAAAAATCAGACTTTCGGATAAAATAAGTCAACGGTAGATGTGTGTCAAGTTTGTGAGATGACTGATTGAGTTGTCTGTGATGACTTCATTGTCATAAAGACTTAATTCTGTCAAGTTTGTGAGCTGACTGACTGAGTTGGCTGTGATGACGTGATTATAATCCAGATTTAAGTGTGTCAAGTTTGTGAGCTGACTGACTGAGTTGTCTGTGATGATGTGATTATAATCAAGATTTAAGGTTGTCAAGTTTGTGAGACGACTGACTGAGTTGTCTGTGATGACTTTATTATGTCGAAGATTTATTTGTGTCAAGTTTGTGAGACTACTGACTGAGTTGTCTGTGATGACTTCATTCCATTGGAGATATAATCGTGTCAAGTTTGTGAGATGACTGACTGAGTTGTCTGTGATGACTCTATTACAAGTAAGATATAGTCGTGTCACGTTTGTGAGATGACTGACTGAGTCGTCTGTGATGACATCATTCTCAGAAAGCTCCAATTGTCTCATGTTTGTGAGAAGATTGACTGAGTCGTCTGTGATGAAACTATTGTTTGCGAGACCCAGTTGTGTTAAGTTTGTGAGCTCACTGACTAAGTTGTCTGTGATGACTTTATTCCCGTCAAGCAGGAGTCGTGTCAAGTTTGTGAGATTATTGACTGAGTTTTCTGTGATGACATGATTGTATCCAAGATTCAGTCGTGTCAAGTTTGTAAGCTTACTCAAAAGCGCATTGTGTTTGTGAGCGATGCACATAATTTGAGGAGTGTGCCATACCATACTCTTGGATATGTGTGTGGCGGAGGTACTGAGACGAGTGTTGATCAGCTCGTTGTGTTTTTTACTCGCGCTGGACAGCACCAATTGTCCTTCAAAACCCAAGTGGTCACAGATGACTCCAATGGCGTCCTCGATAAGCCCTCCCAAGAGGCCGGATTCTTCTGGTTCATCAGTGATATGACGTCTCGTCTTCTTGGTAACGTGGTCCTCAAGCTCGGTCTCGACTTTGCGTTTACGATTGCCACCGGTCCCCTGCATGGTAGAATAGCACTTGTGAAAAAATGCCGGAAAATAAAATAGAAATGCAGCGTATATGGCGTTTTATTTTCAGAATATAGCCTGCATTGGCGTTTTATGTTAGAGACACCGCAACTTGGCGTTTTCTTTTCAGAATATCGACTATCTTGGCGTTTTATGTTAGGAGTATCGACTATCTGGGCGTTTTATGTTGGAAATACCGCATCTGGGCGTTTTATGTTAGAAATACCGCATCTGGGCGTTTTATTTCAGATATATGCGCCAAGTTGGCCTTTTATATTAAACTAATGAGATGTTGTTGTTTTCTTCCAGAAGGTTACGATATTTCAACAAACTTTGTAGGTCATTGCACATTTGTAACAAAACCTGTGTAACTTGAACGGAAACAGTAGTATAGAACTTCTTTTATTGAATCTTTTTCTTTTCTCATAAATTAGGTCATCAGAGACTACCAGTTTATGCGTGTCAGGTTCGAAAGCATAAAAAAGTCGCCTGAGATGAGCTTTTTATTCCCAACAATATCTAGTTGGGTCAAGCTTATAAGATGACTAATTGAGTAGTTTGTGATGACTGTATTCGCAACAAGATTTAGACGTGTCAAGTTTGTGAGACAACTGACTGAGTTGTCTGTGATGACATGATTATAAACAAGATGTAAATGTGTCAAGTTTGTGAGACGACTGACCGAGGTGTCTGTGATGTCTGTACTATTACGAAGACGCATAGTATTCAAGTTTGTGAGATGACTGACTGCGTTGTCTGTGATGACTTTATTGCATTCAAGATTTAAGTGTGTCAAGTTTGTGAGACGACTGACCGCGTTGTCTGTGATGACTTCATTACAACGAAGCTTGATCACTGACAAGTTTGTGAGATGACTGACTGAGTTGTTTGTGATGATGCGGTTATGGCTAAGATTGATCTGCATCAAGTTTCTGAGCTGACTGACTGAGCTGTCTGTGATAACCTTGTTATCAATGAGACCTAACTTTATCAAGTTTGTGAGATGACTGACTGAGTTGTCTGTGATGACTTTATTAAAACCAAGATCTATACCTGTCAAGTTTGTGAGATAGCGGACTGAGCTGTCTGTAATGACCTTGTTCTTCCAGAGCTCTAGCTTTGTCAGGTTTGTGAGATGACTGATTGAGTTGTTGGTTATTATAGTGTTACCTGAGAGATTCAAGGTTTTCAAGTTTGTGAGAAGACTGACTGAGTTGTCTGTGATGACAGTGTTTTCAGAAAGAATCAACCGCGTCAAGTTTGTGAGACAACTGACTGAGTTGTCTGTGATGATGGGGTTATCAAACAGATCTAATTCTGTCAAGTTTGTGAGGTGACTGACTGAGTTATCTGTGATGACTTCATTCCTCCACAGATCTAATTGCGTCAGGTTTGTGAGCTGAGTGATAAGCACATTGTGACAGAGAGCAAAATCATGAAAGAGGGGTATGAAACGTATCCTACTGAGGCGAGTGTTAACCAGCTGGTTGTGTTTTCTACTCACACGGGACAGCACCGGCTGTCCCGTAAAACCCAAGTGGTCACAGATGATTCCAATGGCGTCCTCGATCAGCCCTCCCAAGAGGCCGGATTCTTCTGGCTCATCAGTGATATGACTTCTCGCCTTCTTGGTAACGTGGTCCTCAAGCTCGGTCTCGACTTTGCGTTTACGATTGCCACCGGTCCCCTGCATGGTAGAATAGCACTTGTGAAAAAATGCCGGAAAATAAAATATAAATGCAGCGTATATGGCGTTTTATTTTCAGAATATAGCCTGCATTGGCGTTTTATGTTAGAGACACCGCAACTTGGCGTTTTCTTTTCAGAATATCGACTATCTTGGCGTTTTATGTTAGGAGTATCGACTATCTGGGCGTTTTATGTTGGAAATACCGCATCTGGGCGTTTTATGTTGGAAATGTCGCCGACTTGGCGTTTTATTTCCATAAGGTCTGTACTGCTTGACATGGTCGGCGTTTTATTTGGTAAGAGTTGGTAGATTTGGCATTTTATTCCAACAATGCCGTCAGATTGCGATTAGCGATTATTCATGCTCATGATTGGTGTGTAAGCTCCAAAATAATCAGACCGGTAGTGCACACCCACCAGCTCTACATCATGCCCCCCAAACGTGAGCCTATACAGACATTAGAACAAACCACACTGAAGAAAAGTCGTGTCAGTGTAGACCTAAAGGCGAGCGCAGTGACGAACACTGACAAGACCAATGCGGAAGCGATTGATGACGATGATGACTATATGTACGAAGGTCCTTGCGAATGCTGTGGAAAGTATGCAGTTTCCGAGTTTTTTACCACAGAACAATTGGTTAGCATATTCAACAAATGTCACGCGGACACTGACGGGATTGTCATAGACAAAGCTTGTCAGCATTGTCACAAACATTATTGTAGAGAGTGCTTATCAACAGCATGTCCTGGTTGTAAACAGAGACCTCTATACATCTTTATCAGAGAGATAATTCATCATAAATAAATGACTGAAAGAAGAAAATCATAGTTTTAATCAAGATTCAAGTGGAAAGTTCAAATTGGTTTTTATTTGTACTTTGTAAAGAGAAACAATTATATTGCGTCTATTTTAAATGGAGCAATTAAGAGTGATCGGAATCAATATTTAGAATCGAGTTTGGGCGGGGCGTATAACCATATCGAGGACCGGTCGGGACATAGTCTAGCGTGAACACCGGGTATTTGTGGTTTTCCCCCCACATGCAATCAATAACGGGGGGCCAGTTAGGCACTGTAAGCACCCTTTTGATCCCCCAGTTCCGCGCTACAGACCCAAGGCGTACGACACATATGAAGTCCTTGTGTTTGTCCCCGTGTATGCGCTCACACTGTGTTTGGTGAACCAAACACTTAACACAGACTGGCATACTACCGTTTTTACACCACCAACTTTGCTTCAAGGGGTGTCGTTCGTACAATTTAAGACTGCATGAAAATGCCTGGTGTCTCAACGAATGTAGAATTTGCGAATAAACAGTGTCGTCGTACATGGCTATTTTGATGGGTTTCCAGAATGCACGCCACATCAGCGGCTGAAAGGTTTTGCACGTTTTTGCTACGTTAGCAAGGTCCTTTAAGGAAACACCGTTAATCAAACCCGCTCTCCAAATAACGACCCATAAATCCAACGCGATCGGAGATTGTGAAGCCAAAGTGCTGGTGATCGGTACATCGGCACGCATTAATATTTTCCGGTCCCTCGCAATGCGTTTTTTAAGGGCAACGACCTCACCGTTGACCTTGTCGTTCGCGTTGATGGTTTTGATCCTTTGGGCCAGACACTCGGTAAGTGACTGGGTAAGTTTTCGAGCATGTTGGACTTTGTGTGTTCGCAATGCCTCAATATAGTTGGTTAAGTTTTCGATACGATCGTCGATTAGACGTTCAAAAACTGGCAAAACCACCTCTTGTAATCCCGAAATCGTATCTTGTCCCAGGGTTTCACATTTCAGGTATGTGCGCCCTTCAGGCATAATGTAGGAAGTAGAAAGCTGTTTGATTGTATGGTTCGGGTCCGCGTCAGAGTCAGAGTCTGAGCCTAGGTCTAGGTATGAGTCAGCCTCAGAGTCAGCGTCAGAGTCAGAGTCAGCGTCAGAGTATTCGGACACTGCCTCTTCAGACGCAGATTCGGCTCTCAACGCGTGATCGGGCTGTGTTAGCAAAGTGCAGTATACTTCTTCATTAACTATGATGGAGGTTAATATTATTGAGGGTTTGTTGGATTGCATACGTGTACTAGGCCGTCGTCTGGGTTTTTTAGAGCCTTTAGAGTCGAATGCCAACGCACTCTCACTGGTTTCGCCATGTCGTTTCATTATCGAGCAAAGCGAGAGGTGTGGTCACAGCAAGATCACGTGATAACAGTAAATCACAAGCATTTGACTATATATGGTTGGTGTTTGGCGTTTGGCGTTTTATTCAAACATTACCACTAGTTTGACGTTTTATTCAAACATTACCACTAGTTTGGCGTTTTATTACAAGAGCGATGCCGGTGTTTGGCGTTTTATTACAAGAGTGATGCCGGTGTTTGGCGTTTTGTTACATTACTTTCGCCAGATTGCGTAAAGGCGTATTGTCAAGCAGGAGGGAGTGCTTAGAATTTCAGTCCACCCTGATGTCAGTCCCCGTCCGTGACCAACCAATCCAAACAGGCTTGAGTAACACACAATAAACGCTCTTCTACATTCTTAGGACACTGATGTGATTTTTGCTGTTGCTGTTGCTGTTGCTGTTGCTGTTGTTGTAATAGTTGTAGTAGTTGGTGTTGTTGTTGATGCTGTTGATGCTGTTGATGCTGTTGATGCTTTTGGTTATAGGTGTGGTCCCAAGCTTGTTTATAATAAGTGTTCTGAAAAATGTCTCCAGCTAAAGTACTCCGAACTTTAGACCGCTGGTTATCAACACTATCAATATGGGTTTCCCATGTTACCTTTCGCTTATTATTATTTTCTCTATCACGATCAGTATTCCTAATGGATTGAGGTGTTTGCTGACCGCGGTGATTGATGGATTCACGAAGGTCGATGGAGTCACGAAGGTCACGAAGGTCACGAGGGTCACGAGAGTCACGAGGGTCACGAGAGTCACGAGGGTCACGAGGGTCACGAGAGTCACGAGGGTCACGAGAGTCACGAGGGTCACGAGAGTCACGAGGGTCACGTAGATGTCGGTGCTCGCGAGAGTCATCACGAGGTGCATAAGGATCGCGAGGGGCGCGAGAAACACGAATGTCTCGACTGCCCCGATGGTCGTGAATAACTCGAGACTGACGACGTTCACAGGAGTCGTTGCGTGATTGAGACTGGTGGTTTAATTCTTGTGATGGGTATAGAGATGGCAATGTCATATTAGGGTTAGAAAAAGAATTCGAAGTTGAATCTTTCGCATTAGCTTTTTCTAACAAATCTACTTTCATCCCGTTTGTACTGATGTTATGTTTGATAGACAATATTGAGTCAATATTCAAGGAGTGTTTCAATGGGTCCGATGTAACTGTTAAAGCTGTATCGTCACCATTTTCGTCGTCACTATACAAGTAGTGAGTTATTTCAATACCATCTAAACAAACAAGTTAGATCAAAAGCTACCATAGAGTATTCTTACCTTCAGTGATAATTTGGTGTTGTGGATTTGTAGTCATTACTCTTTTATAGAGGGGTTTCGGATAGACTGTTTTGGTCATGTCATCTTTGACAAGGTTTTGTATTTTAACATCACAGTTATTGTCGATAACATCAGGTTTCCCGTTGGAAGGGCAGTTACTGCTTATTTTATAGGTGTTACCATTATTTTCATCTTCATCTTCAGGTACCGTTTCCGGTTCCAGTTCCAGTTCGGGTTCGGGTTCCAGTTCGGGTCCGGGTTCGGGTTCGGGTTCGAGTTCGAGTTCGAGTTCTATAGGACTTGGAATTATAGGGGCTCGGATAGCAGTGGAATACTTGTCAGTGGCTTCAGTGATCAAGTTATACCCATATTGAATATGGTCAACTACCCTGTGCCACAGGGTTAAATAGCAAACGTAGCCTCCTCCTTCTTGTATCCAATCGGCAAGTATTACTAAGTCGGGTTCTGACAATGATGTCCCATCATTGTCCATGCAACTGGTGATAAATTTCCCAACAAACCCTCTGACATCCTTGCTTTCTGCAAGCAATTCAATCTGTTGACCACTACCATCTTCATTAATGCAATGAGGATGTAACGTGAGCTTGTCCATTGTGCTCAAATTAATGTTTATTATATGGAAATTCAAGCAAATTATAAAATATTTGTTTTACACAGCACAAAAAGATTTGATCAAGTCTTAATTGTATTTAAGCAAATTAACATATTCTCTTCAGCGTTTTATTACATTATTTTTCGTCTAATCACTTTTAAAACAAACAGTCTCAGGCAAAACTATTACTCCATCCAGCCCAGATAGTCACCCCATGCCACCAAAGCGCAAAACATGCCCATCCCCACCTGAACCCAATGAATCCAAAAGGGCTCGCCTGATACAGTGTAAACGTTCTCCAACACTGGCCTCACTTTCGCCAAACCGCCGTTCGTTTACGTCGCCATTGAGTTCGCCTTCCAGATCATCGTCATCGTCATCATCATCATCAATATCATCATCATTATCATCATCATCATCATCAATATCAATGCGCCCTACAAATGGAGGATTGGTCTCAGAGGACCTATCGGACGGTGAATCTGATGGTTCTGACAATTCCATAAACTCGCAGGACCTGGCCTATTGTGGGGGGTGTGGTGGTCTTATACTTATAAATTACGAGAAGTCAGACCTCACTGTTAAGACACTGGAGCAATCTGCATGTGATCTGTGTCATAGTATTTCATGTCAAGAATGTCTTGACACATGCACCAAGTGTAAAAGACTGTTTTGTTGGGAAAACGATTGTTCAAACGAGCTGGATAAAACCACCTGTCACTATTGCACGCCGGCAGTAAGACCCAAGTGCTCTAAATGATTTATTTCAATACACTCAGGAAGGATATCACTTTCCATCTGCTAGTTGTCCTGATTCTTCTTTATGTACCACCAAGTGGCGTTTTCCCAGCTGGGGCGTTTTATTCAGGCAGATTTCGCCAAACTTGGTAAATAGCAGGGGCGTTTTATTCAGGCAGATTTCGCCAAACTTGGTAAAGCGGCGTTTTGTCGATTTTCTTTGAAGCCAAACTCCTTTACACATTTTAGGAAATAAAAAAAATAGTTAAACCCCGATCATCACGACACCACATGTCTCTAAAACGAACTAACGAGTCCCTACCAAAGATGCCTTCGGCAAAGAGGAGTCGACCTACGGCCGTCATCGTGACAGTAGAACCTACACCGGTCCCATCTCTGGTGGAAGAATCGTGTATTAGCGCACCTAGTACTTGCAGTCTTTGTGATACACGAACTGAGTTATTCCGTGGCTTGGCACTTGGCACCATAAAGCTATCGACGTTGCCAAACTACATCCTAATCGTGCGTGATATTTTTCACTACGCCTCCATTATCGATAAACCTCTGTCTTTATGTACAGCGTGTGCCCAATGGAGAGGCAACCTCGAAGGTATTATACCATGCGATTCCTCACCGGAGAGTCATACAGCATCGAGCAGTGGTGTCCCATCGGAAACCAGCCCCCCAGCTACTTCAATTAGGATCCCCCTGTCGGGAACCTCTGTCCAACAAAACATGGTTGCCAGTAATGACATTACTGGCCCCAACCCTCGGACGACACACAATACGAATCCAGCAATTGCGCCCAGCAGTGCAATCCTAACCCCGGTGGCCGACGTCATTTACAGGCCCCTTCGGCAGTTCCCGAGTCAATGTTTGACCTTCCATGTGGGACAGGTCTATTACATGCAACCTTATGGTACGAGCGCGGAGAGCGTGTCTCAATGTATATATTTGAAAAACACATATGGGAACTATTGGATGCTGAACTCAGTAGTTGGAGACCGTTACAACTTTGTTCCTCAGTCCGGCAGACATTATGCTGACAACCCTGGTGGGGTTTCGAATATCACTTACACGACCACCCACCCACATTTTTATTTCGAGTTGCTCCTGGTGAGCGTCCGTTGAACTGTAATTAATTGTATTGGGATAACAAAAATCCCAATACAGTTATCTTTGGCCACTACTGGTGGTGGCATATTACATTTAAACGTTGCATACGAATTTTAAAAGAATAATAAAAGGAAATTGTTATTATGGAGACGGTATTGAGTCGTGGCAAGAGTAGAGAAATGTACCAGTCTGGGGACGGGGACGGGGACATGGATGAACTGCCAACCCACAGGACCCACAAGGTATTTGGTCACTCCAACAGGCTCACATCGCGCAGTTGCAACCTCCTGGATTGGTCTTTGATTTATGAAAGCAGATATCAAGCATTGTATTTGTTATGTGCAAATATATTCGCCCTAACACGCTCAAAATACCGCACCTACATCAACACTGACACCAATAATCATCAAGGTGCTTGTTGTGGGCGCGACGGAGTGCTGGTCGTGTTACATTGTGACATTGAAACTGTGCAAACGGCACTCAATGCCATTCGTATAGATAACATGGTGTCACTGTGTGAGGATTATATCATGGACGCTGATGATTCTGAATCCCGAGTTACATCACCATCCGCATTGTTAGATTCAATGGCGGACACCTCACCAGTGTCTAATCCACTATTGTGGCAGACGAGATTGATGCCAGTGGCAAACTCTGTGGTGGTACTATTTGTGCGTTTACACACTGAATCACAAACACCAATATTGCACCAACTATTCAGTCTTGGTATTCCAACCATGATTTATTATGCTTCTGACGACTTTAACAGCTGGGATATTGCCAAATCAGTCAACGTTGACGTATCCTGTTCAGGTTCAGTAATGACTCCACCAGCCGGCTGGTGCCTACTTGAAACTGTGGAAATTTACACAACTCAAGCAATGTCACAACATCTGATAGAATCCCATATAGACAATGTGTGCGGAAAATTCGACAACCTCATGGTTAACCCAACAGTCTCTGATCCAATGTGGTCATCCTCTTGTGTTGATTCTGGAGGAGACGACGTGCTAAATTCAGACGAAGGCCCAGATCAGCCACCACCACTTGCAGTGTTCGTTAGCCAGACTGTTCTGAGCGAACTAATATTCGTGACTGAGAGACTCAATAGCAGTGATTGGGTTTCCGCCCTTACAACGGTGGAAGCATGCGGTTGGTGGGACCCTCATATAACAAAGTATTTTATCAACTGTCGCCAGAACCCCGGACTCTTATGTCGTTTAAGTTTACCCACCTTTTCCCATGTGGACTGCTTTGCGCCTATTTGGCAGGAGATGGCTGCCAACACTCACCATTTCTGGAGTATGGTGGACATCCAGACTGCGCGCGCTGTAGCGAATACCAATGGTCACCTTCGCACAATGATCGCAGCCAAACCAAGATGCTACGGAGGAGCGCTTTTGACGGAATGTCACATGTTTGAATATCATCCATCATCAGAGGGTTGTGCGCGTTCATTGTTGCAATACGTGCGAGTGTGTTTGTAATTTCATAAAAGTCAAGACCACCCACATGTATACTCAGCGTGCTGCTGCTTCACATTGAAATACATTATCATTTGTAAATAGAAAAATAAAGTACCAATTGTATAATATAGTCCAATGCAATACTGTGATAAGTTCGAGAGAGTGTGTTTAGAATATCCACACGCATTTTGAACACTCACTATATAGACACTCGATTAAAAGTATACCTAGACCTTTCTGTAAAACATGGTCAATGTGGCACTAGTGGTTTCACTAACAGCCATTTGGCTGTTTGTCAGCTCAATTATTTCCAAGAAGGACATGCGTTGGTACAAAATGATGATTTCCGAATATAAAAAGGGATTCAAACCCGAGACTCATAAAACGCTGCCTAATGTGAGTCCTTGGCTTTTCAAATTGATTTGGACAGTAATGTCAACCTTGGTGGTGATATCATTATACATGTACTTTGATGGGAACTGCCGCTTCAACAGGCCCAGAATATACGACGAAGATGACGAGGTGGACAAGAACGGGTGGATAAGAGGTATCATAGTGCTATTATTTTCGATAGTAGTGTGTTGTCTCAAGTATGCCTGGGTTATTGTATTTTTCAGACAACGTAGAATTAGGTTGGCTTTGTTCATAGTGCTGCTTATGATTGTGCTAAACATTGTGATATTGTGGGCTATGCCCACAACCGACGTCTGTCCAATGGACACCTTGGTAAATCGCTACTGGATATGCTTCGCGTTGTATTTGATATTCACACTGTGGTTATTCATTGGAATGATTATCAATTTGATGTGGCTTCGAATAGTTGGTTCTAAGTTGGATAAAAATCATGAAAATTACACTTGCTATAAAGGCAGAAAACAAGCAGCATGTTTGGCCACCAAGAAGTACCGCTACCCCCAAAACCATTCTTCTTTTTACGCGATACCTGGGGGTTATGGTATGACCCCTGGCAACCAGGGTGCTGAATTGAATAGTGTTTCGGCGGCAACTTCAGCATCAACTTCTAGCAGCAGCAGCAACAACGTCAACTATTACCAACCGCTGGTACATGCGTATAATCATGATAGAGTCTGAGTCTGAGTCTGAGTCTGAGGATAGAGTCTGAGTCTGAGTCTGAGTCTGAAAAAACGTGCTCGAGTTTTGAGTCAATAAAATTAGTTTATTTTGAAACATTTTTCTTTCAGTCTCATGTGCCAAATTAGCACACTGTTCAAAAATCGGCGGTGGTACAAAACACATTATCATCCAAATCACCAGCTTCTCCCTTTTTTGTATTTTGAAAACCACTTTTCTGATACTCAGCAACCCTTTTTTCGAAAAAGTTTGTTTTTCCTTGAAGACTGATCATTTCCATCCAATCAAAGGGATTGGCTGTTTCATACAACTTTGGCTGACCCAGTGCATATAATAACCTGCATGTGTTATTAAGTAGGCAATTAAACTAACAGCACGCTCAGTTTGATGACAACAGTCATTGATGACAAAATAACTACTCAATAATTACCTGTCAGCAACAAATTCAATGTACTGTTGCATTAATAAATGATTCATGCCAATGAGATCGCAAGGCAGAGCTTGGGTGATGAATTTTTTCTCACAAACCACAGCATCTTTTATAATGGCATGTACAGTGTCAGTGGTCAACTTATGCTGCAACATGCTGTATAGTAAACACGCAAAATCACACTAAATATCATCAGTCACCGCAATATGCTGCTGCTGCTGCTGCTGCTGCTGCTATAACATACGTGCAGACCCTCGTCTCTGGAAATTAACTCGTTGGAAAAACAAAGTCCAGGCATGAGTCCTCTTTTTTTCAGCCAAAATATGGCGCAGAATGACCCTGAGAAGAATATTCCTTCTACTGCGGCAAAGGCGACCAATCTTTCGGCAAAGGTAGCACCATTTGTAATCCAACGCAATGCCCAGTTGGCCTTATCACCAACACTCTGTATGGTTTCAATAGCATTGAATAACTTGGTTTTGATCGACTGATCTTTGATATAATAGTCGATCAATAAGCAATACGTTTCTAAGAAAATAAGTGAGCAGCAGACTACCAAACCCTGTGACCAATGATGACTTACCAGAGTGAATGTTCTCAATTGCTATTTGAAACCCGTAGAAACACCTGGCTTCTAGCAAGCGTTAATGAGGATACGTTCACACGTCAAACAGCCATGACTCACCTGGTATCTGTATTATGTTCATGAAATTGGCTGCCAGGTTCTCGACCACTATGCCGTCAGACGCAGCGAAGAATGCCAACACGTGAGAGATAAAATATCTCTCACTTTCCGTTAATTTCAGATTCCAATCAGTGGTGTCATTACTCAAGTCAATTTCTTCGGCTGTCCAGAATGAAGCCTCGGCTTGTTTATACAGTTTCCATATTTCTGGGTGTGATCAGTGAAGACCAGAAACAACTAATAGAATGATTATTGTATCACTAGAGAGCATTCAGTCAATCGAATGGCTATGGATACTATAGAAGGACAGTACCTGCGTATCTGATTGGAAACAAGACAAACCGATTGGGATTAGGCTTGAGCAGTGGTTCATCGTAATTCACGAGTGTCCCGACACCTGCGTGTGCTAGCTCGGACATGCTTGTTTGTTAATATATTACTCTGGTTTTCGGAAATATAAATATATTAATAGCCACAGACAGGGCGGTTTTTGCAATGCTGGGGAAATATAACGCCGACCCCTCGGGTTTTCGCCGACATTCTAGAAATATAACGCCAACTCCTCGGTTTTTCGCCGACATTCTAGAAATATAACGCCAATACCGTCATATTTCGCAGTAATAATTATTAAGTAAATAAACTTTGCAGTTATGTTAATATAGTCTGTCACCACCTGTGAGTAATTAAACTCAGCATCGGAGTTTGCCCACTTTGACTTAATAAGATGAGCAGCAAGTTGGCCATTTTACCACACCTGAAAGCCCTCAGCATATTACCACTGTATACATCCGATGTTGATGGTTATTACGAGGGATTCCTAAACAAGCTATATAACCATGCGATATTGCAATGTAACCACACTGCGTGGATGCGCGCAATGTCACCAGCAGAGTTGGCAACATTTCGAGCCAATGTAATCCAAGAATGTAACAACCAATGCGGGTGGATTAATGGGTACAGAATGCTCATTCAAAAGAGCATGCTTGGACTTGGAGTGAGCTCCAGTGACGGATTGCCCAAGCAAATATTCGACCCCTGTAATACTGTGGATAGCGACACCTTAGGTGACGTCTTGGCCGAGTATCAGTCATTATTATGGGAGGCCATAGCCGGGGATTTGAGAATTGCTATTTCCCCGAGCCCTAGTTTTGAGCAACATCTTTCACATTATACTGCACTACGTCAATGTCAGGGTCCCACTCAGCCCACTGTGACGCCACCAACCCCACTCAACGTGTCTAATGGGTTGGAGATCCCGCAATGCAACCCCACAGTGTCGGCCCAGGTCTATTTACCATTACCAGACACTATACCGGCACCTTCAATTCGTTATGATAAATCGAGTCAGGGACTGTACCGCATCGTGCTTCCAATCGATACTTACATAAATAGTGGAGTTGAACGAATGCGCAATGGTAGACAGCCAAGCTCTGAGTCTGTTGTGGTTCAGAGTATTAATGTTGACATGTCATATTTATATGCTTGGGATGGAATGATACACTCCTCACTGTACTTGGAATATGTTATTGTGACATACAATCTCATCATGTGTAAGCTGGCATCTATTATAAACAAATATGAATTACTCAACGAAACAAACTCTTGGCAAAGTTGCGCCACGCCATCACGAGATCAGAATGTATCATGTTGTCAAAGCGTTGGAACCAGCTTGAATTTAGTAAGGTGGCTGGATCCCAAGCTGTACTCTTGTGACTTTTACAGTTATTATGATTTTAACAAATGTACATCCAAGACAACTCGTCAGTCTTCCTCTTCCAATGGTAGCAAAGAAAAGGCTGCTGGGCCATTATTACTTAATTGCACCATAGCCAACACATTTTTTACTATTCCCAAGACTGTGAGGAGAAAGGGAAGCAGTATTGATTTTGTGCAAGTAACGGATACTAATAATAATGTGCCCAATTTACCAGAAGCCAAACTGGAAGCAGCTGTAGAAGCATTACTCAAAATTAAAATGACTATTGGGGAAATTCAATGTCACATAGCAAATATGAGCACATTGCTCCCACATATTCAATGGGACGGTATAATAGATGCGTCATTCGAACCGCCTGGTCTAAGTGTGCCCAATAGAGCACTTCGCCTCCAGGCTTTGAAACTAATTCTGTCGTCCACAAACTTGAAACTATGGGCCAACATAGTGGCTACTGTAAATGCCCAAACAGATTTGGATCTTTGCAGATATAAACTACAAAAACCTGCAGCAGCACCACCATCCAAGCGAGAACTACTGGTTAAGTGGGGTTATTTTCAAGCACTCCTCAAGAATGCTAACACACAATCGGAGATTACTCGACAAGCGGCGGATGCAGTAATAGCCACTTATAACAATGTATTTGTTACACACATTATGCCGGGATTGAATGTATCTGAACGCAATTTATTCTTGGATGAAGCATCAGTTCGACACTCCAAAAACCCATCTAGCCGACATGCCCCGTCCAAATCAAGCAACCAGACGAGTTTGGCTGACGACTTCTCTCTCTGGGCAACCCAGATGAAACAAACCCTGTTTGATGACACGCATGCTGAATTGCAGTTTTATTCACACTCTCATGATGATGTGACACCACCACCACCAGCCACAGATCATTCAATATTGTTACAATGGGTGAAATTGCCCAAGTCGCTGCAGGAGCTGTGTAGAGTCAATCACAACTTCTTTGGATTCGCTGACATTTTAAAGCTCTGCCAATATTCTTGTTTTTACACAGATGTACTGTTGACATACGTACAAATAGTGCAAGATGCCTGTTTAATTTATGATGAACACGGCATGGCTAACTGTGCTGATTCTACTGCACTATATTACTTAGATCCAGAGTTACATGCTCCCACTAAAACAGTACAGCACCTGAGAACCCTGATATGTACACTTCTAACTCCTCCTGTGCAACAAGAGACATTGACGCCACGTTCGTTGGACCAATTGCGATGGTTAGTCAACATTATATCATTTTTAGACACCAAATTACACCAACATTGCATTGACACCATGATGACGAGGTCAGCCAGAAAAACCCCACCAGCTAAAACAGAATTGTTTGAAACACCAGTGGCGCCCACATTTCTTCGGCCGGAAGACACAACCCGAGATATGATACTCAAATATTTGACTATGTCCCACGTGGATCAATTTTTCGCAGCCTTGGTACGATTATTAGGATGGCGCAATATGGATGCCAATTCCCGGTTTCTCCCCACGGGTCTCGATGATATTTCAACCAACACCAACATTGGACCACCCACGTCAGTGGAAATTGCTTCTTTAGTACACACCTCGTGTCTGTACGAACGACTCTATAATATTTTAAATGTGTTAACTGACACAGTAAGACTGGGGATGTACTCTAATAGTCAAACTACCATGTCAGTACGCGAATATATGTCAGAAGAGGATATATATCACGATATTGTAAAGATTTGTTTCTTTTATTATACCACCATCAAAAAATTGAGACCCGGATCACAAAACCAGCCAGCCGAGCTGACAGAAATACGCTCAGCACACAACTACTGTGATCTACTATTACACCTCATACAGGAACTGACTCCCCACCTCCCATTGCATATTCAAACACTTATCACCAACTATAGATAGACTCTTACACGCGGTTAAACCTTATTTGAGAAATAAAAGTCTTGCATATATTATTGTTTTAATTTTCAGTCAAGATGGGGTTTCAGGATTGATTCTGGTGTTAATCACGCCAAAACGTTTGTCAACCTGAACTATGGCTGGTATTATTGAAACTGCGGCGGGAGCTAATCTCTTAGCTGGTGCTGCAGTAGGATTAACTCTCGGCGCGTTGAAGTTATCAGGATGGGCAGTCAAGGGTCTGTTTGGGGCAGGTTATTTTATGATGAGAGCCCAAGGTAATGTATATTCCAGAGTTGCCTGGTGGGGTCTCGACAAAGCAAAGCGCGTGGGGCTGATTGGAACCAATGCGGTTGGTAGAGTTGCACTAAAAACCTTTGACAATGCGCGTGAACTTGGCTGGTGGGGTATCAAAAAATTTGGTACCGGCGCCAAATATGTCGGGATCGAAGGATCCATGATAACGTACCGCGTTGGTCAAAAGGTGTATGTGATATCTGAAAACTGGTTCAATCAATCTAGGGCCTCGAAATTACTCATAATGTACGT
>Ga0163154_10003648_pt1 | contig 21068 bp, 11 predicted proteins | sample OliLakLV19MP9P1_FD_148649 | JGI IMG/M metagenome (GOLD analysis project Ga0163154, IMG submission 148649) | Freshwater microbial mat bacterial communities from Lake Vanda, McMurdo Dry Valleys, Antarctica - Oligotrophic Lake LV.19.MP9.P1 | ecosystem: Environmental > Aquatic > Freshwater > Lake >...
GCCTGTCCGCTCCAAATCGCCATATCGCCAACAACAACCGTAAATGCCGGGGCTGAACTGAGCGTTAAGTCTGTTGCTGTCGTGCCAACCGCAATCGTTTTAGAGGCGTCATATGAAATCTGATAGATTTCAAACGGAGCAACATAGTCCGCCGTAGTTTGAGTTACAGCTGGGTTAATGGTAGATATGGCCAATGCAGAGGATTCTTCAAACGCATCCGTAATTTTACCACGGAATAGCATTGATATAAGATCGTCGTTAGAGCCAGTGCCACTCGACACTGCACCGCCACCTGCGCCTGATCCGAATCTTACTATGTCGGCATTTTCAATGAGTGGGGAAGCAGACGAGGCAGTTCGCCATTGGGTTGCTGAAAAATATTGCAAAAACACGTACCCAATCGGCGAGTTTGTTTTTGGGAAAAGAGCGCCGATAACGGCAGGATCTTGTAGTGTTACTAATGCTGCTTCGGCATCTGAGAAAAGAACTTCTATTTTGCCCTCACCATTTAAACTAAAAGACGCAACATAGTAAAAAGTATTCGTTGGTGTTATTGCCCCTATTTCAAAATCGGAAGGAGCTACGCCCACTGGCTGAGCTAGAGCAAAATTAATAGAAGATGTGGGTATATTATACCAAACAGATCCCTGTATGGGTCCAACAGTTTTGTCTGTTCCATCGGCACCCAAAACAGATGAGCTTTCAAAATAAAGACTTTGATCCGCAGCCCCAACATTTGCCCGTGGTCTTAAAGGAGAGTTTGCCTCGGTGTCTAGGGTTTTGATTGCCCTAGTCAGAGAACCGTCGTTTTCAACAAAACTGTTCCCAGTAGTTGGGTCCATTGGCGATTGAATCGAATACTCTGGAGTCGAATCGGCAGGAGAAGTAGCTCCCATGTAAGCAAGATTTTGGTTTGAGATCCCTTCTCCGATTTCTTGGCTTTCTCCTAGCACCAACTCTTCGCCAAAAAACCTAGCGTAAACGCTGGTATCGGACCTTAAAAATAACCAGTAAGTACTAGAATCGCTAGGAACTGAGCCCCTAAGAGCCACCTGTACGTGTCTGTCAGTAGAAGGAGCGGCGTTGGTCTGATAGGTCCCAAAAGCGTAAAAAGAAGCGTCCCCTGTTGCTGGGGAGGTTGCTCCTGAAAAGGCAGCAGTAAGAGTCACCTGAGATATTGAGTTAACTGCGGCAATTTCATAATAAGCGTCATCGCCTAGTACTGCAATTCTAATAAAGTCGCCAGCCAAAAGAAGTGAGGTCCAAGAGGCCGCACCTACAGAAGTTACCACTGTGCTGCCGTTTGTCCATATCAGGTTTGAAGATACGGGCTCATCTCTCACTAGGTTTAGATAGGCGACTTCGTTGGCCGCAAGAGTTATATCAGTTGTTGCATTATTTGCCAAAATCTTATATGTAAGTGCGCTGCCTACCACCTTCAGGTTAATAGCCGAATCCCAGTTCATCTGACCAGTGACGACAAGAGACGCTCCGCCGTGGGTTACCGACCCTGTTCCTGTTACTACAGTGTTAACAGCGTCCTCTCTTAAATGTACAACTGAGCCACCACCGCCGCCGCCACCGCTAGCTGAAGACCAATAGGCAGTTCCCTTAATTTCCTTAATAGCCGAAAGCATTGCATTTATAAGTTCTTTTAGAGAGCCGATCGACTTGTCACCGCCAACAAACACGTTTGTGCTAGAGTTGGAGCTGTTTTCTGTGGTTCCGTTTGGAGCCCTGCCTTGAGACCAAGGGTAAGTATATGAAAGATCGGGGGTTTGACCGCCTTCTCCTAGTCCAAACATGAGGGGTCTTGAGTCGGTTATTGAGACAACACTGTTGTTTACGTCAGTGACCACCTGAGCGATGGGGCAGATTCTCGCTTGAGCTGGGTCTGTGAAGGGTAGTGTTGATATTGTAATGACGAAATTTAAGGTCCGAGCCAAAGGGACGACTCTGGAAAATTGAGAGTCTGATGCAACGTCGTAAAAATACACGATGTCTTCTGTCGTAGGGTCTAAAGTTCTTGAGTAGTCTATTCCAATATAGTTGGTCGTACCTGCGGCAAACGTCCCAGTTACAACACCTGAGTTTAGATTTCCGTCCAAAACCTCATTTGGGGCATCAAATTCGGTAAGATAAAAGGTTCCTGATGTAACAGAGGCTCCCTGAAAGATCCCTGCGTTAGCTACAATCATCGCCAAGGCGCTTGCAGGATTGCCTATAACTCCTGTGTGTACGATTGAGAACCCTCTTAGGACGTAAGGGATAGCTATGCCGCTGCTTGGGTCTACATTTGTTGCAAAAGCGGACAGAAGGGCATTAAAATCCTCTTGAACTGCTGAGTCAACGGCCTTCAGGGTATCCGTATTCACTCTAGACTGACTAAAATATGAATTTGATCTTATGTTTGCCATTCGGTGTTCCTGTATGACGCTTTTGCTGTTAAAAGCAGAATATCTCTCATGTAAAGAAGATTACGGTTTTTCGTTTGGGTTGCAAAAGCTAATTAGGGATGATATATTCACAATAGAAGCAGAAAGGGAAAATCATCGATGGGCAAAAAGAAATTCAACAAAGAAGATGACAGATATCAGAAAATGTTTAATGAAAACAAGGAGTTAAAAAGAGAGCTTTCTATTGCAAAAAATCAAATAGAAAGATCTAAAAAGCCCTGCTCTTGCGAACGGCCCCCGAAAAAGGAAAAAGCAAAAGAGCCCGACCTGATTGTAGAAAAAAGTGAGATCTGTGAAAAATGCGGACTAGAGATGGCTGTAGTCGAATACTCTAAGATAGGGGAAAGCTGGTTTTTCCTTCGATGTCCTGCAAAACACAGAACTCACGGAAAGAAAATGCCATGAATGTAGTTTCAATAGACCTCGAAATGAATAATCCGACATATGAGCAAAAGATTATCTCCGTAGGCGTTACAGTAGGCAGTCTATATGACAGAACTATTTTGACATCTAAGGACTTTTTTGTGAACCCCAGGGAGCCGCTGACAGAGTTTATCAAGAAGCTGTGTAATATTAGTCAGGAAACTGTTGATAATGCAAAAGAGCTTCAGGATGTATATCTCGATATATTAAGTTTCATTAAGCCCTATAGCGCACATAAGACGATCATAGAGTGGGGCACGGGAGACTGCTATACTTTGAGACGCCAGCTTTCTGCTACCGACAGGCCCTACGAGTGGTTTGGGAGCAGGTCATCGATGAACGTAAAGAACTTAGTACAGGCGCATATGTACGCTGTACAGAGAAAAGCTAAGGGAGGGCTTGAAAAGTCCTTATTGCAATTTGGCGAATCTTTTGATGGAACGCCGCATTCAAGTGAGGATGACTCTAGAAACACAATGGCTATGTTTTTCAGATACCTAGAGGTACTAGATAAAACCAGGCTAAAGTCTCAGCAGACTCTTTTGACCTACTACAAGTTTTTAGACTTAGTGAAAGAAATAGACCCAAAATGTTAACTATAAACAGCAAGACTAAGAGAAGTGTATGACTCAGAATAGCGATTTTCCCTTAGAGGTGTTAGAAAAAGCAAAAGATATGGCCCTTAAAATGGTAGGGGAGCCTGTTGAGATTTCAAGTGACGGCACCCTTTCTTTGGATGGGCTAACTATCGGCATGATTGACTCATATAGCTTAAAAATGGACGACACTGGCGTCGAAGCTTCTGTTTCGATAGAATGGGATATCCATGCAAGATAGCCCAGAGTTTCTATCATTTTGTCATGCACATAGAATCAAGCCAATTGACGTAAAAGCCCTGCGTATAATGTGGAATAAGATCAAAAAAACAATGGAATGGGAGGATGAAAAGATTTCGCTTTGGATGGAGTCTGAAAATCCACTACTTGGAGGACTAACCCCCGTGCATCTAATTAGTATCAACAGGATTCATAAGCTCGCTAAATTTGTAACCATATGCGTTGAGGAAAATCAAGCCTAAACTTCATCCAAGACTTCAAATCCTGCGATTCCTTCAAAATTAAATGAAACCCGTAGTATACCTCTAGCGGCGACCGAGTAGCTTCTATCTCCGATAACAGCCTTTGGGATAAAAAGAAGGCTTTCTGCGGTAAATCTATTGTAGATCCGTATTGAGATATACGGGGCTGAGAAAAAAGCCGTAGCCAAAGGAATGGCTTCGATTCCTTGAAGGCCGCCCGAGAAATTAAGGGTGACGCCTGACAAGCTTCCGGATACTCCGTCTGTTGTTTCAATAATCTCCATGGGGACGGGACTGTCAACTCCGTATATTTTTTTAATAGAGTTGCCCATCGTCCAAGACGCTGCCTGACATTCGTTGTATATTTTTCCGTTGATCTTAATTACAATTAAGGCCCCGTGTACTGTTTGACTCATTCGTCTACTCCCGTTTCGCCCCAAACCCAGAATTTAGAGGAATCTTTTAGACCTTTGGTGCCCGGGTATACGACCGTAACCACAATATTTAGCCCAGCTGCCACAATTTTTTCAATTAATTCGATAGCAAAAATTCTTCCTGCTGCTGTGGTTGTTACATACCCCTGGTAATCAAAGCCATCAGTTCTTGGTATTACATTTTGCTTTAACGCAAGAGAAACATTTGATCCTACAGCGTGGTTTTTTTGAAGAATATAGGCAGGACTAAGCAAAATGCTGCTGTCACTTGGAATATTTAAGTATGGGACTGGACCTTCTTGCTGTACAGTTCCAAAATCAAGCATCACAAATCCTTCAGTGTCTGGGAAGTCTTCGGTAGAGCTAACAAATAGAATTTGGCCAGTCGAGGAATTAGCCGTCAATTCTAAAGATCCGTTTGGAGCCAAAAGAGTAAAGTTCTGGCTCTGATCATAGATATACGGCCCAAGCTCATCTTCGGCCACATCGGCTTGATCGTTTAAATACATGGCCCCTACACGGTCCCGTCTTATGATCTGACTTGTGGCTGGGATTATAATTTCAAGAAGGTTGGCTTGCGACTGATAAACCGATGCGAATCGAAACTTAGAAACTATTGTCTTTTTAACAGATTTGTAAAAAAGTACGCTATCTACAGAGGTCTGGACGGCTGAGACGGGAGAGGTAGTTAAATCTATTTTCTCAGATAGAAAGTTAGTAACAACAAAATAGGCATCTCCAGCGGTATCTGATGGCTGTATCTCTTTAATAGTAAATGTTCCCTGATTCGTATTATTGCTACCGCTTGCAACGGTTGAGTCGAAGACTGGGTCGTAAATATTAACATAGTCGCCCACTCTTACTCGGCTTAAGTCGGGAAATGCTCCAGAAACCCAAGTGTATTTTGCTCCGCCATCTACAACGGGATCTACAGACCATCCTGTTCCGACAGACGGGGAAGTGTTAATAATAGAAGAAAATCTTAAAGAGTTTTGAGCCCGACCGCCCAGTACTTCCACCTGACTTGAAGGACCTAGGGTGTCGCTCTGAAGAATAACAAGGTCTCCAGTTCCATCATTTGAGAGATATGCAAACCCTGTCGTGCCTTGCTCCCTAAGTCCTTTCACTATCGCATCCGCCACTTCTTGGGCGGTTGCTGCGGCAATGTTTGTAAATTGCCCTGTTGTGAACACGACAGTAATAGGAGCCTGACCATCAAAGGAAAGGATTAAAGTGTCACCATCTCGCAGTAGATAGGTAGAATAGGCTCCAGAATTCGATGTAGCCGCTGTTGCCTCTGCTCCAAAAACAACAGACAAAATCTCAAGTATTAAAGACCTGATCTGTTTTTGATTAATAACAGATATTCCAAGCTCCCTAAATAGCTCGTCAGACAAACCGATCGATGGAGGTCTTGAGATACCGTACTCGGACATTTTCTGATCAAGATAGTCACCTGACGCGGTAATCAGATAAAACTGGTCATGAATGCTTTCTAGTAAATTAACAAGAGGAACGGCAACAGACTTGGCTAGGGCTCTTAGAATGATATCTACGTTCCGGCCATTAATGGCTGGAGTAAGATATTTTCTTAGTCTTTCGTACTGCTCTTGTTCTGTTGTGGACCGAGACATCTACATACCCCTATATTGCGCTAACACTGATATCATTTAGATTTAAGATTCGAGCTTTCTCAGCAGGTCCGATGAAAATGGTACTGTTAAGAGCATTATAAAGCGGAGACGAAATTGCCACGGCCCTGACGCCTGGTATGCTGTTGACCGCTGATATAATTGAGCTAATAGCAATCGGAGATCCAATTGGATTAGAATTAATAACGGAAGCTACGCCTGTTCTGACTCGCTGAACCATGTTGGCAAAACTAACCCCTGTATTAATAGCGACATCAATTGACATAGAGACTCTTCTATCTAAAGGAGGCTTTATGTAAATCTCGGCACCTGCGGCTGCCACTCCCGGGTAGGTTAAAACATCTCTTGGATCACCGTACACGATTCTATTGCACTCAGCAAGTAGTCCCGTGTTGTACTGATAGCTATCAATTCCATACTTAATAACGGTGTTGAAACCCATTTTATTAGTAGGTGCGACAACTATATTTGCAATAGCGTTAATCTTGTCTGCCTGATACCGTGTATCAAATACCAAAACCCCTTCTTGGTTTGAATTAGGGTTTGTAGTAACAAGCAATGTTTTCTTGTAGCCGACGTAGGCCGTGCTTTCGATTACATTAAAGTTAGAAGTATTTTGAGCCAAGGTCACAGAGGAGGCGGCTAGAACCTGTTGAATCATAATAGTGTTTTTGCTTAAAACCCGAGACACTCCCCATATTCCTCTGTTGGCCTGAGTTAAGAAATTGCTAGAGATAGATAGAACGTCTCCATCATTTGTAGCGTTGTATTCAGTACAAGTGATCGTGTTTCTGTGGATTCTCATGTTTGTTCCGGTCACAGTTACAGGGTTTGACTCTGTTACGGCTTCGGGATTCATTAGAATTAGAGAGGAAGTTGCTGTGTCAATTCCAACAATTATGTAACTGCCCGTGTTGGATGGAAAGTTACCTGCCCCAAGAATAACTTCGTCGCCAACCGACACTATTTGGGCAGCGGCCTGATCTGTTGGGTCGGTAGCTCCAGACAGATATTCTAAAACTAAATAGTTGTCTACGTTCGTTGCGTTGAAGTCAGCTCCAGCTCCATTATATATAAAGTCGTCTTGGATCGTCAGAGTCTCTTCAAGGGTATTTGCGTTGTAGTAGTAAAGTGAATTCCCAAATCTTCTGATTACTCGAAAGTCTCCGAGATTCTGAACAGAAAATGAAGGAATCGAGATATTGCTACTAGCCCTAATTGACATAGTGTCCCCTTCCTGAATAGCTTTTTCTATTACAAAGTCAGAGGCGACAAATTCAAAATTTGCAAGGAAACCAGAAGCAGGAAGGACATCGACTCTAATAGTATCCTCGGAAGCGGCTATTGCAAAAGTAGAAGCCCCAGCGTTTCCTTCAACGTAAACAAAGGGATTGGCAAGCGATACGCCGTAGGTAGAGGTCACTCCTGCGATAAGCCCGATTGCTACGGAAAGACTTTGAGCAGACTCAGCTACAGTTCCGCCGACCGCAAAATCAGTATCAGCAACCAAGACTGTTGCGTTTATTGTAAAGGTATCTCCAGTCTGAATATTTGCAGTCAACTCAAAAGATCCGCTTGGAAACTGATCAGTAGCTAAAGGGTTTGCAACCTGTAGAATTTGACCGTCGTCTGAAACACCAGTTACTAAAAATGTACCGTTGTTGTTTGACTCTGGCATGCTGGCTATCGTAACTAAGTCCCCGATATCCACTTCCGTGAAATTGGTCGTTCCTGTAATTACGTAGTTTGCGCTAGAGCCCACTTTTTCAACATAGACTGTGTCCCCAACCGTAAAGTCAATCTCAGCGGTTGTGCTAAATAGTGGACTAGTTCCGCTTATTCCATCCCAGCTCAAACATGAAAGTAGACCCTGTTTCTCAATCTTAAAAGATCTTCCTCTTGTTCTCTGGTTTGTTCTCTGAATGCCGAATCTTCTTTCTGTTATTGAACTAGAAACACCGAGCGTAACACTTGAATAGCCTGCGATCGGAGAATTTGGGGTAATAGTAACCAATTCGTCGCCAGCCAGTAGCATTGATTTATTTTGCTTGTTCTGGGCAGTAAGCTTCACAAGCTGATTGCTTGTAAATCCAAGTAAATTTGGATTGCCAATGTACGTGTTAATAAATTGATTGTCAACTACTTGTGACGTATTTAAAACAGAACCAGAAGCAGAATTTGCAGTTCCTCCGACAATCTGGACGGCTCCTTGGCCCCCTAGAATGTTTGTCGCAAGCTCAATTTTTTTAGTGTTATCGGACAGACTTACTGTTCCGACACTTGTGATGCCTGAAACCGCCAATATATTAGACAACTCATTTACTTGATTTACATCTGTAGGAACTAGCTTAAGTGGCTCAGCGGCAAAAAAATTATAACCGACTGCCGAAATTAATGCTAAAGGTCGTTTCAATATAAACTGGGGGACAGGGGATATAGCATCTAGGTCACTACTAAGAATCCAGTTCACACCATCTTTTAAATATAAAGTATAGTAAGCAAAGGCCGATCCGTCATAAGTAGATCTAGAAATGATTCCAGCTCCAGAAGTTCCATTGTCATTGACTAGCGTTGCAGAAACTACAGAAGAAACGGAAACAGTTGACGTAACATATGTCACGATTTCCGCAGCTGTGGTGTCCACCGCTCCGTAAAAAATAATCGCCCCACCTTCTCTATCGAATTCTTCTTGCCCGTCTCCAGTCGTCCTGTCTACAGAAAAAGAGGTAACTCCTGACGCTGTGACTAGGTAGATTCCATCGTTTATAAGAGACAGCTCAGATGCTGTAGGGATATTGACATAGTGTCCAACCAAAGCAGGAAGCGTTGGAGCCGACCCCGATGAGTAAGTGTATGTTAGTCTGTCTGTCCCAACTACTGGAGTATTTGAAGACCTTGTCACTGTCCATCTTGTAGTTGGAAGCAGACCGGGCGTAACATCAAGAGGACCGCTTTTAAGACTGATTAGAATTTCTACATTGTCAGAAACGCTTGAAACGCTTGAGATTGCTGCGTTTGCTGTAGATGGATATGTGTAACCTACGTTAACATACTCACCAGACTGATCCCATTGCACTGCTCTAAACAGTATAGCAGTTTCGTCAACTGAAGGCACCGTTTGTTTTAGAACTTCTTTGGCTTGCATCAGGACTTTGAAATTGTTGAAGCTAAAATCAGCAGGAAACTGGCCGCCAGTTCCAGAAAAAGGAGATGTTGGGGAATTTTCAGAGTCATAGGCATTAAACTGTGTCGTGCTTGAAGGGACTCCAGAGTTTGTGGCTGCCCCTCTATACATAGGCATAACAAAAGTTTTGTTTACAGCGTCGTTGTCCAAAACTACGACCAATTTATCAGCAGGTCCAAAGCTAAGGGGCTCTGCAATATAAAATCTGTCGGCTCCGCCGCCTAACGATGCTACTCTAAGTCTTTTGACAAAAATATCGTCTTCTAAAGTAAGGCCGCTAGCTAAATAGTCATTTAAGAAAGTTTGTTCGTTTGGAGATAGTGTATCTAGGATAGCTCCATATGGCTCAAGCATTCCAATCGTGTAGTTTGGATGTAGGTCCAATGTAGATAGGTTTATGGCAGAGGTCATCTGGTTTACGCCATCAATATATGAGACAGGAGGACTGGCAACTGCTCCCAGTGTTATAAAATTAGAGTGAATAAAAGCAGGGTATACCCCATCTTCGTAGTCAGACTGATAAAACGCAACTAGGGATTCAGTATTTTCAGCTTTCTGGCCTGTCAAGAAACCTAGTGGTCCCATGTTTGAGGCAACGGCTGCGATTAAAATTGACCCTGATATAGATCGGGTAAGGGTTGTGACTGTTAGGTATGTGTTGTCAATAACCGAGAAGTTGACTCCATATGTCTCAGAATTAAGAAGGGCGGCTGCTGCCGACAATGTAGCAATAGTTCCTGCTGGAAGCCTGAATCTTTCAGGCACGTTTGACGTTCTGATGAAGGTAATACCTGCCTGATACGGGGATTGTGCGCCCGTGACAGCGGCGGTAAACTCAGCAGCGGTTACGGTTATTTCAAACCAGTTAAACGTGGCATCAACAGCCGAGACTCTTGCTTCAAATCTGTTCGTTAGGTCTAATTCGTAAGACCAAAGAATCACGTAATCGCCCATTAAAATATTGCTAAAATTACCAAGTCCTGTTTCATACCTAATAGTGTTCGCTACGGGCTTAGACACAGTAATGACAGCATTGCCTACGATATTGCCTGCAATCACCTCAGCGTTTAAATCATCTGCAACTATCCATAAACTTTGAGACAGACTTCCAGCCGTACTTCCGATGTTTACTATTCCACCAGAAATAAGAGAACCGATCACGGTGGCTTCAGTTTGAAAAATACCGGCAGACAAAGAGTCCCCAGCAACTAGAGGTTCGGTTAATGTTATTTGGGCAGTATTTCTTGAAAGAGTATAGTCAGACGTTCTTCCTTGAGCGAAAAGATCTTCGTTGTCAAAAAGACCCTTAGTTACTAATGTAGAAGAAACAGAAACTTGAACACTGGCCTGATCACTGAAGCCCCTGTTTGAAGTAAACTGAATAGAAGAGCCTAGTTGTGAAGCTGTGACTCCTGCTATCCGTGAATTAAAAACATTGATCCATGACTGTAGGGAATTTGAAGAAGAGACCGTGGAGTAAGTTCCCTCGTTTATAAAATCTTGGTTTGTAATAATGTAAGTGACCGAAGGAGTTCCGTCAACTGCTAAAATAACAGTGTCTCCTGTTACGATTGCACTACTCCAGTCAGCCTGTGGGTTCCCCACAATTTCTGCTAAAAACCCATCTTTTATTAAAAGCTCATCGTTCTTATAGAGTCTGAGTGTTTCTGCTAAATTGGACGGGAATCCTAAAATAGGTGCTGCATCCACGCCTGTCGTTGGTGAAATTTCAATATAGTCAAAGCTTTCGGCCTTGGCTTTAATAACAACCTTAGTTCCACCAGAGGCCGTAGTCGCTTCATATAGAAGTGGATTGTCAGCGTTAATAGAAGAAACAACTTCGTATGCCGTTGCTCCTCCTGCGCTTAGAAAATTAGAAGAAGAAAAAGCATGAGTCGATACGATACCGCCGACAACAACGGAAAGGTTCTCCCCGCCAAAAAGAGCAAAAGGAGAAAGTAGGCTTGTTTGAAGATAGGCTTTTGTAATAGAGGTCTGTCTGCCGCCGCACTGAAGTTGAAAATTTCTCTCGCCGCCGTAAGCTGAATCGACTAGATCTTCAATTCCTACCCCTGCGTTTTTTTCTTCGTAAGTAGCGCCATTGTCAATATAAAGAGTTGTTACTCCTGCTGCTGTGATGATCGAATCAGCGACAACAGTTTCGGACTCGTCAACAGGAGAAGCTCCAATAACTGAAGCCTTGATAGCCGTAGCCGTTCCTAGTCCTATTGATTGACGAGCTAGCTTTATTCTCGCTCTAAGTTGATCGTCTGTCTCAGTGGATCTTCCGTCTGTGAAAGGTAGGGGGTTAGTAACAGTAAGGTTTGCACTGGGAGGATTGACAAATAGCTTGATCGCTCCAGCAGGGGCGTTTCCTTGCAATCCAATCTCTGAACAAGCAACTTGGACACCTGTAACCGTGGTCTCTCCATCTAGGATGATAGCTTGAGGAGAAACACTAAAGTTTACTTCGGCAGAAGCTCCCGAAGCAGGGGCTTGAACTACCGTATTAACAGGAATAGTTCTGACGCCACCCTGAGCAAGAATCACGCTTTCGTTGTTATTGTGGTATCTGGTTGTTGGGTTGGCAGGATTTAGGGTAAGCACCCAGTAAGATCCCTGCTCTACTTTTGAGATGTATGCAAGTGGACCTTCTGAGTTTGAAGTACCTCTTCCTAAGTAAACCGATCCAGTAGCAGTAAATAAAGAAGCGTCTGAAACGTATATGATTGTAGACCCAATGTTTGGGGCAGACTGTCCTGAGTAAATTTTAGTTGATTTTTTGGTAAAGCTTGTGTCAACAATTGTGATATTTCCGCTAGCGACTTTTGCGGAAACTAATCTTAGATTCTCATCTGCCGCAATTCTTTGCAGCGAATCTGAAGTCGCCCTGTCAACAGAGTTGTCTTTTAGAATTTGGATGGCATCACCAGACGCTCTGGCAGTAGTCAAGGCAACAGTTTCAAAAAAAGATGTAACAGCAGACCCAACATTTAGATCATTGATCCCAGTTCCAGAAAGGTATGCCGCTAAAAGGTCACCTAAATATTGATCATAACTTTGAAGGACTGGTACATTGTTTTCGTTTGGCATTGTTTCCTTTATATACTGATATTAAAATTGATCGGAAGAACTCCACTTCCATTTGCAATTGTTACTGCTAAGTTTATGTTCAAAGTGTTCCCAACAAAATCTATCTGAAGTCTTTTGATTGACCCAAACCGTGGATCTGCTAAAATGGATGTCGCTATTTTAGAATACAAAGACCTCGACTCAATATCCGAAACATTCATTCCAACACTAATTCCAGCCCCAAAAGTCGGATTCATCAAATTTGTTGCAAAAGGTTGGGCAAACTTCAACTTTAGGGCTTGAATGAGGTTATTTAATCCTCCTGCAAGCCTAAAATCTCCGTAGGCGTCCAGCGCAATGTCTCCGCCGTCATCTAGTAGCCAGTCAATTTTAGAAAGTCCTACTAAATCGTCGCCTGTAAACCGAGGAACAGGTCGTGTTCTTAGGTCATTTGGCGCTACGATATCAGATGGAATATAGATCTGCATTTGACTGTTGACCGTTCCAGACAGGTAAGCTTTCATTCTAGCTTGTCTAGCTGTCGTATATATGTCTAGATTATCGTTCCCGTCGAGAGTGACGAGGACGTTAAGAGGGCCTATTTTTTCAATCTGTGTGATTTTTCTGGTTGTAGAAGGGACGGTCTGAGCCATTATGACAACGGACTGCCCAACATATAGGTTTTCGTTGCTACTTACGTTTATAAGTCTGCCGCTCGCATTTGAAAGAAGGAGTCTGATGAAGCCACTTTCGTCAATATACGGCTCCTGAAGGTCGTTAAGGGCCGCAAGCTCAACCCATCGGTTCGGATCTCCAAGATATCGGGCCGCAATTTGCTCAATTGTTAGACCAAACGGCACTGGAGCCCTAACTTTAGACTGACCTAGCACAAAGGGGATTCCATTTGTTAGAGCAACCTGAGCCTCATAGCCAAGAGAGCTTTGGATGCGCCCATCATCAATCTGCTGAGTTGCAGTTAAAAGGTTTATTGACTGAATTAGTTCATAAAATGCGTCCAATGAGTCAAATTGCTCAATTGTCAGAGGTGTTGACGTTATATTTGCAGGAGGGGTCTTATAAATATATGCGTAGGTTTCATTTCCCTTTCCGTAGTAGTTCGCAAGCAGACTGGCAAGATTAATTAAGTAGGCTTTTGCCTCTAGTAGGTCTTGAATCGTTATGAGAGATCCGCTTGCTAGATAATTGTTCACCTGCGTTCTTTGGTTCGGGGTAAGAACTAGGTTATCTACAGATATTGACTCAAAAAATTCGGGATATAAATCTGGGTTGCTAAACACAACATTTGATGGGTCATTCCCCTGAAGATTTTGGGCTTGTTGTCCTAGGTTTCCTTCTGCAACTGAATGAATTGACAATCCTTCGCTTGAAGTGTACGTTCCGCCAACTACTTGATTTGCGGCAAGAAGATTTTCCTCAGGAGAAGTAGAGTACGGGGAGCTAAGTGCCGTTGAGCTAAAAGAGGATACCTGACCAATAGGAACGGTAGACCCCACATAGGCAGGAGAGTTTGACGAAAAGGCTCCGTCAATGGTTGCGGCGGCGGCAGCGAGAGCCGATTTTAGATCTCTTACTAAATTTGACGACATGTCAGCGGCAGTGGCAGGGATTCCGGCGATTTCTTTAACCAAAAGAGAGATATTTCTAATAACATTGCCGACTTGACGAACATCTCCATTTACAGCTTGAATCGTAGACGATACTGCGGCAACCGTGGATCTTGCATTTGTTATCGCTCTATTGACTCTTTGAAGTATACTGGGAGTAACATTTGGAAGGACAGAGATGGGAGGAACATTCAGACCTGCTAGGTCTATTCTTTTCCATGCCTTTAATTGAAATTGGTATTTTATCTCGCCCGGGCTATCAATCGACTGACTCCACGTAAACAAAACAGGGGTTACTATAAAAGATTGATTTTGCTTTGGAATGTCAAATACAAGCCTCCAGGCAGCCATGGCTGGGTTTCTCTTAGCTTCTGCATACTGCTCCAAGAATTGATCAAGCAACAGGGCTTGGGCGTAGCCAGTTCCAGCAAACCCACCTTGCATATCCTCAGCCGTTACGCCTCCGTCTGTTGACGTAAATCCTCTTACTAGAGCGTTAGCCTGTGCAGCGATATTGGCGACATTTGAGATAGTCCCAGAGAAAAGACCCCCTAAGCTTCCAGTTATGTTTTCGCCGATTGATTTTCTGTACGGGGCGATACCCATGGTTCCAGAACAGTTAATCATTTTAAAACGTACCCCTCCGTGCTCTTCCACTATCCCAGTTAGCGTAGGGATGGTTGTAATGGAAAATGGGGTAGATATTTGAATTTGCTGAGGAGATATAGGCAGGGGAAAGGCCCATTGAGTCATGGGAGTAAAAATTAAGCCGCCCTGTGGTGGGGCTAACGTCGTCTGAATTGAGTTAAAAATGGAAGAAACACCTTTTACTACCAAAGAGACGCCTGCTTTAGAAATATTGTCAAAAGACCCCGAAGACGTGCTGCCTCCAACTCCAGTCGGCGATTCTTTCACAATGGCGTTAGTGTTAATATCAATTACAAGTAGTCGGTAGGGATAGAGCTTATTCCATCTGTCAGGGTCAATGTCAATAGGGGGGAAAAAAGAGCCATTCTCTTTTCCTTGCTGGAAGTAACCCCACGGCTGTACGATCTTGGTGTTTAATCCTTCGACGGAGATGCCCGGTACTACAGGGGGTGTTATATTTCTAAGAAACATCAATTATAAGATTACGAGTTTGAAAAAAGCCCTGCTAAGAAATGCAAAATAAAGGATAACTATTTGTTTTAATTACAGTTCTTTGTAGAGCCTAGAATACTCAGAAATTAGATATCGAGATGGGATCTTAATCGTAAGAACGAGCCTTTGTCCTTGTATGTCTTGAATTGTGGCTCTAATTTCATCACAATTGTCTGAAACTAGGTAAATGCTGTCGCCGTCAGAGAAGAGAGATGAGTCTTTAACGCTAACCTGATATGTGTTTGTAGCGTCTGCGGCAAACGAAGAACAGGCCAAAAGAGTTGAGTAGACAGCGGCTTCATTTTTAATGGAAGCAATCTGAGAGTCTTGAGAATCCTTTCCACGAGTCATGTTGTTAACCGAAACTAAAGATCCAGTGGCAAGTCCTATTCTAAGCTGTAGAGCTTGAGCCCTTGAAAAGTAAAAATTAGGAGAAGTGCTTGTAACTGGCCCCCCTGTAGCCGTAATGACCCCAGTCGTTAGGCTTTGGGTAAGGCCGCCCATGTAATTTGTAAGTTGAGTTGTCCGTGTTGCTAGGGCGGCGCTCCTTGTCGTGATAGCCGCTTGAATTGCCGTTAGGTTGATAGGATTTAGCTTAGTCACATTAGTGGGATCAAGGCCAATTGGAGCAGGGGCGGCAGAACTAGCCGTGGCGGCATTAAACTGCACCTGAGTTAGGTTGCTTGCTTGTGTGTACGTAATCGTACTCGTTAGACCGACCCAGACGTCAATTGCACTAATTGCAGCCAGTACACTTGTCCTCTCTGTCGTGTTCTGAGCTTGTCTAGCTGAATTTGTTTCTGCCGCTATTATTGCGTCAAGAGCAGTCTTCTCAGCCGAAAGAGCTGATCTTAGGCTCCCTATGTCAGAGATAGCAGCACTCATGGCAGCTGAAAATCCAGTTGTGGCCGTAAGGGAAACCCCGTTGACGCCACTTCCCCCGGCAGGACATGTCTGTCCAGTAATGCGATTGCTTTGGTTGCTCGGTGAGATTGCCAAAAGAGCGGCAAGGGATGCGTTAAATGTAGTAATTCTAGTGGGTTCACCGACAAAGGGTGAGGTCGATAGACCAAGTCCTCGGGCTAACTGATACGGAAGCTGAACTAGCCAAGTGGACGGATAGAAAATGTTTCCAGAAGTCAAATTTGAGGCCGCCACGACATCTGCGTCCGTATATGTAGTGTAAGAAAGTTGCGATAAATACTGCCTTTCTGTTTGATACAGATTCACAAGATTATTTTGAGTATTCCAGATAGAAAAGTTGCCGTCTTCGAGAAGCTGAGACTTAGCGATCTCTGCCTGAAGCTGAACCTTTATACTTTCCACTGAAGCCACACGGCTTGCAGATACAACTATTTTCTTAGAAAATGCAATACGGGAGGCTTGAGATAATGGCATTAGTGTACTCGGAACGGCTGCTTGTATACGCTGATAAGCCCAGCCTGGGCCTCTATTTGCTCATCTAGATCATTTGGATGTTTAATGATCATTTGAAGATTTTTTATTAAATGTCTGTAGTTTTTATCAGCTTCAAAACGAGTGTAAATAGGAGAGTCTCCAAAAACAACGTGTTGGTTGTTCATGACGATGCACCACTTATCGGCTTCAAATACCATTAGTCTGTCTAAATCTTCCTGGGTTTTTATGACTTGATCTTTTTTATTTTTCATGTTGCAAATACCTTTGTTGAAAAGCCGCTTATACAATTGCTCATAACAAGCCCCATGGCGCTCACGCCTAGGTACGTACTCACTAAGGTTGGGATAGGCAGTCCGGCCTTACCTCCAACGAAACATAGTCCGTCCATCGTAATCTGAGGAGCTTTGATTCCTGCCATAATTTGAGCCTCCATCTCTATCTGCTGGGCCTTAATGGCAAGGCTATTGTTAACCTTAATGCTTCCTGAACTAGACTCTACTGTTAGATTTCCCTTGATAGAACTAGCCAAGTCGCCCTTGGTCTTAACATTAAGAGTATCACCCGACGTGCTTAAAGTCACGCCTCCTTTGTTTGCAGACATGTTAATATTTTTATTAACCGATAAGGTAGAGCTTCCTGACGCTGTGGTTGTGACATCTCCTGACTTCGCAATTATGTAAGTTGCCGCTTTGTTTTGGATCTTAAGCGTGCCCTCTTTATCTATCGAAACAGAAGTAGTACCCTGAGCTTTATCGACTGGCTTACCAAAGCTGTCTGTGGCTCCATTGAAACTAAAACCTAAAGCACCTTCGTTGTCAATTGAAAGCTTGACTCCGTTGTACTCAAAAAATAGTCCAAGCTCATCAGGCTTAAGGCTTGATGGTCTGTTTGGATGCCCGAGAGCGGAAACTATAATGCCTCGATCGCCCTGACCATTAATACATAGCATTAAAACTAAGGCTCCATCTTGACCGTAGCTATCAACGCCATTCCCCCCATTAAACTTAGTTTCTTGACCTCTCAGTCCATATTCAAAATAGTCAGCTATTGATCCAAACCCCTGAGCTGTCGTGCAGTTTTTATATAGAGTGGGCGTTCCTCCAGCTTTTCCGTTTTGCTCGTACACAGTGACATTGTATTCTGGATAAACCTTATTGACAGACTTTGGGCTGTTAGATGGAATATACTCCGCAATAATTCCCACCCTTAGGGCGAAGTTTTTGTAATTTTTATCGTAAACATTGGTAGCCGAGTCTTCGGATAGACTGAACAGGGCGCTTGGGAATACGGTTCCATTAGGTAGCATCATAACTATGAATCTCCTTTATTTGACGATCTGTCGTTCGTAACACCGGGAAGTATCTTACCCCCAGAACTCGAATAGTCTGTTTCAAGCTCGTCTTTGTAAAGATCGTTAATAGTATTCCCATATACAGTGTATTCATTGTTGCTGTCACTGTCAATTCCATGAGAAAGGTTGACGGTAGTGGTAAAAGTTTTCTGCCCATTGTTTTCAAGGGAGCATGAGTGACTGAGACCTTCTATGTGGTAAACGATTCCATCAAATTCTAGGTTATCGCCTAGCGCAATAGGATCTTGAATCCCAAAGCAAGTCAACTGGCCACTGAGCTTCATCTGTCCGCCCATTAATGCGTCAGCTAAAAGTCTGGCCCACGTAGCTGACCGAAACCCGAACCCTGCATTGTAGTCCAGAGAGTTTTGGATCACATAGGGCCTTAGACCAGATCTTCTGATATCGCTACTGTCTATAACGGAGTTTTGCCCTGCTGCACTTTGTTGAGCGATAGGGGTCTCAGCATTTCCGTTGTATCCAAAAGGAATCCCGAACACTTGTACAAAATTCACTCTTAGAGCGTCATCTCTTCCTACGCTTAGGCTTTTAACCAAACTTGGGGATACGATCCAGCGTGGAAGTGAAAGGAAGGGGGTACAATTATTACCCAGAGAGGCATAGTGATTAGAGCTAAAGGGGATCTGTCTGAATACCAAAATAGGCATGATGTGCCCTTCTGGCGAAAGTCTGAAAGTTGTAAACATTTCATTTATGGGAGAGTTAGAATAGCCGTTGATTATAGACCAGCCTGAACTTTGATTGAAATATTCAGGTCTAACTGTAGTCGTGCCTTGAACTGAAGAGGGGCACAGGAAGAAATTCGCTTTATTAGGTTTAAACTCGGGGTTGTAAGCGTCAACATCAAAATCTTCATCAGCACTTGGGCTACTCGGAGAGCTGCTAGGGGAACGATTTTGTACTAAGGGAATATTTGACCCTTTTCTTTTTTTAGGAGAAGGAGACCTATATGATCCGTATTTTTGAATACCTAAAAAGAACCTGTAGAAATTAGAAAAGGTCACAGCATTTGGTATCCCAAGTAATTCCCCCAGTCCTTTTGGAACTAAGAACGCCTGATTTGGCGAAACAAGAACCCCAGAGGTGTCGGCCTTCTTAAGAGGAGCCCCGTTGACTGGAGTACTGCTTGGTGGGCCATCCTTGAGGGTCGGACCTCCGCCAAGGATCAGGCTTATAAAATTTTGAACAATGCTTTGTATGGGTCCAGCTAGGCCCGTCTTGCTTTGCATTGTCGCTCCAATGTTTGCTAAATACTTTAGATCCTGCTCTTCCCCAAAAGGCCTTGTTATATAGGGACTAAAATAAATAGAGTTTTCAAACTCTTGAAAAGACTTGCCTTCTAATACATAGGCCAAAAACTTACGGCCAGATGCGTCAACTGAAAGTTCTTGGCGAACAGAAGTGACCTTGAAAACCCCTTTGAATCCGTCAGATATTAAATTGATTGGCTTTAGTTTTTCAGCCCTAGTGACAAGTGAGTCTTCAGTTTGAGTGTCGTCAGTAATCTGTTGCTGATAGTCAAGCATGTTAGCTAGGACATAGTCGCCTGCCGAGATAGCGGCCATGTAATTTATATTACCAGGCATTAGGACAGTTCTTAAGGACCCGTGAGGAGAACTTTTTGAATGAGACACGGTAAGGTTTATGCAGTCTGATGTGATTATCAAAGGTTTGTCGTTAGTGAGGGTTGATCCGCCTATTTGACTATTCCATTTTGGAGGTCTGCTTGCTGTAGCTCTGACAGAGGGTGTGGTCCCATACTCTGATGGTATCGGGTTTCGCAGTTCTGGGTTAATAAAACTTACGACAGTTAACATCCAACCGGGCGAAGTCTGGTGATTATTCCCATCGGATGATTTTACAGTTTGATTTACGGATTTTACATTAAAGTTGCTCATTAGATCTTAGACCCTGGTAGTAAGGAGCGTGGCCCCGTATAGTAACCCGTCATCTTGCTTGCTCTTTCCATCTCATTTATGCGATCTGCTAAGGAGTCCAAGGATTTTGCAAGCTTTTCGGCAGCGGTATCTGCATTAATAAAGCCGCTTCCAGCAGCGATAGTTTCGTCCTCTGTCTCGCTCTTTAGCTCTGGCTCCTCTATGACTAACATTCGGGATTTTGGTCCACTTTGATTAGTGTTTAGCGTTGGATTATATTCGTTAACCAAATCCATAGCTGCTTGATTTCCTTGTTGCGCTCTGGGCATGGCCCCCGTTTCGGAGAATTGGGCTGCTACTCTGGCATCTATATCCTTATTAGAGAGCTTGTCGCCACGTATTGCGGCCTGCTCTATGACGGCCCTCTTCTGCAAATCACTGATCTGCTGTTCACTAAGGACACTTCCTTCAAAAGTTTTCTGATCTTCTGGGGACATAGCTAGATAGTTGTCTCTTTTTGCTCTCTCGGACTCTGCACGCCCCACAGCATTCCGAGCGGTTGGATTAAAAGCCAGGGTGGCCGAGTTTTTAATCTCTTTCCCGAGCCTTACAATTTCCTCGGGAGTCTTTCCAGATTCTTGCGCTACTAATTTAACAATCTCGTTATCAACATTAAGCTCTTCTGGCTTAAGCATCGCAAACTGACTGTTAAGCCCAACGCCACTCGTTAATATGCCTGCTTTTGAATACGCAGTATACTGAGCAGCACCATATGCTCCACCAGACTGAGAGCCGAAACTAGAGACAAATTCATTTGCACTTACCCCAGCTTTTATTCCCACTTCGTTAGAAACATCGGCAAACCTACTCATAAAGGTCTCGTTAAAAGATTTTGCCCCTGCGTCTGTGTAAACACCTCCAGCAATTTGACCGCTAGATAAAATGTTCACAAGCATTTTCATCTCTTTAGCGTTGACCGTTGCGTCCATACCGATCTTCGTTCCTTCGGCTATGTTCTTGACTATCATTTTTTGAGCATTTGCAGAATCAGTACCCGAAGACAAGATTCCTATTTCTTCGTTTGCAACGCCTCCATACCCAAGCTTATTTAAATTTGAGGCAAAGTCTCCTAATTCAAAGGTTCCCTGAGTACTACCCCTAGAGAACATGGTCTCCATCATTGCCTTACGCACAGGGTCTTCGTTGATCTTTGCCATTTGGGCGTCGATCATACCTTGACTGGTTCTTCTCTCTAGCTCATCTCCGTAGTTCAAGGACGAAGGAGTAATTCTGTTTAGCAGTCGTCCTCCAAAAGCCATGGCCCCTACTCCACCTG
>Ga0163154_10003651_pt1 | contig 21058 bp, 19 predicted proteins | sample OliLakLV19MP9P1_FD_148649 | JGI IMG/M metagenome (GOLD analysis project Ga0163154, IMG submission 148649) | Freshwater microbial mat bacterial communities from Lake Vanda, McMurdo Dry Valleys, Antarctica - Oligotrophic Lake LV.19.MP9.P1 | ecosystem: Environmental > Aquatic > Freshwater > Lake >...
GCCTGATGATTCTGTCTTAGTTCCGCAACGTGACGACGATCCGGCGCGACCCACAAGATGGATGCTCCGTGTAAATTGCATCAATTCGATGCTTGATCGCCACTTCCTGCGACGGCAGCGAACATGGCGTATAATACAGACGTCTCCGCGAAAGCGAGAGCAACGCGGCTTATTCCTTGAAAGAGAAGTCGAAGCTGACCTACTCTACCATCGCCAACCGTTCACCTCCAATGCGGATTGAGACCATATCTTTTTAAGCCGTGCGACTTGCGTAATGATTTTGCCGGTTTGCGCCTCGTGAGCGACCTGCTGGATTTGGACTTTGCTCTGATCTCTGTCCGATTTCATGCCTGAATTCTTGAAACTATTAAATATCACGTAAGAATAGAGTGATTGGTTAATCACTCTATTCTTACGTGATATTTTACTTTGTGCGTACAGGGATTAAGTTATCATCGGCTGCCTGAGTAGACTGCACCAGTGACTCGCATCGGTCTGCTCTGTGGAATATTCACTATGGTACGTTCCCCAACATCACGCTGTTTATTTCCATTGGTATCATCATATATGACCATTGTCGCAGAACCCAAGCCATAATGACCTGCATCTTTATAGTATGTAGTTTCAAAACGTCTATTTCCTGTGCCAACCCTTCCAAAAAAGGCGATGGAGTTCGTTCCATAAACAGACAAAGCTGGATCTACTGTTCCACGTAATGTTCCAATAGTGATATAAGAGAACATGAAGGAGTAGTTTGGAGTGCCATTATTGTCAGAATCGTAGTTATCAACCACAGCATAAGCATAAGCTCCAGTTGACAGAATATAGGCAAACGGATTTTCATTTCTGCTCGTGTCTTGAGCAGATGCGGACGGAACAGCGATGTAAAGAGTTGCGGCTAAGAGCGAAAATGTTGTTGCAAAGCGTACGAATGATGCAGTCATGAGTGTGAGTCCCTTTCAAAATGACGAATTCAAGTGACGAGTATTCGGATATGCTCCAATATTATAAATGGACAGCATTACGAATAAATCACGGTTCGGCAGCCACAACCGTTTGTGGGACACTTAAGAAAGACATCTCAGCCATGTAAGTCTGGGGATTGAAAAGGGCAACATAATTGCCGAAGGAGCCAGAGACCGGCGCGAGTAAATCTGGAAATCGAATCGTCGAATTGCTTAGGGAAAAACATGAGGTAAACATCGCTTGGCAACAGAAAACAATGCATGGAAACTGTGAGCAATGCACTCAGGAGACTATACATGATGGCGTATTTCTTAAGTTGTCAAGGTACGAAATCAACGACATTTTTGTTTCAGTTGGGTAAATCGAGTAACAGTAGAAAACTGAATCGTCCGTGTTTTTGAGACGGATGACTGCGGGGTCAACCTTGTGTTTGATGTTCTGAGGACGGAACAGCAATGTCCACAGGGATAATGAATTGAAAGCATCCGTGCGCTTCCATATTGTCAGGCAAACCAGAAAAAATTGTAACTTTTACTGTTTTCCCAACAACATATTATATTAGCATCCCCTTGCTTCTTTTGTCAAGAGACGTCAGGCAAATTTACAAAAAATTCCGTAAATTTTATAGGAACACTTTTGCACTAACTTGTCTCTCGCCTTACCTCAATAAAATTATCGGTAGAATTAGTGCATTCTTTAGATTGTTTCCAACTTATTTTTTTGGTAATCACACAGTCCAAATTTGTTTTTAAGTACATGATCTTTCAACATATGCGGCGGAGCCATTACGAAGCCATCGAGTTGTACCTGTTCCTTGAGCTACTACCCCCGATACGGCACCATTACTGCCACAGCTAACGGAACTGTTCTCTGCGTTGTTAGGTTCAACTGCAGACAACGTACTGATACCAGTTTCATTGAGAGATGAGCGGAATTTTGCGTGTTTTGCGGTATCATAGCCTTGAGGTGTTGATGTTGTTCCGACAATGACACGAATAGGAGAAATTTCATGCGCGTTCGATTTCGAAGTGGGCTTATGTCTGCTGTACTTATCATACTTTCATTTGCCATTCCCGCCAGTATATTCGCCCAAACCACAACTCGCATTAGTGTGGGAGCAGACAGCGTGCAAGGCGACGACGATAGCTTCGGTCCGAAAATCTCTGCCGACGGCAGATTTGTCGTTTTTCGCTCGTTTGCTACCAATCTTGTTGCTGGAGACACCAATAATCAGATCGATCTTTTTCAGAGGGAACTCGCGACGGGTATTACAAAGCGTCTCAACATCGCCACCGATGGGACTCAGGTTACCGGGTTGCTTCTCGGCTATTCGGTCTCTTCCAATGGTCGCTATATCGCATTCAGTACACTTGCGCCGGGATTGGTTACGGAAGACACCAACAGTTTCTATGATATTTTTCTCCGTGACACGCTGAATAATACAACGACACGTATCAGCAACGGAATCAACAATGCTTTGACAAATGAAAGCAGTGCTTATCCGACGATTTCCAGCGATGGTCGGTATGTGGCTTATGAAAGCTTTGCGACTAATATTGTTGCTAATGATACCAACATAGCACGGGATGTATTCGTTTACGATAGGACAACTGCAACAACTACACGCCTCAGCATTGGCATTGCAGGAGTACAGTCAAACGCACAAAGTTATAATGCGGTAATCTCTGGGGATAGTAGTGCCGTTGCATTCTTTAGTGAGGCAACAAACCTTGTGCCGGGAGACACCAACGCCGTCGGAGATGTGTTCGTGCGGAATATCGCGGCAGGGACAACTGCAATTGTCAGTGTCTCGACAAGCGGCGCGTTAGGCGATGGGATCAGCGGCACAAATGATATTTCTATCTCTCAGAATGGCAAAGTCATTGCATTCGACAGCCTTGCGACTAATCTTGTTACCGGCGATACTAATGCCCGCTTGGACGTATTTTTGCGCGACATCACGGTTCCGGCATCTCCCACGACAACCCGTGTTAGTGTGGGAGCAGGAGGCGTACAGGGCAACGGTTCGAGTTTTCTCGATGTGATCACACCAGACGGTAATTCTGTTTTGTTCGACAGCAACGCGACCAATCTCGTATCAGGTGACACGAACGCAAATTACGATGTATTCCTTTATAATCGCGCTTCTGGCACGACCACGCGAGTCAGTCTGGGTGTTGGGGATGTTCAAGGTAATAGTGAAAGTTCCTTTGCTGATATTTCTGCCGATGGTAGCCGGATTGTGTTCGCAAGTTTTGCCACCAATCTCGTTCCCAATGATACCAACGGTTTTGTGGATGTTTTCCTACGGACATTAACACAAACGGGGGCGAACCTGACGGGAACCCTGAATTTGGAAGGCATCTCGGCGAACGCACCCAGTCAAACCTTGACCTTCACCTTCCGCACAGGTGGGGTGGATACCGTCAAAACCGTTTCGGTCAGTCCATCGGGTGCGTTTGCGATTGCAGACTTGCCGCGTGCCAATTACGATGTTCTCATCAGCGGCGGCAGTTATCTCTCCAAACGGATTAGCGTTAACCTCTCAGCAGGAAGTGTGACGCTTCCCGCTCCGGTTTTGGTCAAGACCGGTGATGGAACCCGCGATAATGCCGTTGATATTGCCGACCTCTCGCTGCTAATTACAGCCTACAACCGCACCACTCCGGCGGCAGGCTATGATGTCCGCGTTGACTTCAATCTCGATGGTATGAACGATATCGACGATCTCATTCTGCTCATCACGAACTACAATATGATGGGTGACAGCCTCTTGTAGCACGTTCTGGTGATGGCGGTAAGACAGCATTGGCACAAGTGACCTCTTGCGGCAGAGTTGGTGGTGAACCAAACTCTATCATAAGAGGTCACTTGTCAGAAAAAGGCTATTCCCATGCACACAAACTTTCGACAAAGGCGGCGGAACCATCGCGAAGCCAGCCGTCTAATTGTGCCTGTTCTTTGAGCTGCTGCCCCCGATACCGTAAGACCGCGACAAAACCGCAATTGACTTCCGGCAGGGCGGACATATCGCCCCAAAGTTTCTCGAATTGCGCGACAGGAAATACATCTTCCTGCCCATGCCCCCAGCGGCGTTTGACCTCTTTGAGCGTGACATAAGTCGGCATTCGAGCGGCAAGCGTGCGAATGCCCTCCGTAACCCTTGCCTCATCGTTGAGGGTTGCGCGATTCAAGCCGAACGCCGCCAAAAGCCCATCAATCGAAATCCACGTTGTCAGCGAATTGTAGTAGGTCAGCCCAAACTCCGTCTCTTCGCGGGGCATCGCCAATCCTTCGATGAGGCGCAGGCGTCCGTCCACTCGTGCCAGACCGCCGCCGCGATCCTCCAAACGGCGCGGCGTCACTTCGAACGAGAGCGTTTTGCCTCTTGCGATGTGCATTCCTAAAATTCCGGCGTCGGCGTCCGCTCCAAGTGTGTCTATGTTGTGGAGCATCAAATACTGGAGTCGGGGTCTTGAGTGGAGTAAATTTGCCAGCACACCGTTTTTGAGCAGATTGGGAATCTTGTACCAATGCCCCACCGGGTGCAGACATTGTGAGGGCAGGTTCGCGGTATAGTCGCTTGCCTCGCCCGCCGAACGCGCCCAATCCATCAGGGCATTGTGTCCGCTTGCCCGCATCTTTTGCGCTTGTTCATCCAAAATCTGCTGCGGTGTCTCTTCCCAATGAAACCGCAAATCGCGCACCGTCGGAATCATTCGCAGTCCGATGGCACGCCCCGGCGACAAAATGACCGCGCCCTCATAGCCGTAATTGTTGACGGAAGCGAGCATCTCGGCAATGGCGTTGTGCGTGAGAAATTGGCTTGCAGCCATACTTGGCTTTGGGCACAAGACCGACGACGCAAAATTTCGGTGGAGTGGATGCGGAAGCGCATCCAAGAAGTGGCGGCGAGGGCGGGCCACAAAGACAACCCTGCCCTCATGCCTCACTCTTTGAGACATTGGTTTGCTCACAACATGATGCGTAAAGGCGCGGATGTCACAGAAATCCAAAAAGCACTTGGACACAGTGCGCTCCAAACTACATGGACATATTTGCAGTCCACAACGGCAACGGCAGAGTCGATGCGCTCAAAGGCGAGTTTTGACCCACGCAGTATTTTACCGCTCGCTCCTGCACGGGAAGCTACCCCTGCCCCAGTGCCTGCTGTTCCTACGGTTGCACCACCTGCGCGGGAATCCAGACGGTGTGTTCGCACCGCCGCCCTATCCCGCCGCTAAGACTACACAAATAAAAACGCCCCCGCTCGGTGCTTGCAACACCGGACGGGGGCTTGAACACGATAACCTGGAGATTATCATGCCCCAAAACATTATACACCCAACATTATACCCCAGTGCCCTGCCGCTTGACAAGGTGCAAGGCATCATCGCCAACTGCCTCGCCCACCCAGTCGCTTTCCACAGAATTTTTGCTAAAATTTCAGGCGGGGCGGCGAATGGGTTATTCCTGAGCCAACTCTGGTATTGGCGCGACAAAGGACATGACGCGGAGGGATGGATATACAAAACACAAGAGGACTGGGAGGCGGAAACCTGCCTGACGCGGCGGGAACAGGAGACAGCGCGGCGGGCTTTGCGCGAACGCGGGCTACTGGAAGAGTGTAAACGCGGACTCCCTGCAAAACTCTTTTACCGCCTCCGGGTCGATGCCCTATACGCCGCTATCATTGAGATTGGGGGCGACATAAAAGACTTGCCTGCGCGAAACGCCCAACCAAGGATGCGCGAAACGTACATCCTTGAATCACCGAAAACGCCAACCTTGGATGAGCAAAACGCGCAGGCAAGGTTGAGCGTTTCGGCCAAGCCTGTGTTCTCGAAAACGCCGGACAAGCCTGGCCGAAACCGCCTCGCTATTACAGAGACTACAACAGAGATTATCTCAGAGATTACAACAACAGAATCGGGTGTGGTTGTTTTTTCTGAAAATAATTCTGTTCTCCAACCCCTTACTGACGCCGGACTTGCTTCTGACTGCGCCAAACGTCTCCTCCGAGATTTTGGCGAGGAACGATGCCAACGCCAACTGGACGCCCTGCCTCACCGCCAAGCCCGTGATGCTGCCGGAACTTTGCGTCGTGCAATCGAGGAGGATTGGTCACTACCCCAGTCCCACATCGACGCGCAAAAATCCCAGTCGAGGCGTGCCAACGCCGCACGGAAACAGGCAGAAGTTCAGGGGCAACAACAAGCTACCCAGTCCGCACAGGAGGCTCTACAGCAGGCATGGGAGGCACTCTCCCAGTCTCAACGAGCGCGGTATGAGGCACAGGCGCGGCAGGATATTTTGGCGCGTCCGATGGGGCAAAGGCTGTTGGAGGGCAGTGTTGGCGCGTTGATGTTGCAGACGGAGGCAATTGCCCGGTTTGACGCTGAGCACGGGTTGGCGGTGGCGGCATGAGTTTCCACTTTAGCGTTTCGGTAGGGATTTATCGGGAATTGAGCCGCCCGGATTTGGGCGGGAAAGGAGATTGATTTTGGACATGAACGAAATTATTGCAGGCTGTGCGAAGGCACGAGCCGACTTTGACTCCGCATGGGAGGGATACGCGCAAAAACTGACAGATTATGCCATGGAGGTGTGTGCGGAAATTGAGTCGGCGGGGATGCTCGACACAAAAATCTGTAAATACACTGTTACACGCAGTGACAATCACGACGGTAGTATTGGCTACTGTATTAAGGATATTGAGTCAATACAGAATTTATACGTGCCGATTGGCAGAGTAAATGCCATGATGATTTCATATCGCATCCCCGAACTTGCGCGGGTATGGAAAGATTTTTTGGAGGCAAAACCAGATGGGGCAAACGCTTAATCTTGACAATCTCAGACAATCCAAAACACCGCCCACAGGGGCTCCAGAGCCTCTGCCCTTCAACCTGTGCCCTTGCCCTACATGCGGCAACCAGGTGTCCAGAACGGCGCAAACGTGCCCTGCCTGTAACCACTTTCTACAGGCGGAGATAGCGGCGGCACAAGCTGCTGCAGTCGCGAAATACTGGCAAAGAATGACATGGTGGTGTATTTTTTGTTTCGGTCTCGCAGGGATTTTGCGGGCGATGGCAGGAGGATAAAATGGATATGGACGACGAAAAAGACAAAAATGATAAGTTTCGCGAGACTGAGTCCGACCCGGTTGACCCCAAATTTGAGAGGCAGCTGAAAGATTTGGCAAAACTTATCGAAGACGAATTGAGACGCCTAAATAAAAAAAAGGAGGAAGAGGAGGCGCGGGCGGCGGAAGGGGAGGCATCGGAATAATGCGGCACGTTTCGGCGTGATTGAGCGTCGATTTCCCTTTCGTTATATGAGACCGGGGTAGGGTTGGACTATGCAGGCTGACCGAGCAAAATTCTCGGCAGGAAAGAGGAAAAAATGATTGGGCATTACAAGTCACGACTTTACAAAGTCGACAAAGCGATGCGGGCGGCAATGGACGATTTGGAACACGTTCAAATAATGCAGCGGCGAAAATACCGTGAGAGTTTAATCGCGTTATCTCTCGCATCTATCAAGCACGGGCTGTTTGCCGAGGACTTGGGCGGCGTTCGCAGTACGCAAACTGATGAGGGTAGCAAATTGTTGTTTACTTCTACTCTGCGCGAGATGAAACAACTTGTCATCGATTTGGTAGACGACGAAGAGATTGACGCTTCACCGGAATACCTGGAATGGGGCGATGAGATACTGCATAATGACTTTTAGTGAGATTGATTTTCTGGTGACCAGTGCCGCCTCTGCGATGCTCCAAGCGAACAAGCAAATGCTTCGCGCTTCGATGGCAATTATCGATTTGCTGGTGGCACGGAACCAAATTGGCGAGAGGCTAATCGGCGGGATTACTGTGCGGCGGCGGGGGTATGAGTACGTCGTTTTTGCGGACGGAATAGATTACGACCTCGACACTGGGTTCCTGGCATTCGGCTACCTTATGGCGGTGTGGTTGGACATCAAGAGTGACGGAAGAAGGGATGGAAATTGATGGATTATGACGAGATTATTGCAACTTTTGAGGACGCACTATTGCAACTCAATCTAAATTTTGCGACATATTGCAAAATTAACAGCGATTTGGGCATTGCACTTTGCCAGGAAGTCGAGCGGATTGGAAGACTTGACCAAAGCCTCGATGGCATCAAAGTGCAAAAACGTGATGCTTATGGCGCAATTTCCTATCGAATTGAGGACAGGGAAGGCTTGACAATGGGGATTCTGCTGCCTTCCAGCAAAAAGGATTTTAGCCTCATCCTTATTTTCGCAAGAATCAAGCGTCTGGCGGCTGTGCTTAAAAAAATGGCGGAGGAGGAGGCGAACTTCAATGGCACAGGCAGTGAGCGGGAGGGCGATGATGACCTTAAATGAGGCGGTGGAGGTGGCCCAGAAATTGGCGGTAACGCTCTACTCCTGTCTCGCATCAGACCCGCATCTCCAACGCGATAGGCAACTTTGGACACGGCTACAGGCTCCCGCCCTCCAGCTTGTGGGCGTCCTGGGGAATGCCAATGGTAGCATCGGCGCGAGTTACAAGCAGCGCGGTATCAGTTTTGCCAAAGCCCACCTTGCGGAGTTCCTTGCTATATTGGCGGTGGCACAACGGGTCGGGGGAGTGGAGGAGGTACCCATTCAGAGCTACTGAAGGCGGCTGAGGCTGTAGAGGCAGCCCTTACTCCGGGGTAGTTCCCTTTTCAATAAGGCGAGGATAATGGGGAGGCAAATTCTGTCCTCCCATCTTTTTTTCACGAAACAAAAAAACTATGCGGGGTATTTTGGGAAAATCGGGAATAGTAGTTCGAGAATCCAATTTCACACTTGGTGTGCTCGCGGAATGGGTACGTGGAGGAATAGTGAGCTGACAGCAATTGCATGCTGTCAGCCGCGCAGGAGGGCATCAACATTCCGCGTCGATGCCCTCGCTTATTTTTAAGGGGAGATAGATAATGAGAACCAGCACGTTTTATTTCGCAGATTACCTTTGCATCGACGCCTTAGACGAGTTTTTGGAGCGCGAGTACAACGTGCCCCATCGTCAGGACGCACATTACATTTACTTCCGATACTTCCACAAGTTACAACCCAAGGACGACGAGTATGTCATTTATCGTACCCCCTCTGCGACAGAGCGCAAAGAACTTAAAAAGCGCGGTTTTGGGCATCTGCACGGCATCATCGAGAGCTGTGAGCGGTTCTACGAATTGGCAAACTGCGTACTTTCAGATGCCGCTGACCTCAACTATGGAACAGAGCCGAAAGGGGAAGAGTGCCGATGGTGTGACTCCGTACGCGATGCAATCGAGGCAGGCATCAAAGACTTGGCACAGCGCAGAGACGCAGAGCTAAAAGAGGCGGGAGCAGATAGTCGGAAATTGGTTCCAGCCTGATGCTTGCCGCGTGCGCCAAGCCACATGAATAACACAGTGATGAGCGGCTCCTGTTCCGCTCAAAAATTTTAGGAGATGGAAGTGAAGAACACGAAGAACAAAAGTTATGGCGAATTGCTCCAGATGAGTATCGAGTCCCATTTTGTCCAAGACGCACAGGATGCAAACGATATGCTTGGATGTCTATTCGGAACGGGCGATGAAACATTCATTGCAACTTTTGACATGATGACAAAACAACATAAAGTCTGTCAATGTGCGGCTGATGTGTATTGTACAAACGGTGGAAAAACCGTTATGGTAACCAGAGTGCCGTCCGGATACCAATTTGATTGGCTGGTTTAAGCATAATTGCGATCCATGACAGCACCAGAGCGCACACGGAACGAAGGAGGTCGCCCTTGTATTGATACTGAATTCCAAAAAAGTTCAGATTTTTCCAGATTATGAAGGTCGTTACATAGGTTTCCTGTAAAACAGGAATTGTAAACGTGGTCGGGGTGGCTCCCTGGTCTCACAATAAGAATTTATCAAGGCAACGATAACAATACAGATTTTCCAAGTTTCGGCGTTAGCCCCGCCGAACGCCCCCTGAGATTCGTTGCCTTTTCTCAGGGGGCATTTTTGGCACTACTAAAAGGCAACAGCGATGGAATCAAGGCAAAAAACAGGCTCTCTTCAAATCGAGGGAGAAGAAATTATTATTACGTGTGATGTATCCCATGTGGCGGAAATTGTGGCAGGCATTACGGGGATGGAACAAGGCGAAGACGGGCTCTTCCGTGCGCCCCTGAGCCACTGGGATGAGGTCAAGACGGGGTTGAAGGGTACGGGCATTGTTGCAATGCCAACTATGGCGGCGCTGCACGCCGCAGCGGCAACCTATGCAGAACGGGAAGATATTCCCGACATCGACACGCAAATCGTCAAAGGCGCAAAGCATCTTTATGAGGCGGGGTTCAACATTTTGCCAGTGCCCCGCGTCAATGAGCAGGCGGGTTCTAAGCCTCCCTATGGCGGATGGGCGATGCTGCAGCAAAACCGCCTCCACCCCTCCAGCATCCCCACGTTGTTTCGGGGAGCCAACGTTGCGGTGCTTTGCGGTAAAACGAGTCAAAACTTGGTCGTCATTGACTGCGACTCGGAGGATGAATTTGCAAAGATTTCGGCGCGTTTGGGGCAGATGGGAATCAAGACATGGGTGCGAAATTCCACAAGAGGCGGACAGTTTTGGTTCCTGTGCCGCGAAGGCGATGTACGCCCCATCAAACGCGGTAAAATCGATGTGTTGGGCGCAGGGAGCTACGTTGTCGCACCTCCCAGTGTGCATCCTACAGGCATGTTGTATGAATGGCTGGAGCAGCCGGAGGCTCTGCCGACCACAATTGGTCTCAAACAGTTGGGGGATATTTTGGGGGCGGAATTGCATCTCTTCCAACTGGAAATCAGGGATGGGGATGACCGCAATCTCCCCAAAAGAGCGCATGAAATTCTCGTAATGGGAGAGACGGGGAGATATGATGGCGACAACAGCCATGCCGAACTTGTTGCTTGTCAGTCGCTTGTGGCCGCAGGCTACACAGACGAACGGATATATGAGATTTTTTGCGACACTCTTCCTCCCCATTTCGAAAAGCGGAATCAAAATAGAGAATGGCTGGAAACTCATATTATTGCTCCCGCACGGGAATACTGCGAAGCCAATCCAGTGACACGCACATGGACACAGGAAGGGGCGGCAGCCGCAATGACCACGGCTGCCGCAATACGGAACTGGGCGGCAGGACGCCAATGGAAGGGTGCTACAGGCGCAACAGACAGCACGGTGCTTATGTGTCTCACGAAGCGCATGGAAAAAGACGGCACGGTGTTTCGGGCGAGTCTAAGAGAACTCTCCGTCATGGCAAACATCGGCAAAGCGGCAATCATATCTTCGCTGTCCCGACTCAAAGGGGAAAAGAGCGCAACTCCACTTATTATGTACGTGCGAAAATCCTCTGAGTCGGGTGCGGCACTTTACCAATTTTGTATGGATAATATAGATTTACAGGACGACCATGCTGAACTCTCTGCGTTCAGCGCGAATAGTGCCGCACACGATGCGTTTTGTCATAGAGCACTGGGGAAAACGGGTTTGCTGATTCGTGACACATATAGGCTGCATCGTGACGAGCTGAACGCGATGCCGAAGGATTCCGATAGAGTCAATTTCCTTTCCGAAAAAACAGGGAAGTGTAAAAAAACAATTCGGAAATTCTTCGCGAAAATCATTGAGATTGCGGAGAGTGCGGAGGGAGCCGGTGAATCACAGATTAAATTGGATTTCGTCGCTGCGTACTGCAACACCGATGGCGTAGGAAAAAAGCGCAAAGTGCTCTATCTGGAGGAGCGTATGTACCGTACTTCCGCAATTCTTCAAAACCAACGGAAGGAATGGGAGGCAAAATTTCCCCATTTGCTCAATTTTTAAATCAAAAAGGGAATACATCGTACCACCGCTTTGCTTTTCCGTGCAAAATAGTAAGGAAATGTTTTGAAGGAGGGCTTCGTTGCCGCGCAAAATCCGCGCAGCAGACTACGCCCTCCACTCTTTGCCCACGCAAGCGTGGGCAATGCTTGAAAAGGGCATTGTCAATACTTAAGGGTTTGAGTTTGGAGAAGGGAGAGATAGCTAAAAAAAGGGAAAAAAGCTAAAAAAGGGAATGAATCGTACCATTGAACGAAGTTCCCTGTGAATTCCAATGGTACGATGTATGAGTTTTTTCACGAAAAAAGGCGCAAAAAACCCCCTTTTGCCTGTAATTATGCCTGGGAAATCGATTCCGGTGGTACGATGTATTCCCTTTTTTTTTATGGGAGGAAAAGGAAAAGCCCAAAAGAAAAACCTCAACTCATTTCAGATGTCCCCGCAGGCGGGGACAAATGGAGCGCGTAGGGCTTGCCCGCAGCGCGGTTCTAATCCTGTTCCCCCGAATAGTCCAAAAAAACAATTCCAATGGTACGATGTATGAGTTTTTTGGTTTTCGCGCCACCTTTTGAGTTTTTTGAGATTTAGGCAGCACACCGCCCAGTTCCCCAGTGCCGCGCCATCCTGGGAGACTGGGGCAGCCTCAGTGCGTTCCGCACGCAAGCGCCCTCTTCCGGGTAGCATGGGCGCGGTTTGGGGGGTGTCGTAAAAATAAATCAATTTTTTTGAATGTGGGAACTCCAACAATTCTGATTACGTGATTAGCGATATATATGCCGCGCATTCCAAGCGTGGTGAGAATATTTTTGTGAATTGTAGCCCTGCCATTTTGGAGGGGCTGTATTTTGTTGCCTGTTATGTGGTCGTCCGAAAAGTTTCCGGGCAAGTCCTCCAAATTGGAGGGCTGTATTTTTTTGCGTGAGCGGCAGAGCCGCAGAAAAGGAAAACGCGATGGACACAGAAATTAGTTGGTACGAATTTGGGCTTAACGCAGGGTTGGTTGCGAAAGCGATACGCAACAAAAGCATCCCGCGCAATTTCAGAATCGATAAGGACACAGCGTACAGGCTGCGCCATATGCCCCACAAAATTGGCGAAGATGTCGCAAATAGTTACAAATACCATTATCGTCGCCATATGGTAGACGGCATGTATTGTATAACACCCTCTGCGAGCGAGGAAATTGAACAACTCGACAAAATGCAGGCAGTGCTGCTTGAGATGATTGGTGTAGTACGCTTCGACCAAGTTATCAGGTTACGCAAATTTTCTATCACAGAGGAGCAATCAAAACAATTCAGCGCGGGGTGGGATGCGGCACGTTTGGTGCAAAAACCTGCAAAAACTGTTGAACAGCAAATGGAGGAAATTTTCGAACCCTGTTTTCGATGATACCCGTATTGCCGCCCCCTGCGCGGCGTGCCGCGCAGGGGGCAAGGGTTATTTGTATTCCCAGTGGAACTCAGGGTGACCAAAAATTGCGTCATTAACCACGAGTTGCGGCTCGTCCCCTAGGCGGACAGGCGCGACGAATCCGTACAAGACGATGACCCAGACTGCCAGAAATTTGTGCAAGGTTTCCTCCAGCGACAATCGATTTAACGTACATTATTATAGTCGGTAAACCAATGTGTCGTCAACACTATGGAAGCGCGGCGTTGGGCTTAAATTGGGCATTCCTGGGCATCTGGGGGACTGGGGCGACGGGAATCGAACGCATCCCGGAGGGTGGAGAGCATGGCTTCCGGTGTGTGAGATGCGGTCGGGTTCATAGCGCATGGAGGCGAGGGTGTAGGCATGATTGAGACTTTTGGCATCTATTTTCATGCGGAAAACACGGCAATTCCCCCCACTTAGCATGGCTCGCTTGGTTCTTCGAAGTACCAGGCGCAACGGCTCTGTGAGGATGACCTCGACCAGTTTCATACCCTGCGCTTCGCTTAATACAGGCGGGTTGATAAGCTCCCTCCCAAGTCGTTGCGGCACGCGCTCCAATTTCATTCCCAAAAACAGCCTTGCGCTTACATCGAATAACTTAATGACCTGCTCTGCCTGCCAAAGCTGAAGCGCGTCACGATTCAGCACGGCATATTCCGGTAATACGACTTCCCCTATAACCCCTTCTTGCAACTTGGGAATGGGGGCGTCATAAAAATAGGCAAGTTACCCTTTGACGACTTTAACAGGAATCCGTACTGTTTTTGCCAGTTTGTCAGGATGAAAATCCATGGAGCAGAATTAGCCATTTCGCTTTTTAGCATTGTTAGCCTCTGCTCTGAAGCAGATGACCTTGGGTACGCGGACGGGTTCGCCTATTTCTCTTCCGTAGCCGCCGTATCTCAGTGAGTAATTTCAGTTTCGTTCAATTCAAGAGTTTGGTTCCTAATTGGTATTCCCTACCATTCTTAATCAATGAGAGACTTGAGCAAGGCGTCGCGCACATCGGTATAGTAGACAATGGTTATCCGCGCCGCCATGTCATCGGAGAGGTCATTGAGTTGGCGGCGGCAAGCCACCGGGAAGAGAATCGTCTGTGCGCCCTTCTCTACCGCCAGTTCCGCGACCGAAACCGCATTGTGAATCGGCTCAAAAGAGCCTCCGACGCTGAGACCGCCAACGACGACAAGACCACCTTTCAGGCTTTTCTGAAGCACCGTGCTACAGAAAGCAAGCAGGATGGGAACGCCGAGCATCGCGCCGCTTTTGGCGGTGTCCATTGCCCGAACCTGCACGTTCAATTCCCGCTGTTTGGCGTCGCGGTCACCAATAAGTTCTCGGTTGCGGCTCAGGAGGTTCTGGTATGCTGTCTGCACGCTTTCACGCAAAGTCCCCGGCGCACCCACATTCGTGATGCGGACATTGGAACCAGGGGCTTCATTGACTTCGATACGATACAGTCCCGCGCCCTCATCCTGTCCACCGGGGCCAACACCCCACACCTGACCGGGAGGCAACGGGTCGGAGCCGATGCCCTCCGCGTTCTGTAACTCCGGTGTGGAAACAAACACCTCCATCCCTTCTGCGCCCATGCGGTAGGAGACATGCGTGTTGCGGAATTCCGCGCTGCCGATGCGTTTCTGCTGCTCTTTCACGCGGCGACGACATTCCAGTGCCAACCGTACTGCCCATTCCAAATCATTATCGGGGATGGGCATCTCCGAACCGGGGTAAAGCAGTTTCAGCAAGGCACTCACCGTCCGGTTCACTGCCGTCGTATCCCGTCCGCTGAGCGCACCCCCAAACTCGACTCGACCGTGCAGTACCCCGACCCGCGTCTCGGCTCGCAGGCGTGTCCAGCACTCTGAAAGAAAGTCCGAAACAAGACCGAAATGGTTGGTGAATAGGTCGCCCTGCATCTTTGGCACGTCCCACCCCGGCAGATAAGCGTGAATTCTGTCCATCAGAGCGGTGTCGTCGCGCATTTCGGGCGGCATCGGGCCAAAGAGGTGACTGACGCGCTGCTGATGCTCCACGTCCACATCGAAGTTGCCGACCATCACAATGCCGCCATCGGCACGAATGGACTCCCTGCCCCGGCTGAACTCTCCACTCTCCATATAGCCCTTCATAATGTTCACGCCGTCTTTTTGGTCAAAGGAGACGCCGGACACTTCATCAAAACAGACCACATCGTACTGACAGACAAGACCGCGCTGCCCGTTCGCATTGTTCACAAACATTCGGGCGACACTCGCCTTGCCGCCGCTGACCAGATGGGAGTAAGGGCTAACCTGCTGGTACAGGTGACTCTTTCCGGTTCCACGCGGCCCCAATTCCACCGCATTAAAATTGCGCTCGACGAACGGAGCCATTCGCAGCAACAGAACGTCCTGCGCTCGTGGCAAAAGAGCATCTGCCTCAAAGCCCACGCTCCGCAGCAAAAACCGTTTCCAGTCGGCGGTGGAGAAGGCGGCACGCCCCCGTGCCAAATCTTCCAGTACGCCGCGTTTCGAGAGTTGAATCGGGCGCAGGGTACGCAGTCCGAATGGGCGTCCCGATTTCTGCTGCGCGATAGCTGCATCGTATTCCAACTCGATTTCGGCGTAGAAACCACCCGTAAGCATTCGCTCATTGGCTGCGACTACATCGGCTTCGATGCGAACATCGGTTAGGCGGAGGCTCGGCAGAGTCGCCACATAGGAGTCGCTGGCGGCGTCCAGACGAGCAGTAATGAGGTCAATGATTTTGACCGCGCCGCGTTCCCGTGCCTGATGTTTGAAGAGTTCGTCTTCTCCGGCGCGAATAGTACGCTCCCGCATCTGGCGTTCGACGATTTGCAGCCCTTCCGCGATTTCCTCTTCATCGGTGCTGGAACAGTATCGCCCAAGCAGGAATTCCGCCACATACGTTGGGACAGGGTATTGACCCTTGAAGCGGCGCACTAAGTCTTTGCGGACAATATAGCCTTCAAATACGGAGGCTGCCAGTTGGTCAAGTGAATCCAGTTCCATCGCGTTTTCAGCCTCCCACGGTCGTCAAATGTTGTGCCAGCACGCCGCCATCTGCATCCAAAATCACGACAAACGCGGCATTGCCGACCTGAGAATCATCAGCAACCACCAGCGACGCCTGCCCGTCTCGAATCGCTTTTGGCTCATCCAGTAGGGAAGTAGATGCATCAGCGGCTTTGGTGCGGAGGTCGGCAGTCATACCGACAACTGTTCCCATCGTTTGAATACGGCAGCGCATTCCATGCCACTTCACGTCTTGAATTGTCACGGCTGCTGTACCGTTTGCTTGCGCCGTCACCGTCAACACCGGAATCACACTCTCTTGCGGACTGAGTCCGCCATGCTCATACTCTTTGCCCGCAATGTAACAGCCAATGCCGGGAGCAACGGCAATACGGACAGTGGAATCCCAGTGCCAAGGAACCGTTTGTCCATCGAAAGTAGCACTCGGTTTCAATCGCGCACAACGTCCTTTTCGGGCATCCGTCAGATGGAGTGGCAGGCTCACTGTGGGCAATCCTCCCGGTAAGAGCAGCCAGCCGTGGTCGGTGACGATACGAACTTCCTGCCAGCCCGACGCCAGAAGTGCCTGCACCCGCTCCGCTAACTCACGAATCTCTTCCTGCACCCGCCGCGCCAATTTCCAGCCCTGAGCGTGTCCGTAAGCGTCGAGGCTTCCGCTTTCCGTCCAAGCGGCGGCTGTCGGAGTGCCAAGGTCATCTCCCATGAGGGCAGGATACCCCGCATTTGCCAGTTCGCGCCGCAGAATGGGGGCTTCCGCTTTCGCTCCGTCTGCCAGCACAACCGCGCCGAACTCGGTTCCCGCCCCCAGAAGTGAAGCCACCGGAGAGACAGCGGGCTTGGCAGTCGGCGTGACACCGGGAAACGCCCCAAACCGCCAATCCGCCTTGACAGATAACCCTTTGCGTTCCAGTGCTTCCGTCAATCTTTTCGCGACATCATAGCGTAGACCGTCTGCAAACAACAGGCAGCGTCCCGGTTTTGGTGTCGGCGCAGTTCCGGCGGGCAGCGGCAGAGGATGCTGCGCGATGGCTTTCTGAAAGGCTTCCGCGCTGGACTGAAGCCAGGGCAAATAGAGAGTACGAATAACGGATTTCACGGCTGCAACGTCCTCTCCGCTCTCTACTCCGGCAAGTGCCTCCAAAACGGAAGCATCTGCCTTCCATCCGTCTGCAATATAGGCGGCGGCGATGTCTTGAGGGCTTGTGCCGCCCAGAGCCGTGGCAGTCATTTCCGCCAGTGTCAAGAGTGCAGGAAGAATTGTGGCGAGCGGGGCATGACCAAGTTCACCCCAGACCCAATCGCGCCGTTCGCCGTGTTCCTTTTCCAGTTTCACCAAGCCATTTTGGACAGCGGAGTGCGGAGCGTTGTCCAGTGCCAACAGCGCGTTTCGCACAGCGGTTTCCCCGGCTTCGTTTTCTTGAGGCCAGGAAGCGGCGATATAGAACATTCCATCCGATTTGGCGGGTTTCGCACGGCGGAGCAAGTCGGGTAGATAGGAATAACGAAGCGGGGCTTCGGCATAACGATTCCAGACGGCATTCCAGGCGTGCTGACGGTCTCCGAGCAGCGTTGCGGCGGTGATTTCACCTTCCGTTTCGGGGTCGAAATTGTAGTGCTGCTTGCAATCGGCGCGGAAAGCACTCCATTCGGCGGCGTTCAGCGCGGCGCGTTGTTTGGCGGGAGCATCCATCCATAAGAGGAGGCATCGCACTTGGTCAGGGTTTAGCAGGGCGTTAAATCGGGAGGCAGTGAGCGGCGCGTCCTTGCGGAGTTCTTCGATGGGTTCATCAGCGAGTTTCAGCAACGCCCGCTGCATGGCTTCCCGTGTCGCACTGTCACCGCTGGTTTCGATGTTCAGCCCTTTGTCGGCACTTTGCAGAAAGGCGGCAATCGTCCAGTCCTTGCCGTTTTTCTGTGTCCATAGCACTCCCCGATATTGCAATTCTGCCAGCGGCTGCAAGAGTTTCGGCGCATCTTCCACCGCACGGAGTTCCTGCTTGCTGACACCGGGGAGGTAAATAATAGGCGTTTCGGTATCGAGCCAATCGGCTTCGGGCAGGATACGCTCGACCATACACCGCAGCCAGATGGCAGGTCCAGTGCGTGTGGCAGGGTCAAACGCGCCGAGTACCAGAAGGGGCAAATCGGCTTGCAAGCGAGACAAGAGCGACTCCCATTGACGTTCTTTATCCGTCCAGAGAATAACGACAGGGCGCACTTGGTCTACGCTGTTGTAGTTAGAGGCGGCGCGAAGTGACTCACAAAATGCTTTATAAAAAGTATTCACAGGTATTTATGTCTCGTGCTACCTAAGCCATGTTACTGGATAGTTTGGGAACTCGCGCTGAAACTCTGCGAGATTAACTACCTTGTATTGAATACGGCGTCCCCAGGAAAGCGTCTGTACATTTTTGAATTCGTTTCGTACGCGGTCTTGAAACGGCCCAATAAGAGCTTGACTTCCTCGATTCGGCGGTTCAAGGAACACAATATAGTAAACCCTGCTTGGGACGCCGATTTGCGACCAAGCAAGATAAGAAGTGGTGCCAAGAAATTTCGTTATGATTTCATCGCGGAATTCATTCACTTTATTTTTTAAGAACTTTTGGTTATAGTCCCCTTGCGAACGTTTCCGTTCCGTCCTATCTTGCATAGCCTTAAACTTCCAACTCTTGACCTCTACCCACACCTCCCGACTTGTTTCCATGACGCGAAAATCCACTCCGCGCCAGATATTATGGGGTGGGGCGTCATGCTTGACACTGTCATTTGCAGTGCTGAAATCAAAGCGAAAAGGTGGTTCGTCGTAGACGCTCATACTTGTACCTCCGCGTAGTCTGCGAGACGCCAATCTTCGGCGAGCATCTGGTCGTACTGGTCAAGGATAGAATTTGGCTCCAAATCTGAGAAGTTGTCAGCCCACATGGCTTTGCTCACGCCGCGTTCTTTGCGGAGAGAGAAAAAGCGTGCCTCCACGCCTTCACGATTGCGTTTCTGCTGCGCTCGAAGGGTCAGTTCTATCTGTTTCAATATCACGTAGCTATGGGTCGCTAAGAAAATCTGTACCCCACTTTGTGCCAGAACCACAAGTGCTTCAATGATTTCATCCATCCATCGAGGGTTGATATTAACCTCTGGTTCGTCCCAAAATAGAACACTGCCCGGTACAAGCCAGTTGAACTCTACCAGACGATAGAGAGCGGTTACTTTCCGAATGCCTTCCGCCACAAGAGAATAACCCAAACGTTTATTTTTTTCAACCAGATAAAACCGCTGTTCGGCTTCGTCCCACTCTACTTCACCGGGAACAAGGTCTTTTAAGAATTTCATCTGCTCCTGAGCCAAATGGGAACGCTCATTCGACGAAGGTTGTGCTGTCACCATCGCTAAAAAATCAAAACAGGTCCGGTCGAAGTCGGCATAATCTCGCATGATGCCATTCATATTCCGAGCATGAGCCATCATCTCTATCGCCGGAATGAATACAGGGCGTGGCGTTGAAGGGCGCACACCATTATCAGAAGATGATTCGTTTTGAAACCCGACTGACCACTCATGTTCGCCAAATCTACCAGAAACGGTAGCAATTTTGCTCCGTGTACGTTGTAATTCCTCAACCAATTTGGCTCCATAAGTTTCCGAGAAGATTGAGTCGTACTTTGCCGGGCGGTTGGCTTCTGCCAAATGACGTGCCATCTGCCAAGCGTAGAGAGCCTTCAGTATATGCGTCTTTCCTGTACCATTCTCCCCCACCAAAACATTGATGCCAGGGATAAACTCCAGGGTCATTTGTGAAAATGCGGTGAAGTTTTGAAGCGTCAGTTGCTTATGGCAGTTGTATTCCGTATCCATAGTTGCTCCTACAAATCCAGCGTTTTCGGTGCTTTCTGCGAGGGTATTGCTTCTTCAGGCGGCGGGTTGCGGCGTGCCGCTTCCTTTTCCGCTCGCGTGAAATGCAGGTCGTTCAATCGCTCGGTTGTGTCGGAAAGGTTCGGCTTTGGGTCGCTGCCCCTGTCCTTGTTCCAATTGAGGGTGAACTTGCTGCGGAGAACTCCCGCCTCGACGAACGGGCGGATATTCAAGCGCATGCCGTCGTTCAAGTCGGGTTCCCAACCGAGTGGCTGTTTGTGGAGCGGCTTCCAGCGCACATAAATGTCATACGGCGGTTCCCCGTGAACAATCGCCTTCAATTTTGTCTGCAAATCGGACGCGGCTTTCAGGCGGCGACCTGCCCCCGTGACTCCATTGGCATCGTCATCACTTTGCTGCGTTATCCAGCCGCCGAGATAGGTATAGGTATAAATCAGACGGTCAAGGCTCTTGCTGTCGAGTTTGTGGTAATTGACTATCGCGCCGAAGCCGTCTTTCTCTCCGTCCCAGATGTGCCAGAGGAACGGGCGATTATGGAACAGCGAACAGTGCTGCTTGAAGAAACCCTCCCGCAGATAGACTTCCAAACCCTTGCCGCCATACCCCGTTTTCGCCAGCAGGTCTTCCAGCGTGGACGGCGACCAATCCGCACCGTAGGCGGCAGAAAGCAGGGCAAGGAGACGCTGCTCGGCAGGCACTTCGCCATTGACGGAGGGCAGGCAGACAATGCCATCGCTATCGGCAAAGGCGTTCAGACCATCTTCGTCTTGACGCAGTTTGCCGGAGGGCGTGGGAGGCAAGCCGTGTTCGGGCCAACGGTAGCCGAGCAATCGCGCCATCGCCACTTGAAGCGGTTCGCGCACCTTCACCTC
>Ga0163154_10003652_pt1 | contig 21055 bp, 18 predicted proteins | sample OliLakLV19MP9P1_FD_148649 | JGI IMG/M metagenome (GOLD analysis project Ga0163154, IMG submission 148649) | Freshwater microbial mat bacterial communities from Lake Vanda, McMurdo Dry Valleys, Antarctica - Oligotrophic Lake LV.19.MP9.P1 | ecosystem: Environmental > Aquatic > Freshwater > Lake >...
AGTCATCCGCCGACATATATGGCCCAGGTTCATTAATCACGAGCGTATCATGCGCCTGAAGATCATTGATCAGCAAACAGATTCGTGATTCGCCCTCAGCCATCCAAAACCAACATGTGTCAATGCCCTCATTCATGGCCAATATATTGATCTGCTGTCCGGTTTCACCGCCAAGTGGTGCACAGGCCAGAACAGGCAGCCCAATCGTGCGGGCAATCCGAGCGACATTCAGCCCTTTACCACCAGCAGCATCGTGTCGTTGTGTGGCGCGAGTCACTTCTGCATGGCGAAAACCAGGCACCACCAGTGTTCTATCGATCGATGGGTTCGGCGTTAACGCAAGTAACATGACAAGCCCTCTATGTATCCGTAACTCTCGGAAATAGTTATCATTTAATCCATTGTGTCGGCACTTGACGAGAATCGCGAGCCAGGATAGAATCAGTTCATACGCGGGAGTGGCGTAGTGGTAACGTGAGAGCCTTCCAAGCTCAAGTCGCGGGTTCGATTCCCGCCTCCCGTACCAATATATGTCTATCTACACAGATGAGGTGTGGCATCGCCACACCTCATCTGTGTTTTATCCATCGAACGCTGCCCATAGCGTGTCTCTCGTGCTGATGATACTTATCGGCAGCGGCCAGATGATCTCAAACGCGGGATCGTTATACAGCACGCCCCCTTGGGCGCTCGGCTCATAGAATTGCGAAACCTGGTAGATCGCATCACAATGATCTTCAAGCGTCTGAAAGCCATGCGCAAAACCCTCCGGCACATACAGCGCACGGCGATTCTCAGCACTGAGTTCGACACCAATCCAACGCTTGAAGGTTGGCGATTCGGGGCGCAGATCCACGATAACATCATAGATCGAACCACGCACACAGCGTACCAGCTTGGTTTCGCCATACGGCGCATGCTGAAAGTGCATGCCGCGCAGAGTGCCCTTGGTATGATTGTATGAAAGATTACTCTGCACAACCCGTGACACAAGGCCATGCTGCTCAAAATCGCTCTGGCTCCATGTGAGAGCGAAGAATCCGCGATTGTCTTCACGGCAATCCAGTTCGATCACGTATGCACCCTCAAGTTCAGTATCGATGAAGAACATATATAACTCCTTAGAGAGCCCGCGCTGCGCCGATCACAGGGATTGCATACACGCGATACTTCCAGACGTATTCCTCTCTTTATTATAAATCTGATTGTGCATGATTTCGCATGATGGTAGGCGGCTGTTTGCAATCTGTTTCGTATAATAATACGGCTCAATGTTTCATCGAAACATTGAGCCGTTGCAGTACCGAGCAGTGTTTAATAGAGAGACAAGAAAACGGTGAATACAATGCTCCTTGTTTACGTGTTTACATGTTCATGTGTGACTAAACAAACGAGTAAGCGTCTAATGTTGCATCTCTCTATCAGCAGGTCCTACTTGATCTCACCAAGACGCCGTAGCTCCTCGCGGAACCAGGGAATTGTCAGTTCTAAACCAGCCTGTAATGTCACCTGTGGCTCCCAACCAAGTATCCGTTTTGCCTTGCTAATATCTGGCTGCCGTACCTGTGGATCGTCTTTGGTACGCAGATCCTTGGTGATCGTGCCGCCCTGGTTATTCGTCAGTTGATTGACGAGTTCCGCAAATTCCTTGATCGTGAATTCGCCGGGGTTGCCAATATTGACGGGATCAATCTCATCGGAATGGATCAACCGATAGACACCCTCGACCAGATCACTCACATATTGAAACGAACGAGTCTGCATGCCATCACCATACAGGGTCAGTGGCTCGCCACGCAATGCTTGTGCAATAAAGTTTGGTACTACACGGCCATCGCGCAGCCGCATTCGTGGGCCATAGGTGTTGAAAATACGGATGATCCGCGTCTGAACCCCATGGTAGGTGTGGTAGGCCATCGTCATTGCTTCAGCAAAGCGCTTGGCTTCGTCATAGACACCACGCGGGCCGACTGGATTGACATGACCATAGTAGCTTTCGGGCTGTGGGTGAACCTGTGGGTCGCCATACACCTCAGAGGTAGAAGCGATCAAAAAGCGTGCGTTCTTCTCCTTCGCCAGGCCGAGCGCCTTGTGTGTGCCAAGCGCGCCAACCTTGAGCGTCTGGATCGGGAGTTCCAAATAATCAATTGGTGATGCTGGTGAGGCAAAATGCAGAATGGCATCAAGATCGCCATCGACATAGATGTAGTTGGTGACATCGTGTTTGATGAAGGTAAAGCGTTCGTGGCCAGCAAGATGTGCAATGTTGTTTGTCGTCCCAGTGATCAGATTGTCCATTGCAATAACGGTATGGCCCTCAGCCAGAAATCGATCACACAGATGAGATCCAAGAAAACCAGCGCCGCCAGTAATAAGAACCCGCATATTCATTTCCTCCTGAGTGTATAGTTTCCGATAAACCGTTGTTATTGTAGTTTATGTGTGTGAATGGGTTGTGATGAGAACCAGGGATGTGATTGCATCTTCTTTACATACCTCCTCGCTATAGTCGGTTTGTCCACCCAGCAATACGACAGAATGGCACAAGCATTCCATAAATTTCATGAAAAAGAGAATATATGTTCGATTTTATGGCTGAATGTGGTCTATACTCATTGGGGAATTCTTGAATAGGATGCAGTGAACTAATCTTCATACCTAATATGCCTACAGTTAACCGAATTGTTCACTGGCTCAATTAGATTAGCTGCATACCGATAGGCGGAGTTCCCAACCAACAGACGAGGTATGAGCATGACGACTTCTCCAGATACTGAGCTTGATCCAAAGACGCAGCGGATGCTCGAGATTTTCGCTAACCGCCGCTTTCAGAGCACACGTGCAAACCAGCGGCTTCGCTTCGTCATGTCGACATGGGTTATTCGTTCAAAGATCGTACGAAGCCTGAAACGCGCCTTGGATGTCACCGTTGCATGTGTTGCGATCATCGCAGCCTCGCCGATCATAATCCTGACGGCACTGGCTATTCGGTTGAATTCGCCAGGGCCGATTTTGTTTCGCCAGATTCGGGTCGGTAAGGATGGCGAGCACTTTCCATGCTATAAGTTCCGCTCCATGTATATTGATGCCGAGCAGCGGCTCAAGGATTTGATGGCCAAGAATGAAGCCGATGGCCCTGTGTTTAAGATGAAGAATGATCCGCGAATTACCAGTGTTGGCCGTATTATTCGTAAGTTGAGTATCGATGAACTGCCACAGCTGTTTAATGTGCTCAAAGGCGAGATGAGCCTGGTTGGCCCACGTCCAGCCCTGCCAAGCGAAGTTGCCAAGTATACCTACGAACAGATTGGCCGCCTGCATGCAATTCCTGGTATTACCGGTCTGCAACAGGTTTCGGGCCGCAGTGATATCGATTTTAAGCGTTGGGTGGAACTCGATCTGCAGTATATCTCCGAACAGAGCCTGTGGAACGATATTGGAATCCTTCTGAAAACGATCCCGGCGGTACTGTTCAGTAAAGGTGCCTACTAAGGGTTCGCATGGGGTATCGGTTCAATCATATTCAGATCTGAAATTTGCCACACGGGCAGTTCTACGGCTAGAGAAATGGGGCACATCCATGCGCAAGCTGCTCGTTGTTCTGGGAGTTCCGGTCGACAACTTGACCATGGAAGAAGCCCTTGATCAATGTGATGAATTTATCGCTGTTGGGCGGGCTACTGGTCGAACCCACCAAATTGCCACAGTCAATGCGGATTTTGTTGTCAACTCGCTCCACGATCCAGAACTTCAACGCATCCTCCAGGAAGCGGATATGTCCACTGCCGATGGAATGCCGCTAGTTTGGGGTTCCCGGCTATTGGGTGGCACACTGCCGAGCCGAGTCACCGGTGCGGATATGGTACCTGCGTTGGCCGAACGAGCCGCCCAGAAGGGCTACTCGATCTTTTTCCTTGGCGCACGCCCAGGTGTTGCAGCTCGCGCCGCCGAGATGTTACAAGCTCGCTATCCAGGATTAAACGTCGCTGGTGTTTTTTCGCCGCCGCCATCATCGATATTGGAGATGGATAGCTCAGTGGTTGAGCGTGTCAAAGCGGCCCACCCGGATATCCTGCTGGTTGCGTTCGGTAACCCAAAACAAGAGAAATGGATTCGGATGCACTCGCACGAACTGCAAGTGCCAATCTGTATTGGAGTAGGGGGTACGCTCGATATGATTGTCGGCGTGACCAAACGTGCGCCAGCTTGGATGCAGAAAACTGGCTTGGAATGGCTCTATCGGCTGTCCCAGGAGCCAAAGCGCCTGGTCAAGCGCTATGTGCAAGATTTTGGCTATTTCGGATACTTCTTCGCCCGCCAGTGGTGGGGTATGCGCCGTGGTACAGCCCTCAATATGGCACCGACTGAACCGGTGTATCTGGAAGCACCACACGCTCCCGAAATGCCATCGGTTGCTGGTATATCTGATCTTATAAAAGATCCACCTGTAACAGAACCAACGATACTCCATGGTAAGACACCAGTATTGCATATTCGTGGGCGATTAGATGTGAGCAATCAGTCCAGTATTGTTTCGCAAGCAACAAACATTCTGGAACGTAGCCCGTATCTGATTGTGAGTATGGCAGAAACCGAGTTTCTCGATAGTTCAGCACTCGGCGCACTCGTTGCTCTGGCTAATCGGGCTCGCGCAGCCGGCGGCGCGCTATGGATCGTGGAAGTCCCACCACAGATTGCCAATCTGCTTAATCTGGTTCGGCTAGATCGCTTCTTCGAGATCTATAGCGATGTGGAAACTGCGGAATCGCATCGCCATCAGGCCGAAAGCCCTGTTGTCACACAATCGCACATGAATGGTTGGCTGATTATCAAGATGCCACGCTTGGTCGATGCTGGGAATGCACCCGAAATGCTCAATCGTTGTATGGAACAAATGGATGCAGTACCGCTCGTCGTCCTCGATTTTAGTGAGACGGTTTTTTTGGCGAGTGCTGGGATGGCAATGATGATCAAACTGGATCGGTTAACCCGTGCAGCCGGCGGAGCACTACGGATTGCCGATTGTTCACACGATGTGTTACGTACGCTGAAGCTGATGAAGCTCGATACTATTCTGGGAATTTATCCCGATATTGCGATTGCCACGACCGGAGATATTCTGTCTCCAACTGACGCTGCACTCCCACACATGCATGTGTCAGTAGGGAGGAACTAAACAACGCCATGCAAACCATCATTCTTGCAACAGACGAACAGCATGTGTTACCTCCGCTCACCGATGCCCTCCCTGCACCGCTCTTATCTGTGGTTGATCGGCCTGTAATGGCAACCACGGTCGAAGTGCTTGCGCGTGCTGGTCAGAAGCGACTGTTGGTCAGCATCTGTAATCGGGGTGGCCCAATCGCAGCCCATTTCGGCAGCGGTAGCCGCTGGGGTGTCGATATTAAGTATGTCACACAGCGCGAGCCATGGGGGTCGGCTGGTTCGCTGAAGTGGGCTGGTCGGCTGCTCAATGAGACATTTCTTGTCCTTCCTGGTGATGCCGTTATTGATCTCGATATTGATGCAGCATTGGCCTACCATCAAGCCCATGGTGGCGTTGCAACGGCTATCCTACATGCCCGTGCTGAACATAGCCATGCGCCAATGCTGGATGTTACTGCGGATGGCCATGTGCTGACACACAGCATAGCCTCAGCCGAATCCAGGCAGTTGCTTGCGACTGGAGCGTTCATCTTTGAACCGAGTGTGCTGGATTTTATTCCCGAACGGCATCAGTTTGATAGTATAAGCCAGCTTATTCCAGCACTGATCGAGGCTGGCAAGTTGGTGTATGGCTATGAAATGGCAGGCTATTGGAATCCACTCAGAACGATCAGTGACTATCACGAAGCACAGCGCGTCTATTTGTATAGCGCCTTTAGTCAGCGTACGCCAGAACAAGCCGAGCACGCGCCGCAAGCGCATGTTCGGTTCCCATCACTGAATGGCCGCCAGATGGCACCAGGAGTGTGGGTCGGGCTCAATCACTCAATTCATCCAAGCGTCAAGGTTTCCGCACCCGTGTATATTGGTGAGGGTAGCTGGATCGGTCGTGAAGTCGAACTTGGAGCGGGAACAGTGATTGGTCCTAATGTGGTCATCGATGAGGAGGCAACGATCAGCAATAGTACCATTCTCAGTGAGACCTATGTTGGGCAGTTGCTGAAGATTGAGCAGCGGATCGTGAGTGTCACGACGATTATGGATCCAGATTCGGGCGAATGTACTCGTGTTGTCGACCCATTTCTGCTTACCCGTGTCGGTGCTTCGTCTGGCGAACCAGATCGAGTGCAACGGTTTTTCAGTGGTATTGGTGCATTCCTGCTGTTTGCAATTTTTAGTCCATTGATGCTGTTTGTTCTGTTGGTGGTTTTAATTACGACAGGTGGGCGGCCATTCCGCAAAACACCTGTCGTTGGCCAGCGACTCGATAGTTCAGAAGAAAGCCCAAAACTGTATCATTTTCAGTTGTTCCATTTCCAAACCCGCCGTTCCAATGGTGCATATACGCTGCTTGGGCGATGGATAGAGCAGTGGGAATTGCATCGCTTGCCCGAACTCGTGAATGTATTGCGTGGCGATATGGCCTTGGTTGGTGTTAAACCATTGCAAGCCGCAGAGGCAGACCACATCACTGAGATTTGGCAGCAGAAACGCCATGATCTACCTGCCGGATTTACTGGCCTCTGGTATATGCAGACGGATCTAACAAGTGACCTGGATGCAGTACTCGTTGTCGATGTATACTATACAGCGACACGAACGTGGCATGGCGATCTGCTCCTTCTCCTAAAAACTCCCTATAGGTGGTTTCTCCGCTGCGGACGAAACGATGTACACAACAGTGACACAGAGTTGCTTGTACACGCCGATAAGGTACGGAGCACATAAGCCATTACATCTGCCTAGAGGAGTACTGCATAATGGAAATTAAAACTCGCGTTGCGGGCGACGTAAACATTCTTGATCTGTCGGGCCGATTTGATACGAATACTGTACCGCCGGTTGCTGCTTGGCTAGAACAAGCTACATCTATTCCGCAAGCTCGTGTACTTGTGAACCTAGCGAATACAACATTTGTTGACTCAACCGCCCTGGCGACGCTTGTTCAGGCGCTCAGGCGCTGCCAGCAGGTGCAGGGGGATCTGGCGCTGTGTAGCCTGCGTCGGCCAGTATACATGATTTTTGAACTGACTCGCTTGGATAGAGCCTTTAATATTTTTGTCGATGAAGACCATGCCATCCAAGGGTTCGCCCACTAATTGCTATGCATATATGGATCGGACGTCTAGACGGCTGTTTTATATGCAGAGGGTCTCAAAGGAATGTTGGTCTCACTACTCAGCTCACAATATGCTCGCTTTGCTGCTTTGGCTGAGGCGTGGCTAGCGCAAGGAGCTAGCGCTTTCGGGATATTTCAGGATGGGCGCCCACTGGTCTATTGGCCATCAGGCTATCGCCTGACGAAGCCGAGCCTGATTGCGCCAATCTTTCAGGGTGAACAGGAGCTTGGCGAACTGCGTGTTGCTGGAATTAGTGATATTGCTGCAGAAGCACGCATTAAAGCCGATGCCAACATGATCAGCTACATGCTTCAACTGGAGAACGAACTCCAATGCATGACGGCTGATCTCGTGACCAGCCAGGATCAGCAACTTGCCCTGTATCGATTGACACAGATGATGCGCGATCATGTGACGGTGGCTGAAACACTCCAGGCTTTAGTCAATGAAGCAATGCGGATCATTAAAGCAAAAGCTGGGTTCGCGATTTTCGTCCCAACCACGAGCCAAGAACCATTACTGGTTCAACATCCCGAGAACTTCCTTCCAGAACATATTGCGTGGCGTCTCTACTGGCATGCACAGACGACTGAACATCAGATAAGTTTGCCAGATGATACTGTACTCCCACGCCCTGCAAACATTGAGGCACTACTGGTTGTACCGGTGTGGGTTCGTGGCACAATCATGGCTGGGCTTGGCCTCGCCAATCGCGCAGGTGGTTTTGGGACGCCACATCTCAAGCTTGTAAAAGCTATTGCCGATCAAGCAAGTGCACAGATTGAGCGTATCCTCCTCTATCAGGAAATGTTTGACCAAGCCAAGCTCCGATCCGAGATGGATCTTGCCCGGCGCGTACAGATCGATCTGCTGCCACGCCATCTGCCAAAGGTCGTTGGCCTCGATATCTACGCTAGTTCACGGCCAGCCTACCAAGTTGGGGGAGATTTCTACGATTTTATTGTTGGCGACGGTCGGCCCTTCATCTTCTCCGTTGGCGATGTGACAGGTAAAGGGTTATCGGCGGCACTGTTGATGACCATGACGCGTACAGCTATTCATAGTAAAGCTCAGTTCATGCCGTATCCAACTCCAGAGGCGGTGATGCGCCAATCGAATGAGGATCTGTATAACGATTTTACCAGAGTCGGTGTTTTTGCGACCTGCTTTGTCGCTCAGTACGAACCAAGCACACAGGAACTGCTCTACGCAAATGCTGGGCATTCGCCAGTGATATATCGCCCATACGATGGTGAGTCGGTGTTATTGCGCGCCGATAGTACGGCAATTGGTATTCTGCTGGTGAACTACTGCCGCAACCAGATACTTGCTATTCGGCCTGGTGATATTCTTATTGTTGCTACGGATGGCTTTAGCGATGCACGCAATCTGGAAGATGAGACCTTTGATATTGATCGGTTGCTTGAGTTGGCAAATCAGCTTGCCAGTTTGTCTGCTCGTGAGATTGCTGAAGCGCTCTTCGAAACGGTTGATCATTTTGGTGGTGGTCGTACACAGGACGATGATCAGACCCTCGTGGTGATTAAAGGAGTAGCACCGTGAGCCTGCAGCATCCAGAAGTGGTTCGGCTTGAGTTGCCGGCACGATATACATATCTTCATATTCTGAGTGATTGTATTGCAGATATGCTCAGAATCGCGGAATTACATGATCGCGAGATGATGGTCTATAACATTCAGTTGGCTGCACACGAAATCTGTGCAAATATTGTGAATCATGCATATGCCGATAAACATATGGGGGAAGGACGTATTCATATCTCTCTTGCACTCTACCCATGGCCACTGCGGTTCGAGATAGAACTTCAGGATGCCGGGGAATCATTCGATCCAGCAGCCGTCCCAACCCCGCAGTTGCAAGAGGCGCAGGTTCATGGGTACGGATTATTTCTTGTTCGAACATTGATGGACACCGTGACGTATACGGCACAGTCTGGCAATAATCACTGGTGCCTTATCAAACATTTAGAAAGTGAGGGGATCTAGCATTATGGCTACTATCCTCATCGTAGATGACTATGTACCCAACCACCGCTTGATGAGCTTTGTCCTTGAGCAAAACGGCTATACTGTCGTTGCTGCCTATGATGGACAACAGGCGCTTGATCGTCTTGCGACGACCAATATCGATCTTATTGTTACGGATCTGACAATGCCACGGCTGGATGGGTTATCACTGGCACGTATCGTTCGTAGCGATCCACGCATTCAATCACTGCCAATCATTCTTGTAACAGCCAGCAGCAAAGAACAGGATCATGTACGAGCGGCTGGAGTAGGTGTGGATGCCTTCCTCACCAAGCCCGTTGAATCCGAGGAACTCGTGAAAGAGGTGGATCGCCTGATTGCAGCTATTAGCGACCGACAATATCTCCAGCAGATAGTGGCGCATCAGCAGAGTATTGCGTAAATAACAGCATGTGCCCGAGACGTTACTTGTTGTTATCTAGTGTATGCTATTCCTGTAATTGTGGGCGTATACTCTACCGGAGATCGTAACTCATGGGATCGATCAGCGTTATTATCCCGACATATAATCGGCTTTTTCGCCTCAAACAGGTGATTGCTGCACTCGAAGCCCAGCAGTACCCACGCGATCAATTCGAGGTGGTCATTGTATCGGATGGGTCAACCGATGGCACACACGAGTATCTGCAACAGCTTGTGACTCCCTTGGATCTCCAGTGGACGGTGCAGCAGAACAGTGGCCCGGCGGTAGCACGCAATAATGGCCTGAGCCGTGCAAAGGGCGAGTATGTTATCTTTATTGATGATGATGTTGTGCCCCAGCCGCAGCTGATTGCCGAACATGCGCGCGTCCACGAAACAAGCGAGCAAGAAGTTGTCGTTCTTGGCCCGATGCTAACACCAGAAGGATTTGAGATGGCTCCCTGGGTGCGTTGGGAGCAGGCTATGCTGATGAAGCAATATGCGGCGATGGAACGAGGCGATTGGGTGCCAACCGCACGCCAGTTCTATACGGGGAATGCCTCGTTGCGCCGCAGCCATATCGTTGCGGCCAATGGCTTCAACGAGAACTTCCGCCGTGCCGAGGATGTTGAGTTAGCCTACCGTCTTGCAGAACAGGATATTGGCTTTGTCTTCAATTTGGCTGCGGTGGGCATGCACTATGCCGAACGCAGCTTTCGTTCGTGGCTGGATATTCCCTATGTCTATGGGCGCAATGATGTAATTTTTGCGCGAAGTTACCGTCAGGCATGGATTCTTAGTGTCGTTCGCGATGAATTTGGTAGACGCCACCAGTTTAATCGATTGATAACATATGCATGTCTTGGCCGCCCGATTCTTAGTTCTGCTGTGACGAAGGCGCTCAAGTTCATTGCCGGAATAGCTGGCCGCGTTGGCGTTGATCGGATCGCCCAGATGGCCTATAGTGCCCTGTTCAGCCTGCGCTACTACCAGGGTTTTGCAGATGAATTCGGTAATACCAATTTCCTCTACCGTAGAACAACCAATATCGCTCCCTCAACACGATAAGACCCTCTTTCGCGTTCTCTGTTTTGTGAGATACCACATAAAAACCCGCTTCTCTCATTGCCGAGAGTAGCGGGCTTGATGCTATTTGTGCAGAACGGTTACCCTTCGTTTCGTGCGGTGCGAACCCATTCGCGTGGCTTCATACCTAGCAGTAAGCGAACATACAACCAGATCTTCCAGCCCATAAAGGCTGGTGCAAACAAGAGCGCCTTGTACACCGATAGTGGAGCCTGAGCAAGCACTAGGCCGGTGAAGATATAAATCACCTGTGCAAGAACAATTGCGATGGCAATGGCGATGCCAACTGGGTTCTGCAACGCGAGTGCTCCCGCAAGTAGCATAACACTCGCTCCCGCAACTGCCGAGAATGGTGGAATGATCTGCTCAATCGCTGCGTCAAACAGCAAAAAGCTGCGCCGACGAAACGATTCACCAAGCAGACGCGGAACAAAATTGCGAACCATATCCATGCGGCCACGCTCCCAACGCTCATTCTGAGTCTGCGAAGCTCGTAGGCTATCCGGCATCTCCGCCCAGACGATGGCGTCTGGTGCAAACATGGCCCGCTCTCCATCCAGAATGAGCCCCATGTGATATTCAATATCCTCGGTGAGCGATGCCGACCAACGGTGCTTATGCAGAATGTCGGCGGCAAAGACCATTCCATTGCCCTTCAGCCCGGTTGAACCACCCAATACCATGCGGCCAAGCGGGCGCAGGTAGTGCAGAACGGTCAATGCAACTGCACGAATGCCTGTGCTCCATGCACCCTCTGGTTGAAGGACGGCATAATACCCTTGGATCACGCGCTCGCCAGCGGCGAGACGGGCATCCATAACCCGTAGGAAATTCGGCGAGACAATCGAGTCTGCATCAAGGAACAATACCGCATTGTGCGGTTCGCCACTCTCCCAGATTTGTTGGAGCAGCCACTCCAGTGCATAGCCCTTGCCGCGTAGTTCTGTGTTGAATCGTTCGTGGACGATAGCGCCATAGCTACGGCCAACCTGTGCAGTATTGTCGCTACAATTATCGGCAACGACATGCACGGCATACAGTTCGCGTGGATAATCGAGTTGATTGAGGTTCGTTAACAATTTTGGGAGCAGCAGTTCTTCGTTGTGCGCTGGAACAACAATCACGAAGCTGTTCGTTGGCCCACCCTTTCGGGCTGCTGTTGTGCGCTTCGCAAAAAGTGCAGCGATTGTGAGCAGCAGGAGATACCCCACAATGATGGACATTCCAAGCTCACCGGCGATGAGTAGTGTATTGAATATGGTCGAGAGTATTGCCATTAGGGCCTCCATTGAACAGTGCGCTCATGCATTATGATCTGCTTGCCGTGGGTGTCACAGAACGTTTGGTTGCTTCCTCTGCGATAGCAGCGCGCACGATTTCATCTAAACGCTCGACATAACGATCTAGACTCATCTGTTGCTCAACAAGCCGACGCCCAGCTTTGCCCAATTGCTGGGTTGCTTCGGGATGTTCGATCAGATGTTCGATTGCTGCTCGTAGGGCAATTGGATCATCGGGCGATACATAGTGGCCATTCTCGCCATCGATAATAATATCGGTTTGGCCAGGGGTACGCGAGCAGAGCACGGCGCGTTCCATGGACATTGCTTCGAGAATTGCCGTCACTCCAGCCTGGAATTCGACATTCTCTAGCGGCATGACCAAAAACTGGCAATCGGCATACAGCTGTCGTAGTTCGAACTGGGTAAACTTGCGTACAGTCACATTCTGCGGGATGGATTGGCCCTGGGTGCTGTCGCTGCGTTTGGACCAGGGGCTTGCTGCTGCGATGACAACATCAACATCGAGTCCATCGACGGCACGCAGCAGTGTTGGGTAGTCGCGGCGCTCTAATCCAACAGCACAGATGCGTGGTCGCGGTGTAGGGTTGCGTGTCACCCGCTCAGGGGCAAAGAAGGCGCTATCAACCATAAATGGTGTAAACAGCGCCCGTTCGGCTGGAATATTCCAGCGATGCTGAATAAACTGCTGTTGCCAGGTCGCATAGGCCAGAAAGCGATCAATATGGCTCTGCACTCCAAGCCGATCCAGAAAGAGCATCTTTTTGGGAACAGAGATGATATGGACGATCATCAGGTGCCGTGGGCGGCGGCCAAATCCAAGGAATTTGAGCAGTGCTGCCAATGGCAAACCAATCTGCTCACCATCGGTGACAATCGCCTGATAGCGATTGCGGAGCTTGAAGCAGGCCCAGGCAAGCACCAGATCCGCTCCACCAATGCGCTCAAGCAATTTGCCAAACGCACCAGCTACAGTACAAGCGCCAGGGTAGTCAAGCAGATCCGCGCCAAAGCTCAGTGCCATCTCAAGGTAATCGGCACGAGGGCGGGCACCGCGTGCAATCTGTTCGCGGATATCGGCTGGAATTGTTCCGGAAACAGTCAGCAGAATCTGGTTGCTCATGCAGGAATCCTAACGCTTGTACGGGTCAGGTCGACTTCACCTTTGATCAGATCGAGCAAACGGATTGTATTTCGTTGTGCATCATATTCACGAGTAACATGTTCGATGGCGTGTTCACCGAGTTGCATGCGTAATGCCGGCTGTTGGATGAGCAGACGCAGCGCCTGTTCAAGAGCAGTCGCGTCGCCAACAGGCACGGTGATGCCCGTCTGACCATCCCGAATCACTTCAGGAATGGCGGCCAGTTTCGTCGAGACAACCGCCATGCCAGCAGCTCCGGCCTCGGAAAGAACCATCGGCAGGCAATCGCCAGATGTTGGGAGCGCAAAGATATCACAGCTATGATACAGCGCCTTGAGCGGTGCGCTATTCGGTTGCATATTATGGTATACAAACAATCCCGGCTCGTTCGCAACCTGATCCTTTGTGACAAGATGCAATTCAACGCCAAGTGGCTGGAGTGCCCTGAATGCTTGCAGCAGCAGTGTGCCGCCTTTTCGTTCCAGGTTGGCACCAACAAACAGGATTTTAACGGGGCCATGATCCAGGGTTCGCGGAGATGGCCGCATCCAATCCTTCACATTCACTCCGGGTGGAATGACGGTGATTTTATCGGCGGGCACCGCATAATCATCAATGAGCCCCTGTTTAGCCCAGCTGCTCCATGTCACCAGGTGCCGTGCAGCCCGATAACAATTATAGTTCAGCCGCCATTTGAGGCGTTCCATCCAGGCCGGGCCTTGTTCGTGTTGGTAGAATTGGCCGAGCCGATCATACTGAAGCGGTGTTGCATCGAGTGAAACGATACCAGGAATGCGCTGCAACCAATCTGCTGCGAGAATAGCGGGAACCTGGGTATGGAAGAACAGCGCATCGAGCTTGGTGTTTCGTGCGAGCTGCGCAACAGAGCGACGGGCACGCAGGCCAGCCCGAACAGTCCAATTGCTTTTATAGATGGGAATGCGGCTGGCGATGCCACTTGTTTCATAGGAGATCAGCCCCCAATGGGCTTGAACATCTCGATCAAGCGGAATATTATGCTGAAGATTCTTCGTGTGTGTCACATGACCAAGGGCCTGCTCCATCACGAATCCAATATTATACACAGCCATGGAGTTCCCGTTCTTTGGTGAAGAGGAAGCGCTTCCCATAATCCGAACGCGCCAATCGTAGCGTACACAGGCAGTGTACATGGGGCGTATAAATCTTGGGTGAATGGTCGATTGGCGCTTGTGTCAGTGTTGTCACCGTTTTGGTTTTGCTAATGTTTGCTTATACACAGAAAGGACATCGGCGCACATCCGCTGTGAGTTGAAATACGACAAGACGCGCGCACGCCCTGCAACACCAAAACGACGCCGCATTGCACCGTCTTTTGCGAGATTGAGAATAGCATGACCAAGCGCAGGAATATCTTTTGGTGGAACAAGAAACCCAGTTTCACCATCAATCACAATCTCAATTGGCCCGGCCTGGTGCCATGCAACGACTGGTTTTTCCATCGACATTGCTTCAACAAACACCATGCCAAACGGTTCTTCCCAGGATGGCATCGTGTACATGTCAAATGATGCCATCAACGCCGGAATATCCGTGCGAAAGCCAGTAAAAATAAGCTTCTCACTAAGACCTAATCGCTGCGCATGGGCCTTGATCTCGGCCATAAAACTGCCGCCACCGGGATGGGCACGTGGATCATCTTCGCCAACAATTACAAGACGATAGTCAGGAATCTGCTGATCAACCCTGGCGAGTGCATCCAGCAGATCGAGATGACCCTTATACAGAAACAGCCGCGAAATAATACCAAGCACTACACTGGTATTAGGGATCTGTAATTCGCGCCGGATATCACTAGCATCGCGGGGATTCCACCGGCCACTCTGATCATCAAGCGCATTGAGAACAGAATATACGCGATCTGCGGGATGGCCAGCATTAATGATTGATTGCTGTGAGAAGGCGCTTACAGCAATAATACCATCTGCATTGCGTAAGGCCCACTTAACAGATGGTTTGAGCCATTCACCATATGAAACATGCATATGTACAATACTTTTTGCACCGGTTAATTTCCCAAGCAGAACCGCATTGAATGCATCACGAGGTTTTTCTGTGCCATGAAGGATCTGAATATTATTCTTCTTGATATAGTTTCGTAATCGTGGTACGAGTAGGCCAAGGGCAGCAAATCTGCCTATCTTCTCGGTCAATGAGGCTGTCGACTGACCACCAAAATCTGTTGGAAGGATATTGATATCCGAAATGGATTTAATTTTTGATTGTGGGTCGACGTTTATATTTTCATTACGCGTATTGGTAAGTGCAACATGGACTTTGACTTGTTTTCGATCAAAATACCTCATTAATTGTACGTGTAGCTCAGTATCTGCGCCAAAGAAGGATTGAGATTGAAGGAAGAGTGTGCGAATTGGATTCATTGGCTTATCTCCGCAAATTGGCCTATCATCACCAGAATGATTATAGGTGTACCGATGTCGGATGTCCAGAGATGCGAGATTGCAATTTCGACAGGAGATTTACCAAGGATTCTTGCAGAAGTAAGCGCCTCTATGCGCTTCTGTATGACCCTGTTATATGCCAAGCTGGCTCATCTGTGTTATACACGCTCGATATGATCTGCTGTTGTGATGACGCATGTTCATAAAGGTATTGTTGTACGGCACACAGTTTTTTATGTTTTGGAGGATGCATGTCACCAGATGTTCATTCCTGGCTTCTATCATAGAAGCAGGATGATCGTGCGGTGTGACTGTTTGGCATCATACTCAGTCATACAGTCATTAAAGGGTAACGACATAATGAATGAAAGTAATAAGGTCATCGTCAAGAACACAAGTGTCTTGCTGATATCGCAGATCATCACATGGGTTTTTGGCTTGATCGTGACAATCATCCTCCCTCGCTATATTGGTCCTTCCGGTGCTGGCCAATTCGCAATTGCAGGCGCTATTTGGATGATTCTTGGCAACTTGGTTAGTTTTGGATCGGATGCCTATCTGATCAAGGAGATTGCACGCAAGCCGGAAAAAGCTGGAAATCTGATGGGTACGGTTCTGGTGCTGCGTGCGATTACTTTCCTGATTAGTTGTATTGGATTAGCGATCTATCTGTACTTCATGCATTACCCGATGGAGACGTTAATCATTATTTTAATCGTAGGTCTTTCGCAGCCGTTCCTTCAAGTGCTTACGGTAAGCGCAGATGTCCTACGTGGTATCGAACGTATGGAGTATATCTCACTGACCGACATTATCGCCAAGGCGATCAATGTCGTTCTCGTAATCTTGGTGGTCACAATCAATCTTGGTATCTATGTGGTTGCCGCGCTGCCAATTGTTGTTCTGATTTGCTCTCTCTTTATCCAAGGCAGAGGGATGCGCAAATATATCAAACTTCAACTTAACTTTGATCGTGCCCAGTTCCGCTCTGTGCTGTACGCGAGCCTGCCATTTGTTGTATCTGGCTTTGTGCTCACTGCGTATTTTCAGATGGATACCCTGATCATGGCGACGCTCGTCGATACGCATGTGATGGGGTGGTATAGCGTCGCCGTCAATGTTTTTAGTACGTTTCTTTTTCTGCCAACGATATTGAGTTCCGCCTTTTTTCCTACGTTTGCACGAAGCTATGGAAATACCAGTGGCGCAGGCAGCCAACTGCTGAGTAAGAGCATCGATCTGATGTTTCTGTTTGGTGTACCGATTGGTATGGGCCTGGCATCAATATCCACCTCGGCCACACAACTGCTCTATGGGCCTGCCTTCGCGCCAGCATCGATGGTTCTCGGGATCATGGGTTTTGTGCTCATATTCACCTACCTCACGACCGTTATTGGGCAGTATACGGTTGCTACGGATCGAATCCATATATGGACAATCATTATGGTTGTGGCATTAGTTGTAACTATTCCGCTTGATTTCTGGTTGATTCCATTGTGTGAGACGTATTTTGGTAATGGAGGAATTGGTGGTGCAATTGCCTTCCTTCTCACAGAGTTTGGTATGTCTGCGGCGGGAATATTGCTTCTGCCCAAGGGAATGGTACGATGGTCCAATGTGCGTTTTGCGCTCTCAACCGTGGTTGGCGGCGTGTGCATGATGGCTGCCTGCTGGTTTGTACGAGATCAGTTCATTCTTGTTCCGATTGTTGTTGGTGGGCTCACCTATGTAGCTGTTATATTCCTCTTGCGGGTAGTACCACGTGAAGATATGATGATCCTCATTGAGGCGGGTCGTGGAATCATTCAGCGTGTGCGCTCACGCCAAGCCAAGACAACTAGCCCTAGTGAGGTGTAGAATTTGATGCATCATATCTTTCGTGCGCTCTATAGTGAGGTTAGTGCTGTTCATCCTCGCCTTCTTCTCGCCCAACTACTCACTGCGCCATTGCCACTCTTTGTTGGTAGCCGTCTCCGGACTCGTATTATTCGGCTGATTGGGTTCCAGATTGGCCGCGGTGTGCTCTTCGCTGGAATGCCACGTATCTTCGGGGTAGGAAACCTCGGTAAGCGGTTGATCATTGGGCAAGGTTGCTTTTTTAATGTCGGCGTTACGCTTGATCTTGGAGCGCCAATTACCATTGGCAATAACGTTTCAATTGGCCCTGATGCGATGATTCTAACCACGACCCATGATTTTGGCCCAGCTGATCATCGCTGTGGGACGTTCCGGCTTGCACCGGTTTCGATTGGTAATGGGGTGTGGATCGGAGCACGTGCTGTTTTACTTCCTGGTATCGTGATCGGGAATGGTGCCGTGATCGCGGCTGGCGCACTTGTCAATCGCGATGTCGCTGCACATCAGGTTGTCGCTGGTGTTCCCGCCCGTGCGATCAAGTCGCTTGATCACCCAATAGAGCATAACAATCTCATTCACCGTTAATGTGTGATTGCCCGCTGATTCAATAGAATGACCCTAGTTTTGCATGCACGATGCTCGTTTGGATTTCTCCCACAATGTGCTAGAGTGTATATGGGCACCCACGAACGATACAATAGTCGCGTTATCGTATCGGCTTTCTAGGTCCTACAAGAGCAATTCATTGTGCGACGAGAAAGGATCCTTCATCTATGGTAGCGCCTCTCAGTGTCCCACTTGGTGATCTCAAACGCCAGACAAGTGCTATCCGGGCTGAGCTCGATGCCGCATTGGCGCGGGTGCTCGATAGTGGGATGTACATTCTTGGTAAAGAATTGATTGCATTTGAGCAGGAGTTTGCTGCCTATTGTGGCGTTGGGCATTGTATTGGTGTTGCCAGCGGTGCCGAGGCACTCTACCTTGCGATTGTTGCCCATGACATAAAGCCGGGAGATGAGGTTATTACAGTTGCGAATGCCTGTATGTATCAGGTCGCGGCTATTCTGCAAGCTGGCGCTCGGCCAATTCTTGTTGATGTCGATCCAGTGACCCAGAACATGCTTCCTTCCGCATTTGAGGCGGCCATCACATCGCGCACCCGTGCTGTGATGCCCGTCCATCTGTTTGGCCGTTTGGCCGACATGCAGGCAATCTGTGAGATTGCAAGCCATTACCATATTCTCGTGATCGAAGATGCCGCCCAAGCGCATGGGAGTTGGGCTCGTGATGCTGAAGGAGCTCTGCGCAAAGCTGGCGCTTGGGGTTCGGTGGCTTGCTTCAGCTTCTATCCATCGAAGAATTTAGGGGCTATTGGCGATGGTGGCGCGCTTGTCACGAATGATGCTGCGCTTGCAGAACGGTTGCGTCGCTTACGGATGTATGGTTGGTCGAGCAAATACCACACCGCCGAACTGAATGGGCGCAATTCACGTCTCGATGAGCTGCAGGCAGCGTTGCTCCGTGTGAAATTACGCCATCTTGATCAGGGAAATAGCGCTCGGCGCGAACGAGCTGCCTGGTATGCAGAATTGCTTGGCGATCTGACGATCAGCCTGCCCACCGATGATCCAGGGCATATCTACCACCTCTATGTCATTACGGTTCCTGTCCGCGATGCGCTGCGTGAGCATCTGATTGCAGATCGGATCGGTTGCGATATTCACTATCCGCTTCCGGCCCATCTTCAGCCTGCCTATGCCGATCTTGGGTATCGGCATGGTTCATTGCCCACAACAGAACGACTAGCAACACAGATTCTATCATTGCCCATGTTTCCAGAGCTGACACGAGCTGAGATCGAACAGGTCGCAGCAAGCGTCCGCACAGGAGTTGAACAGTGAGCATAAGCCATGATCGATATACCGATGGTTTTGCCAATGCACGGGTGCTGATTACGGGCGGGCTTGGGTTTGTCGGCAGTAATCTGGCGAATCGCCTGATCGGCCTTGGTGCGAAGGTGACGCTGGTAGATTCATTGATTCCTGAGTATGGTGGCAATCTCCACAATATTGTTGGATTCGAGGAAAAAGTTCATATCAATGTCGCCGATGTTCGCGACGAATACTCGATGAACTATCTTGTCCAAGGGCAGGATTACCTATTCAATTTGGCAGGGCAGACAAGCCACCTCGACTCGATGCGCGATCCATATACCGATCTGGAGATCAACTGCCGGGCACAGCTCTCGATTCTTGAAGCCTGCCGCAAACACAATACCGATATCAAGGTTGTGTATGCCAGCACACGCCAGATCTATGGCAAACCCGATTATCTGCCAGTCGATGAGCGCCATCTGCTGCATCCTGTTGATGTGAATGGGATCAACAAAATGGCTGGTGAATGGTACCATATTCTTTACAATAATGTCTATGGTATCCGCTCTTGTGCCCTGCGTCTGACCAACACCTACGGTCCGCGGATGCGTGTGAAGGATGCTCGGCAGACCTTTCTCGGCATTTGGATTAAGCGATTGATTGATGGTCAGCCCATTCAGGTGTGGGGCGATGGCCTCCAGATCCGTGATTTCACCTATGTCGATGATTGTGTTGATGCGCTCTTGTTGGCGGCTGCGCACCCAAATGCCTATGGTCAGATCTTTAACCTTGGCAGCGATGAAACAATTAACCTGCATAATCTTGCTGCGCTGGTTGTCGAGATCGGTGGCGGCGGCAGCTATGAGATCATTCCATACCCAGCTGATCGGAAGCCGATTGATATCGGCGATTATTATGGCGATTATCGCCTGATCCGCGGCAAACTTGGCTGGAACCCGCGCGTCAATTTGCGTGAGGGATTGGCTGCAACGATTGCGTTCTATCGAGAGAACCAGCAATATTACTGGTGATAAACTATGCAAAGCCACCATCGTTTCGTCCTCCTGTTGCTCTCCATTGTGATCTTCCTGAGTGCCTGTTCTGGGCCAGTTAGTGAGCCCACAGAGCCAGCTGCGCCTACTGCAGGAGTAGCACCAACATCTGCTCTTGGTGATGCTTCTGGCTTGTTTGCAACGCCGGAGCCAGCAAGTTCGAATACAACGAGCGTCCCTACAACAAGCGCCTCTGCAGAAGCATCTTCATTGGCGACGATTGTGGTACAACGTGATGGCCCGACGCAACCATTCAACCGGCAATTGCTGGGCGTGAATGTGCCAGCCTGGCTCAGCCAACAGCGCCTAAGTAACCCCCAGGTAATTACTCGAACGGTTGCTCTCGGTACGCCCTTGTTGCGGTTGCCTGGTGGCAGTTGGAGTAATTCCTATGATTGGGAAGCCTGTGAAATCGGTGATGAGAAACGTTGCTATTGGCCCTGGGCTGCGCGGCCAACCGATTTTCTGAAATTCCTTCGTGCCACTGGTCGTGAAGCGATCTGGACGGTCTCGATCAATGGAACATCAAAAGAGGCTGCTGCATTAGTCGCATTCTTTAATGGC
>Ga0163154_10003653_pt1 | contig 21052 bp, 15 predicted proteins | sample OliLakLV19MP9P1_FD_148649 | JGI IMG/M metagenome (GOLD analysis project Ga0163154, IMG submission 148649) | Freshwater microbial mat bacterial communities from Lake Vanda, McMurdo Dry Valleys, Antarctica - Oligotrophic Lake LV.19.MP9.P1 | ecosystem: Environmental > Aquatic > Freshwater > Lake >...
GCCTTACCCTCCAAGTGCCCAACGTGATTCACTTTGCCCTCGACAAAGACACCATTAGCTCCAGAACTGCCCGCGTGCTAGACCGAATTGCCCAAGTGCTGACCCAAAACCCGACGATCGTCATTGACCTGGAAGGACACACCGACCCCCGCGCCAGTGATGCCTACAATCTGAACTTGGGCTTGCGCCGCGCCCGCTCTGCCAGAAACTACCTGCTGCGTCGGGGCATCGGGTCAGAACGAATGACGATTCGTTCCTTCGGGGAGCGCCGCCGCCAAGCTGTGGGAAGCGATCGGGTGGACTATGCCCGCGATCGGCGAGTGGAATTCACGTTCAAAGATGTCCGGGGCGTGGAACTGGTGATTGAACCCCAGGAATCTGACTTGCAAGTAGAAAACTAACTGAAAATTATTCCCTGTGTGCCCTGTAAAGATGTGAAAGGATCACCATGAGATCACGGTTTAAGTCACGTTTAACCAAGCTAATGTTCACCTACCGTTATCGGTGGTTAACGGGTGTCCTCACACTTACATTCCTGTTCCTCTCTTTTCTACCGATCTCTGTTCCCACGGCTCTTCTACCCCCTAACCTATCGCTGCCTGAATTCGTCGAGCCTGCCAGTGCCCAGGTGGCTCCTGCCCTCTGCGCTACCCCCGGTAGAGATGGGGTAGGTGCGCCTGCTGGCATCATCAACACCTACTACCCTGGTACCGGCACCGCTACCGCCGGAGCCACCTCAATTTCTGTTGGGACTCCCACTGCTGGGGCACCGATCGCTGCCGGAGATCTACTACTGGTCATCCAAATGCAGGATGCCCAGATTAACTCCAGCAACACCGATGCCTATGGAGACAATACCCCCGGCGACGTGCCAGCCCTAGCTGCTGGGGGCACACAGCCCACTAATGGGGCGAGCGGCTTCACAATTGGCACAGCAGGCAATTATGAATACGTGGTCGCTACTGGTGCGGTCGGCGGCGGCGTGGTCTCGATTCAAGGCACGAATGGTGGTGGACTCATTAACACCTACAGCAGTGCTGCTGCCACCGCGACTCAAGGACAGAGAACCTATCAGGTGATTCGTGTCCCGCAATATTCCACGGCCACCTTGGGTTCAGCCACATCTGCCTATTGGGACGGGGCTACAGGCACAGGCGGAATCGTAGCCTACGATGTAGCGGGAGTCCTAAATCTAACTGGCGGCATTGATGTGAATGGCAGAGGCTTTAGGGGTGGCGGCGGTCGCTTACTAGCGGGCGCTGCAAGCCCAAATACTGACTACAGAACTCTCTCAACCCTTAACAAGAATGGCTCCAAGGCTGAGGGAATTGCAGGTACGCCACGCTTTACAATCGACAGCACCTTGACTCTAGTTAACAATGTGAGCGAGGGCTATCCTGACGGGAGCTATGGTCGGGGAGCGCCGGGAAATGCGGGAGGTGGCAGCACAGATGGTAACCCTACTGGAAATGATCAAAACTCTGGCGCTGGTGGCGGCAGTAATGGCGGTGCGGGTGGGATTGGCGGCAGATCCTGGCAGTCTAACCTGCCTACAGGGGGATTTGGCGGTCAACCCTTCCCTGCTGCCACCAATCGCCTCGTTCTGGGTGGCGGTGGGGGCGCTGGTACCACGAACAATGGTTCGTTTTTCCCTCCTGCAAATGATTCTTCTACAAGCGGACTATTTAGTAGTGGAGCCGCAGGCGGTGGCATGGTGATGCTGCGGACGAATACTGTTACTGGCACTGGCACGATCAATGCCAACGGTGCGAGTGCCCGTAGTGTCACCCGTGATGGGGGTGGTGGTGGCGGAGCGGGCGGAAGCATCCTAGTTTCGGCATTGACTGGAGGTCTGACAGGTCTGACGGCTAATGCTAACGGGGGCAATGGGGGGAGTGCTGTGTTTAATGACCCCCATGGTCCTGGTGGCGGCGGTGGCGGCGGCGTAGTCGTCTTTAGTGCAGGTATCACCAGCAGTGAACTGGGGGGGATAGCGGGGGTAACGGGCATTGCAGCAAATCCCAATAATGGTGCTGTAGCTGGACTGGGAATCACAATCCCCGTAACGCTGTCCACGATTCCTGGAGCCAACTCTGGGGCGGAGTGCGTACCATTTCTAACAACCACTAAAACAACTAGCACACCAAACGTCACGAATAGCCCAACGGGCACGATCGCAACGTACACGATCGCTGTCGCCAATGGTGCGAACCGCGTCACAGCAAATAACGTTGATATCTCTGATGTGTTGCCCACTGGATTTACCTATGATGCTTCCGTAGCCCCGATCATTAACTTGACCAGTGGTGCAGTTGCCGCCACTCGACCCACAACCACTAACCCTACCAATGGAGCAACGAATCCTACCTTCACTAGATTCACCATTCCTGGTGGGGCGATCGTCCGCATTACCTTCCAAGTCAGAATAGATGCTACCGTTCCCAACGGCACCTATCAGAACCCAGCGACTGCCACCTACGATGACCCAGCCACTGGCGGGAGAACCAACGCCAATTATGATCCTGCTTCCAGTGCGGGAGAGGACGTAACCATTGGTACCCCTAGCGATGATGTCAGCATTGTTAAAACCCTCACAGTTCCTGTTCCTCCGGCTCCCCTTGTGGCAGGGCAACCCATTGGCTTTCAGCTAGTCGTCACCAACAAGGTAGCAACCCCTGCTACCGCCACAGTTAACGATACAATTTCACCGTTAATTACAGGCGTGACTTGGAGTTGCACGATTACTACGGGGACAGGTTCCTGTGCAGGAGGAGCGGGCAACACCATCAATGACTCGATTACCCTTGGCGCTAATGCGGTGGCCACTTATACCATCACAGGCACGCTCAATGCATTCACAGCCCCCAATAATTACTTTTCCGGCTTCTTACAAAATACAGCCACAGTTACCTTAAATGTGGGAGTGGATGCGGTGCCTGCGGATAATACGTCCATCGTCACGATCGACCAGCCCCATGTTCGTCTAGTCAAGCGCGTCACTGCCCTTAATGGCGCTCCGATCGCCACCTTGATTGACTCCCCCACTGACCCCAACGATGATCCTGCAATTCTATGGCCAGTGAATTATTTGCAAGGAGCTACTGCTGTCAACAATGCCCGACCCGGAGATGTGGTGGATTACACCATCTACTATCTCTCAGATGGTGCAGGCACTAAGGATGCTGGAACCACGCTGATTTGTGATCGCGTCCCCCTCGAAAATACATTTGTGCCCACTGCCTTCAACAGTCTCACGCCCTCTGATGGTGGCTTACCCGGTGCTGATTCTGGCATTGCCTTAGCGATCGGCTCCACCACCCCCACAGCCTATCTCAGCAATGCTAATGATAGTCCCGATCGTGGCCGCTACTACGTTCCCAACGATCTCACTGCGCCCGGTGCCTGTGGCGGCAACCCAAACGGAGCCGTCACTGTTAGTATCACGCGTGTACCAGATTTGCCTACCTTACCAAGAGCAACAGCCCCAGGAACTCCTAGTACTTCCTATGGGTTCATTCGCTTTAGAGCAAGGGTAAGCTAATGCAATCAGTCATCCATCTCCTTCAGGAATGGCCCAGACATGACATAATGGAATGCGTTTCAGAGAGGGTCATGTGAAGGTTTTAGTTGTTGGCAATGGGGGTCGAGAACATGCCCTCGCCTGGAAGCTATTGCAATCTGAGCGGGTAACCCAGATCATTTGCGTCCCAGGAAACGGAGGGACAGCTACCCTCAAGCAGTGTCAAAATTTATCACTCAGTGTCGATGATTTTGAAGGGATTGGTCGCTTTGCTTCTGTAAATGGGATCTCCCTGATTGTGGTTGGGCCAGAAGCGCCTTTAGCCGCAGGCATTACCGATTTTCTGCATAAGCAAGACTTGAAGGTCTTTGGCCCAACGCGGGCAGGGGCGACGATCGAGTCTAGCAAAGCGTGGGCTAAGGCGCTAATGCAAGAGGCAGGCATCCCCACTGCCAAAGCCGTAGTGTTTACAGAGGCAGCAGCGGCCCAGGCTTATGTCGAGGCTCAAGGTGCGCCGATCGTCATCAAGGCAGACGGATTAGCCGCTGGGAAAGGGGTAACCGTTGCGACAACCGTGGCTGAGGCCCAAGCAGCAATCACAGCCATCTTTGCCGGCCAATTTGGGAGTGCTGGAGAGCGGGTTGTCATTGAGGAATATTTAACTGGACAGGAAGTTTCGGTTCTTGCCCTCACCGATGGATTAACCATTCGTCCCCTTTTGCCTGCCCAAGACTATAAGCGCATTGGTGAAGGGGACACTGGCCCGAATACGGGGGGAATGGGTGCCTATGCCCCAGCCCCGATCGTCACTGCGGCGCTGCAAACCCGGATTCAGCAGGAGATCTTGGAACCCGCCATTGCTGCTCTGCGCCAGCGCAATATCGACTACCGGGGAATTCTCTACGCTGGGCTGATCATTACCCCCGATGGCACTCCCAAAATCATTGAGTTCAATTGCCGCTTTGGTGATCCAGAAACCCAGGCGATTTTGCCTTTGTTAGAAACGCCCCTGATTGACCTCCTGTTAGCCTGTGTCCAGCAGCGGTTAGCAGACCAGCCCCCGATCGCTTGGAAGCCAGGAGCCGCTGCGTGTGTAGTTCTATCGGCTGCGGGCTACCCCGATACCCCTGAGAAGGGAAATCGCATCGCCGGTACAGAACAAGCCGAAAATTCAGGGGCACTTGTTTTCCATGCCGGAACTCGCCTCAAAGAGTCACGCAGTCAAGTAACCTCGGCAAAAGGTGGCACCCAAAGTGTTGCCTCCAGAGAGTTAGTCACCGATGGCGGTCGCGTGTTAGGGGTGACGACCACGGGCGAAACCATTGACCAAGCGTTTGCCCAAACCTACAGCGCGATCGATTGTATCCAGTTCGTCGGCATGTACTACAGACGTGATATCGGACATCACGTCAGGTCAAAAGCCAGTAGTTCCTCAGAATAGATAAAGTGAGTTCAACTGGTATTGGGTACATCTCACTTTTGCAGATCTCCGATCCGCCCACCCTTCGGGAAGCAAGCTACATCCCCAACCCTTCTCCCTAGGGAGAAGGGAGCCGGAATTCAAAGTCCCTCTCCCTAGGGAGAGGGATTTAGGGTGAGGGTGGATCGGGCGGTTGCAGAACTGGGATGCACCCCTGTTATTTAGCTCAAATATTTGGCTCAAATTTGGCTCACTCTGGTTCTGCCTCAGCTAGCACAGCCGAAAGGGAAAGCGCCAGTTGGTAGAGTTGGCGGCGGGGCAGGGCGGTGCGGTGGGCGAGGTGTTGGCTAGCCTGCGATCGGGACAACCCGGTTGCAATTAAGTGCTGTAATTCTGCCTTCAAAGCCGACTCCGACAAGACTAAATCTGTCGGCACGGCTCCAGCAACGACCAGCGTAAACTCGCCCTGGGGTTCCCGATCGGCATAATGAGTGACGGCTGCTGCTAGAGTGCCGCGCCAGAATTCCTCGTGGAGTTTGGTGAGTTCCCGCGCTAGGGCGATCGATCGCTCTGCCCCCAGAATCGCCACCAAATCTGCCAGGGTTTGGCGCAGGCGATGGGGCGATTCATAGAACACGAGAGTTCGCGTCTCTGTCCGCAGCAATTCCAGGTATGCCCGGCGCTCCGCAGCTTTGGCAGGCAAAAATCCTTCAAACACAAATTTATCAGTGGGCAACCCCGACGCACTGAGAGCGGTGATGACAGCGCTACAGCCGGGAATGGGAACCACTGGAATTTCCGCTTCCACGCAGGCTTTGACCAGTTCATACCCCGGATCAGAAATGCCTGGCATTCCCGCATCGGTGACAAGGGCGATCGACTCCCCCTGGTGCAATCGGTTTAGCACGTCTGGCAGGCGCGATCGGCGATTATGGTCGTGGTAGCTAATTTGGGGCGTTTTGACCTGGAAGTGGTGCAGGAGTTTTCCGGTGTGGCGGGTGTCTTCGGCAGCGATCGTGTCTACATCCTGCAAAACCTGCACAGCGCGGATCGTCATATCCTCCAGGTTGCCGATCGGAGTGCCCACAATGTAAAGCGTGCCAGATTTGATTTCCATGCAGGAGAGAGACCGATGCGGGGACTGTTCGTGGGATTGATAACGCTGGATCTGATCTACCTGGTAGAGAAGCTTCCCAGCCCGAATCAGAAAGTAGTGGCGATCGACTCCACCGTGGCAGCGGGCGGGCCAGCCACCAATGCAGCCGTCGCTTTTGCCCATTTGGGACACGAAGCCATGGTGCTGGGAGCCTTGGGATCGCATCCCATCACGCCGCTGATTCGGGCTGATCTGGAGCCAAGGGGGGTGACGATCGCCGACCTTGACCCATCTCGCTCTGATTCGCCACCGTTGTCTTCCATTATGGTCACTCAGTCTACGGGAGAACGGGCCGTCATTTCTTTAAACACATCTAGGCAACAGGCTGACCCCGCCCAGATTCCCCCAAAGATTTGGCAGGGAATCGACGTAGTGCTGATTGATGGGCACCAAAGGTCAGTGGGCAAGACGATCGCCCACGCCGCCAAAGCTCAGGCAATCCCGATCGTCATTGATGCGGGCAGTTGGAAATCGGGGTTTGAGCAGGTTCTCTCCTTGGCGGATTACGCCATCTGCTCTGCCAACTTTCTGCCGCCCCACTGCCAAGATGCTCCAGCCGTTTTCGCCTACCTTCAACAGCTAGGCATTCCCCACATTGTCATCACCCACGGGGAGCGTCCAATCGACTACTGGAGTGCTGGAGCGATCGGTTCCATCCCTGTGCCAAGGGTGCAGGCGATCGACACCACTGGGGCAGGAGACATTTTCCACGGCGCATTCTGCCATTACATCTTGCAGCAGCCCTTTCCCTCAGCCTTGTCCAGCGCTGCTTTGATTGCGGCTCACGCTTGTCAATCGATCGGTACTCGGCAATGGATGCAGACAGAGAATTGATCTGTCTTGAGGATTGTGAATTAAGTATAAATAAGAAATTAGATATCTGTTTTACGGGTGATTAAATTCATAGTCGTAAGATCGATAGTTCGGACATTTTTGCGATCGCTAGCCCTCATCCCCCAACCCCTTCTCCCAGAACGGGAGAAGGGGAGCCGGATTGAAGTCCCTTTCCCCTCTTGGGAGAGGGATTTAGGGCGAGGGTCTATACTAGCTGTACAACAGGGTTTCCAACACCTCCACAAAAACTGTCCGAAGTATTGATCGATAGTTCGGACATTTTTGCGATCGCTAGCCCTCATCCCCCAACCCCTTCTCCCAGAACGGGAGAAGGGGAGCCGGATTGAAGTCCCTCTCCCCTCTTGGGAGAGGGATTTAGGGCGAGGGTCTATACTAGCTGTACAACAGGGTTTCCAGCACCTCCACAAAAACTGTCCGAAGTATTGAAGATAGAGGAGATGGGGGTTGGCGATCGGAACCTGTAAATTCGTTCCCCGTCATCTCCTATTAGTCTCCTCCCCACCTCCACAATTCTGAGAGCCATGATGAAGCGTTTTTTGCTGTGTGTTACCTCGGCTTGTTTACTCAGTGTCACTCCCACGGTTGTTGTTCCGGCTAGGGCGCAGGCTCAGTTTCGGGGGAACGAACAAACGAGTATCAGCGTTTATCAAAAAGCTGTCCCCGCTGTGGTGACGATCGCAGCGGGCAATGGCTCAGGATCGGGGAGCATTGTCAGCCCTGAAGGACTCATTTTGACCAACGAGCATGTCATTCGAGGTGCCCGCCAAGGACAAGTGACTGTAAAAACTTCAACTGGCAAGCAGTACAGAGGACAGGTAATCGCAGTCGATCGCACCAATGACCTTGCACTGATCCGCCTCAACACCCGCGATCGGTTTCCCACAATCCCTCTGGCCAGTGCAGACGGCATTCGGGTAGGGCAACAGGTTTTTGCGATCGGCAGCCCCTACGGCTTGTCGGGCACCTTGACCACAGGCATTCTCAGCCGCATTGATGGGGATGGGGATCTGCAAACCGATGCCGCTCTCAATCCGGGCAACTCAGGGGGACCGTTGCTCAACTCTCGCGGTGAACTGATTGGAGTCAACAAAGCCATCCTGAGAACTCGAGGCGGCAACACAGGCATTGGATTTGCGACGAGCGCCCTCATTGCCCAAAATTTCATTCAACAAAATCGATCGCGCTCTACTCCCTCTAATTCCAGTGTCGTTCAGCGTCCCACTCCCTCTGGCGCTCGTCTGGGAGTCACGCTAGATGCCCAAACCTTCGTGATTCAAACCGTGTTGCCGGGATCACCTGCTGCTGGAATTGGACTCAGACCCGGCGATCGGCTCGTCGCCATTAATGGCAACCGCCTGCGAGAAATCGGTCAGTTGCAAGCATTCCTCAGCCGCCAACCCAACGCCGCTGTGCTAACCGTGCAACGCAATCGTCGCCTAGCTAATGTGCGCGTAGATTTTTAGAACTGCACTTTGTTTGGGTGAGATTGCCTAACTCTGAATTTCGACCTGATAACAAATGGCTATTTCAGGTCGATTACAATCCTAAAACGAGACGCAGAGTATTCAAACCAGGTCAAGAGCCAAACTATCAGGCTCCGCCTCCTGGACATTTGCCCACGGTGGAAATTGGGTACAACATGGATGTGGCGTTTAGTGGCGCACTGAGATGATGCCGCTTTTAGAAGCATTAGGTAACCTTGCACTTAGGTGATTTCTAGAAAAGTTTATACCTGGCACCGGAAGGGCGTTCGCGTAGCATGTGATTTGCACTTAGCCTCCGGGCAATAACTTTCTGGTCGATTCAAGGGCTTATCTACCGTAGGCTTCGCCCCTACAACTGAGCAAAACTCAAAACTCAAAACTCAAAACTATTCCCTTGACTGGTCAGAAACTTCTGCAAAGCTGCACTAGCCGATCGTTTGCCCAACCTGTTGCCTTGAACTCGGTGCAGTATGATTGACGTGAACTAGAGAGCAACATTTCGTTATATGAACCATCTCACCACAACCGACTTGTTGGAACATTTGAGTTGGCGCTATGCCACCAAAAAGTTTGACCCCACCAAGACCATTTCTGCTGAAATATGGGCGGCTTTGGAAGATGCACTTGTCCTCACACCGTCCTCCTACGGCTTACAACCCTGGAAGTTTCTGGTCGTCACCAGTCAGGAGTTACAGGAAAAACTCAAACCTCTTTCTTGGGGACAGGCTCAGGTCACCGATTGCTCTCACTACGTTATTTTTACCATCAAGAAAAACCTGACGGCTGAGCATGTTGATCATTTTGTGGCACGAACTGCTGAAGTGCGGGGCGGTTCTGTGGAATCGATCGCTGGCTACCGCAACATGATGGTTGGGGATGTCATCCATGGGGCGCGGAGTCTCCAGGTGAACGAGTGGGCCACTCGACAGACCTACATTGCCCTCGGCAACTTCATGACCTGCGCTGCGCTGCTCGGAGTAGACACTTGCCCGATGGAAGGCATTGATCCTGCCAAGTACGATAGCTTGCTAGAACTACCCCAGAAAGGCTATGCCACAGTTGTGGCCTGTGCCGCAGGCTACCGAGCAGAAGATGACAAGTATGCTTCGCTAGCTAAAGTGAGATTCCCGAAAGCTGAGATCGTGGAAGTTTTGTAGAAGGTTGCCCGTATGCTTCCCTGTCTCAACCCCAATTGTGGTCAGCCAAACCAAGATGGGGTAAATTTTTGCCAGCGTTGTGGTGTGCGGTTCTTGCTCAAAGACCGCTATCACTTGGTGCGATCGTTGGGACAGGGAGGTTTTGGGCGCACCTATTTAGTCACAGACGAGGGACGGGGAGGAGCGCGATCGGTGATCAAGCAATTCCTCCCCGACATAGAAATTCAGAACAAGCCTGCGGTGTTTGCTGAAGCGCTGCGGCTCTTTGAACGTGAAGCCGATCGCTTGCTACAACTAGACCAGCATCCCCAAGTGCCGACGCTGTTTGAATATTTTGAGGAAAACGACTGTCGCTACCTGGTGCAGCAATATATCGAAGGGCAAAATCTCCACGAAGAATTAGAGCAGCAGGGCTGTGCTTTCAACGAGGCCCAGATCCACGAGGTGCTTTTAGATTTATTACCCGTGTTGAAGTTCATTCATGGTCATGAACTAATTCACCGCGACTTGAAGCCTGCGAATATTTTGCGCCGTCAAAGCGATCGTCGCCTGGTGCTGGTGGACTTTGGAGCAGCGAAGGTCGCCACCCAAACTGCCCTTTCCCGCACGACCGCCCGACTCTACAGTGTGGGCTATGGCGCACCGGAACAGGAGGCAGGACGCGGCATCAATTTTGCCACCGACCTCTACGGCTTGGGCACCACTTGCCTGTATTTGCTCACGCAGCAAAATCCCCTCGACTTGTTTGACTATGCCCAGTTCCAGTGGGTGTGGCGCGACTCTGTGCTTCAACCCATCAGCGACTCTTTGGCTGAGGTGCTAGACAAGCTGATTGCCAAGGGGATTGCCAATCGCTATCAGTCGGCTGATGAGGTGCTGGAAGCGTTGAACGGTCACCAGTCTCAAGCAGGCGATCCTCCAGGAGGATTGGGCAATGCGGGGAAAGGCACACAGGGGGCCCGATCGCCCATTACCCAAATTCAAATCCCGATCGTTAGCCCCAAGCCTCTGAAGGAGTCCGCTATGGGAGTCAGCTACGATCGGCTAGAGCGATTGTTATCTGAAAAAAATTGGATTAAAGCGGACCAAGAGACGGGGCGAGTGATGCTGGAAGCCACAGGACAACTCAATCGCGGCTATCTTGCAGAAGCCGATTTCACTCAATTTCCCTACCCAGACCTACGGACGATCGACCAACTCTGGTTGCATTACAGCCGGGGGCGATTTGGGTTCAGTGTCCAGCAGCAGATTTATCAAACCTTGGGAGGCAGCTACACCTTCAATCAAGACATTTGGGAAGTCTTTTGCGATGCGGTCGGGTGGCGTAAAAATCATCAGTGGCTCCTCTACCCAGACCTAAACTTCACTGCCAATGCCCCGGCTGGCCACTTGCCTTTGGGAGGTTGGGTCGTTGTGAAGATGGTGGTTGTCATGACTCTGGGGATCGCCCGTACCCACGACCTCGGCTTTGGTCTAGGCGCACTCTTTTCTCGGTTAGAAACCTGTCGATTTTAAGGGTATGAAAGACTGGACTGTGAAGCAAGAACGATATTTATGTGAATCCGTATCCAATCGTTTGGGAGAACTGGCTGCTAATCTGGCTCGAATCACCTCATTTAGCCATAACGATTTGAACCGCGATGCCGTTGCCAGTTTGATCGAAGAAAGCAAGTTTTTTATTGAGTGGACAGCCGCTGGTACTGGAATTGATCAAGCAGCAGAGTTAGTTGAGTTACAGGTGCAATTGGCCTGTTGGCAACTGGATTGGCAAAATATTTGGTTGGATGATATTCGGCGGGGAACCGTTGCAGAACAAGCTAAGGTGTGGAGCGATCGGGTTCTAGACATGTCAGGATTGTTATCCGAAGTCATTTCTGCCACACCCTAAACTCTGCATGTTGATTTTCTCTGTGCTGTCCATGGTAAAAACCCCACTAAAATTTCTGCCAAATTTTCAACTTTGGGCGTATGCTGAAAGCCAAGTTTGGTTCCAGTGAAATTTGAGTGAAACCCATGAATACAACTTTGGTCGGGAAATTATATAGAGGCAATCCCTTCATCGCTTCTGTACTCCTGAATAGCCGATCGGGACTGGTAGCATTGGCGATCGGGGCAACCGTGGTGACCCTGCCCCAAATTGGATTGGCGCAAAATGGAACGGCGCAAAACAGCCCCCCAGCCGCCAAAACCGCGACCCCCCTTGCTCGGTGGAGCTTTGATCCCACAACCAACAAGCTAGAAGTGACGCTCCCGGAGGGTTCCACGCCCCGCTATTTTTTGATGGCTCAACCAGCGCGGATTATCTTAGATTTGCCTAATACGGCGATCGGCACCGTGACTACCCAAAAAACCTACCCTGGGGCTGTGCGACAAATTCGGGTCTCTCAGTTTCAGCCAGGTGTAACGCGATTTGTCCTGGAGTTAGCAAAGGATACCGTACTGGCTCCTGAACAAGTTCAACTTCAGCAAGTGGGCAATGCCTCAGCGAAACGTTGGGTATTGCGTCCGGTCATTGCCAGTGCTGCTCCGATGAGCCGTCCGGTGAGCCGTCGCCCCCTAGCCAGTCCAGCAGTGCCCAGTCCGGCGGCTTCTGCCCCGACAAATGCTAGCCCAACAGCGATCGTGTCCTCACCGACTCCAGTCCCTCGCCCACTCGTTGCTCCATCGATCGCCGCCCCCCAGATCGATAATGTTCCACCGGATCAAGGCATTTCTATCAATGTGCCACCTCCCGCCATTACACCGTCGATCAGAACCCTTCCCAGAACAACGAGGGTTCCGATCGTTTTCCCTACTCCTAACAGCCCCGACGCTGCCTTGACTCCTCCCCCGTCTCTGTCTCCCCTTGCGTCTCCGCCCCCTAGTGGGGAGACCCCTGATATTACGGCTAATGTAGACACTCCAGTCTTAGGACTTCCCCCTGCTGAGTTTTCTCCTAATCAGGCTGTGACGGTGAGTGTGCCGACTCTCGGTGCGCCAACTTTCAGCGCGCCGATGGTTGCAACACCTGCTCGATCGCCAGTCCCTGTTCCCGTAGCCCAGCCTGCGTTATCCTCGGTCAATGCCGCCCCGCCAACCCTGATGCTGCCTGACTCAGCGTTGGCGTTGCCGCCTGCGAAGTTTGAGGCAAATTCAGCGATCACGGTGAAAGTGCCCGCCTTGCCTTCCACCCCAACCCCCTCGATTCAGCCAACCTCTGCGCCCCGTGGGCCACTGGTGGAGTTTGGTCAACCACTTCCTGGGGGGCAGGTTCCCGCACCACTGGCTGCGCCCCGGAGTGCCGTGCCACCCATCCAAGTTCCCACCATCACCGCGATGAGTACCGCGAGGAGTGCAGATCCTAGTCCTGTGGCGGCCGTCCCACCCACGCCAGAAGCCCAGATTTTGCTCCCGTCAGGCACCCTGTTGAATTTGCGCTATCCAGGCTCCTCAGCCCTGAATTTGCGAGTCGGTACGCCGTTGCAGGAGGTGCTGTTGCTGCAAGCGGAGGTACGCGATCGAACGGGCAAGGTTATCCCAGAAGGAACTCCCGTCCTCGGTCGGTTTGAGAGCAATAATGGCGGCAGTCGCTTCATCGCCCAAGCCATTACTCTGCAAGGGCGCAATGTGCCTCTGGTGGCGCAGTCAGACCCGATCGATGGCGGTGCCCAAATTTCTCAGGATTCCCTCCTGCTTGGCTCTGGGCTGGGGGCCTTGGCGCTGGGGGCGATCGGGGGGTTCACTGGCTTAAACGCTTTGGGTGGAGCCGCCGTAGGAGCCGCTGTCAGCTATGCCACGGCTCCCCGCCCCGCCACACTCCAGCCAGGTCAAGTGCTGCAAGTCCGACTGCTAGAAGCGTTGCGCTAGTGCAGGTTGGTAGAAGTTTCTAACCCGTTAGGTGGATTGGATTAAGTTTTAAGTTTTAAGTTTTAAGTTTTGAGTACTAACCACCCACTTCTGCCAGCCTGCGCTAGTGCAGGTTGTCAGAAATAACTATCCAGCACTTAGCAATAGTTCGGACATTTTTGCGATAGCTAACCCTCATCCCCCAACCCCTTCTCCCGTTCTGGGAGAAGGGGAGCCGGATTGAAGTCCCTCTGCCCTCTTGGGCTTGTCATTACCAACATTTTTGAGAAATCGAAGATTTCTCAAAAATGTAAATTCCAAACCTCTGAGAAGGCCCAAATCGTCGCCCGAACCGCCCCCCAGCCCCCCAATTCTGGGGGGTTCTGAGGATCGAAGTCCCCCAGAATTGGGGCCTTAAAGCCTTTCAGGCATATATGAAAAGGGGGCAAGTGCAAGGTCTAGAGCATTTTTAGACATCCTCTAAGCTTTGCAAGAGATGTTGGTAATGACAATCCTCTTGGGAGAGGGATCTAGGGTGAGGGTCTATACTGGCTGTACAACAGGGTTTCCAGCACCTCCACAAGAACTGTCCGAAGTATTGACTTAGGAGATTTCTAAAAAAGTTTATACCAGGCACCGGAAGGGCGAAGCATTGGGGCCATAATCTGTGCAGCCATTCAAGATCTCTTACCCAATGCTTCGCCCCTACAGGGGTAACCTCTTTCTCAGAAATCTCCTCAACTCAAAACTCAAAACAAGCATCCTAACGGGTCAGCGCTCCTGGAACTGTTGCTGATATGCCAAGTAAACTGCTTCCAGAAATAAATCAGCCGTGGTCTCTGGTAACACACCGTCATCTAGTCTGAGGCGTTCTTTCACCTGTTGCGCTAGCTGTAAACCCAGAGCAGCTCTAGCGTTTAACTCCATGGCAGCCCGACGTTGCAAATACTCTCGAACTACGGCAAAATCATCGGGTTGTAAGAGCGTCAGGTGGCTACTTTCCAGCAGGGTCGTGGCCAAGGATTGGGCAGCGGGAGACACCTTGAGAGCTGTCGTTGTCGCAGGGCGTTCTTCCTGAACCACGATCGTGCCTGCTACCCAGTCTCCTAGGCGCTTTTCCTGCTTGGTGAGAATAATTAAAAATGCGCCAATGAACATCGCATCGTCTAAGGGACGAAGCAAGGCACGGAGGGTGGCTTGGGCTAGACCAATGGAGCGTCCATCGTCCCGAATGACCCGAATTTTGGCGTAGCGTTTGCCGGGAGTTTGCCCCCGCCACAGGGTTTCAAAGAAGACAAAGTAGCCAACGTAGATCGTGAAGAAACCCAAGATGCCGATCGCCCCCAGCCAAAGCTGAGCGCTATCAACGCCAGTTAGAGCCAGGGAAAAAATGGCGAGGATGACCAGGAAAAAGAGCAGGATGCCACTCCAGAGGAGGTAGTCTACAATCAGCCCGTGGGCACGGCTGCCAATTCCCGCCAAGGTGAACTCTAATTCAACACTTTCTGGAGTTTGCAGCGTAACGCGGTTGAAGAAGCGCATAGGGTGGGTAATGAGGAGAGAGTCTAGTTCACTGAGGTTAAATGGGGGAGTCACGATCGCGCAACTTTAGCCCCAATCCTTCCCGACGCACCCGCAAGTCGTAGTAAAGTACGGCTTTCACTGTCTGCCAAAAGGGAGCGACTAACATATTGCTCAGAATACCGAGAGGCGCAGTGAATGCTAGCAGTAATAGGAGAAAAGGTGCGGACTCGGGGTCAAAAAATCTAGCTAGGATGGTTTGGAGCAGTTGAGCCACGATTTGTACGGGCAGTTGCACCACGAGGGTGACCAGAAATGCCAGTAGGACAATCCATTGAATCCGATCGACGTGCCCTTCAGTTAAGTTCCAGCTTCGTTTCATGCTCTCGATCGGGTCTGTAGTGGGTTCGATCGCTAAGGGCAAATCTGCCAGAAAGAGCCGAGAGTAAATCCGAATGGCCCCAATTACAAAGGCAAAGAATGCCACAATCCCCAGCAAAGCTACGATGAAGATGGCTGGAGGAAAGATCGCTCCCAAAATTCCGCCCAGAATTCCAAATACAATCAGAATAGGCCAGACCAGAGAATAAATTCCCGCAAAAATTAGTCCAAGCAGGAGACTAATGACTAAAAAGTTCCAGAGTTTTAGCTCAACTTGGTTTTGAGCAGTGGTCTCTGTTTCTGGTTGATTCACCAACTCCCCAAAGGACAGTCTGGAAATCACAGCCAGGAGAGCCGGAGATTTCGCCCAACCGTAAACTGGAACGAGTCCCCAGAAAGTAGCTCTCATGGCTAAATTGAAATATTGCTTCAGGTGGGAGCGATAAATTCGCATCCCGGCACTCACGACATCACCAACACTCAAGGGCCGCCCTAGATCACCCGCATCCAGATTTTGCGACATAGCTTGGCTTCTCCTGTGAGTTAGATCGAGGGGATTGGGCCATATTAAGCTAAGTTGGGGCGAGCGCCTAAAGTTTTATCGATAAATCTGATGAATATTCAACGCTGGATTGGTCGCAGAGAGCAGAACTGGAAGCAATTGGACGGATTACTCAAGCGCGTGGAGCGCCAAGGACTTAAATCTTTACAGGCAGATGAAATTAAGTCCTTAGCGAGTTTGTACCGTTCTGTGTCGGCAGATTTGGCCCGCGCCCGCACCAATCAGGTGGGCAATACGATCGTCCAAGACCTGCAATCCCTCACGTCCCGGAGCTACAGTCAGATTTACCAAGGGTCACGCCGCCAAGAGTGGCAAGCGGCTCTGAAGTTTTGTCTGTGGGGATTTCCAGCCCTTGTCCAGCAGACGTGGGGATACATTGCAATCGCCACTGGCTTATTTGTTCTCGGTGGTTTAATTGGCTGGTGGTTTTCCTGGCAAGACCCGGCGTTCATGGCACTGATTGTCCCAGAAGAACTAATCCACAAAGTGCAAGATAAGGGCGAGTTGTGGATGGGATCGATCCTGGGCATTGAGCCATTGGCCTCAACTCAGATTATGGTGAACAATTTGGCGGTGTGTTTTCGGGCGATCGCCGGGGGGATTACCCTCGGACTGTTTACTGTTTTTGTGCTGTTCTTCAATGGCCTGTTGATTGGGGCGATCGGCACTCTGGTGGGACAAAATGACCTAGCTTACCCGTTCTGGGCCTTTGTATTTCCCCACGGCTCCTTAGAACTGCCCGCAATTTTCCTGTCAGGGGGCGCTGGATTGTTGATTGCCAGAGCCATTCTGTTTCCAGGACGCTATCGCCGAGCCGATGCCCTGAAGGTTTACGGTATGCAGGCGGCGCAACTGGTGTTTGGCATAGTGCCGATGTTGGTGGTGGCGGGGCTAATTGAAGGCTTTTTCTCCCCCAGTCCGATCATCCCTGAACCGCTGAAATACGCGACGGGGCTAGGATTGCTCTATTTATTAATGAGATATTGCAGTCGTAAGCAACTAGCCTAGATGCCTGATGAAATTTATCTAAAGAGATTTCCAGAAAAGTTTGTATCAGGTTTCGACCCTACAGCGGTATCTTTTTTCTCGGAAATCTCCTTAAGTGATTTCCGAGAAAAGGTTATACCAGGCACCGGAAGGGCAAAGCATCCGGGCAATGATTTTTTGGTCGATTCAAGGACTTGTCTGCCGGATGCTTCGCCCCTACAGGGGTAACATCTTTCTCAAAAATCACCTAATTCCCTCAATCTAGCCCCAACTCACGTTTCAGAAGATTAATGGATTTGCTGCTGATGTAGTTTTCTGAGCAGAAAACCTTGGGAGGACGAATGAGATCTTCCCTCGCGGCAGAAATTGCTGCTTTAACGGCGGCAAAACTGGACTGATCGCAGGCGATCGTCTGGGCACTTTTCACCAGGGCATTGAGCTTGTATGCATCATCCGTCTGAGCCATCATCACAATCAAATCATCGCCGCGCAGACTGTGCAGAATGATTTCAGCCGCCCGAAGAAAACCAGGGCTGAGGCAGACAATCCCAAACCGACTCCCCACAGGTAGCTCTTTGATTAACTTAATTTCCTGAGCGTAGTCGTGGATGTCGAGGGGGATGACACGCACCGATTTGGGAGCCGCGATCGACTCTGCCTGTCCAATGAAATAGCGGCTGGTCACGACGGTTCCAGAGCGGGTCTGATCCAAGACCTGATCCAACTCTTCCAAGGGCACCAATTGCACCGGAATTTGCAAACTCTCCTGTAGCTCCCGCAACATGATTTCGCCCACCCCAATGTCCACCGAGGGAGCCGTGACCAACACCCGCGCACTACATCGCAAGCGCCAATCGACTTCCGACAGAAAAAGCTCCCTAGCGTGGCTAAGGGTACAGCCCTGTTTCAACAGGTCGTCTAGGGTATGCTTCACCAACTTGTGCGCCTGGGGGTATTGCTCCAACAGGGGCGATCGTTGCCTGGCTTCGCTTTCATCTCCTTGCGATCGGACATAAATCCCTGACCCCGCTTGGGCATCCACAATGCCAGCTTCTTCCAGTTGGCGATACACTTTGCTGATGGTGTTGCGGTGTAGCCCGGTTTGCATGGCCAGTTGCCGGGTGCTGGGTAGGCGGTGTCCGGGGGGATATTGGCGCGAGGCGATCGCAAACTGAATCTGGTTATAGAGTTGTGCCGAGGCTGGGATTTCGCTGTCTGCTTGAATATTAAACTGAATCACGCTAAAACCTCCAAGATGCTCCGGTAAAGCGATGGGGATGCTGCTAGGATTAGCCTACTCGATTAAGGGCGATCGTGATCAGATCGCGATATTAGACCTGTCGGGAAATAGGAAATAATAACCAGCACTTGTTTAAGTAGGCGATGTGCAACGTTTAAGTAAAAAAGGTTCGCCCTAAACTTCTCAGCCTGCCCTCACCGTTCGGCTAAGCGCTCACGTCGAAGCCTAAATCCCTCTCCCAGAGCAGGAGAGGGACTTCAATCCCCCAGCCCCTTCTCACACTGGGAGAAAGGGCTGGGGGATGAAGGCAAGCTCGACATTGAGCTAGCAGCTTGAGTAGTTACCAAATGTTTTCTATAAAAATCGAGGTTCTTGAGAACACGGGGGACGATCGAATCTCAGCTAGTGCAGGCTGGTAGAAATAACTGAGTAGCACTCAAAACTCAAAACTCAAGACAATCCGCTAACTGGTTAGAAACTTCTGCCAATCTGCATTAGAACCCCGGTTTCTTAGTTTCTGTATTCCGCACAGAACTCCGGTATCAGGCATTCCTAGGCTGACAAGCTGTCTCTAGCCACACGATTGCATCCGGCTCCAGGGTAGGGGAGAGTTTTTCCACGATCGCCTGATTGTAGTGTGCCAACCATTGCCGTTGTTGCGGGGTAAGTTGGCTCAAATCAATCAAATCTTTGTCGAATGGAATGTAGGTAATGGATTCAAATCCATACCAAGTGCCCGTTTCTGCCGCCAAATCCTTGACCTTGTATAAGTTCTCCAACCGGATACCGCCCCAGCCCGGCTCATAATATCCTGGCTCAATGCTGACGATCATGCCAGGTTCCAGGGGTTCCAATGCCTTGCGGTGGAGTCCGATCGGTCCTTCGTGTCCATTGAGAAATGCCCCAACTCCATGCCCTGTCCCGTGACCATAATCCAAGCGGAGTTGCCACAGATCCGATCGGGCAATGGCATCCAATTGAGTGCCTGTTGTCCCTTTGGGAAACTCCTGCATGGCACAGTTGATGTGAGCTTTTAGCACCGCTGTATAGCGTTCAATTTGTTTAGGGGTTGGGTTGCCTAGGGTTGCCGTTCTCGTGTCATCTGTGGTGCCCCCTAAGTAGTGAGAACCAGAATCCAAGAGGAACAAATCGCCACGCTTCAGGTGGGATTCAGCGTTGGGGGTGCCGTAATGGATAATGGAGCTATTGGCCCCAGTGCCCGCGATCGTCCCAAAACTGAGGCTTTGGAAATCTGCCTCTGCCCGATAAAATTGCTCAACAGTGCGGGCCACATCCACTTCGTTCAGTACAATTGTCTCAGCAAGTTGCTCTGACAGCCACTTCAAGGTCAGGGTTTTAGCGCGACTGGCTCTGAAATTAGCCAGCGTCATATGCTCCAATTCCACGGGATTCTTGCGCGCCTTCATGCCCTCGATCGGGTTATCAGCTTCCAGAATCCTCCCATTGACTTGGGTGAGGAGATGATGAGTGCCCAAAGTTGTATGTTTCGGGTCTACCAAAACCCGTACCTGAGCCGATTGCACCCTAGACGTGAGAGCCTCGCTGTAGTCCTCGTAGGGTAGGCAGGTGACGAACGGCAAGGACTGTTGCACCGCTACCGGAAGGCGATCCAAATTGGTGAAGAGCAGCGCTTCATTAGGCGTGACGATCGCATAGGCAATAAATACGGGTAGGTAGGGAATATCCCAGCCGCGCAGATTAAACAACCAGGCAATCTGGTCTAGCTTCGTGATGGGCAGAACATCCGTCTTAAGGGTTTGCATTGCCTCTCGCACCCGCCCCAACTTCTGCTCCGACGCTTCCCCCGTCACAGAGTCTGACAAGCTGAATACAACAGAATCTGCATAACTGGGTAAGGGATCGGCAGTCACCCACGGCGATTGGAGCCGCACCTGATCCACCAAGTTGGCACCGGGCACACACTCCACTCCCGCCTGATTGAGTTGTTGTTGCAGCTTTTTAAAGGAAGCGATCCCTGTGCCCAAGGGCTGGGACATGGCGATCGTAAACGGGTCAAACCCCAATCGAAACCCGTTTTGCTCCTGCCCCAAGGATTCCAACACACCCATTAAGGTTGGATGATCCTCCAGCCCCAATTTCACGACTTGGATTAAGTCTAAATCCACCTGTAGGTCTGCCTGCTCGTGGTAACGGGAATCGACAAATAGCCAGGCCCGATCGCGCCCCACCAAAAAGTCTCCTGCCGAACCAATAAGCCCACTCACCCACGCCCGACGACGCTTCAGTACGGGAGGGTAGCCATTCAGATGCTCATCGGCAGAGGGAACCAGGTAGCCATCCAACTGCTGGGTCGCCATCAACGTCCGTAAATCTTGCAGCTTTGCTTGGGTAGTGAGCAGGTCAGGTTGCCGTTGTAATAGCTCTAGCGGTGTCATGGATTCTTCATACAGGTAGGGCAGTATGAGTCATCATAACCTTGAAATTTCGCCAAGAACGAGGGTGGCGAAATCAAGTCTGCGCGGCATAGAGACTGTACATAGACGCTGGGACCTTTTCTGCACCACTTACCCTTCGGGAAAAGTAAGCTACACCTCAACCCCTTTTCCCTAGGGGAGAAGAACTAGTCGAAAATACACCAGCCGAAGGTTCCACTCCTAAGGGTGGAACCTTTTCTGGAAATCTTCTGAGTGCAAGCTGGAGTATCTCACTTTTGCAACCCTCACCCTAAATTCCTCTCCCATGTGGCTTGCCATCACCAACATTTTTGAAAAATCGAAGATTTTTCAAAAATATGAATTCTAAACTTCTGAGAGGGCCCAAATTGTCGCCCGAACCGCCCCCCTGCCCCCCAATTCTGGGGGGTTCTGAGATTGAAGTCCCCCAGAATTGGGGCCTTAAAGCCTTTCAGGCATACATGAAAAGGGGGCAAGTGCAAGGTCTGGAGCATTTGTCAGACACTCTC
>Ga0163154_10003657_pt1 | contig 21045 bp, 23 predicted proteins | sample OliLakLV19MP9P1_FD_148649 | JGI IMG/M metagenome (GOLD analysis project Ga0163154, IMG submission 148649) | Freshwater microbial mat bacterial communities from Lake Vanda, McMurdo Dry Valleys, Antarctica - Oligotrophic Lake LV.19.MP9.P1 | ecosystem: Environmental > Aquatic > Freshwater > Lake >...
GCCCCAGCGGATCTGCCTGACCAATATGCGGCCCTATATGCTGATCCCCCGCTTCTGCACCGACGTGGTCGCGGCCGCGATCGGCGAGACCTGGCAGTCGCGCGATCCGCTGGGGCGGCGCGTGCAGAACGTTCTGGTCGCGGGGCGGGCGGCTTAGGCCGATGCGATTGATTGCAAATAGAGGGTGGTGCGCCGCCGGGTCCTCCGGCGCGGCGCCATTCCCTGATCGCGATATCAAAGGGAATGGCGCGAGTGACGGGACTCGAACCCGCGACCTCCGGCGTGACAGGCCGGCACTCTAACCAACTGAGCTACACCCGCGTATCCCGGCCGCGAAGACTTGCTTCGCGGCGAGGGGCGTCGTTTAGGCGGGCCGCCCGGCGGCGTCAAGCGTTCCAGGCGGCGAAAAAAGCCGGCTGCACGTCACCTCGCCGGGGGCGTCGTTACAACAGGGACTGCGGGCGACGCGGTAACGGCCACAGCACCGGACAGGGGCTGGGCCGCCTCGACCTGTGCCGGCGGCTGGTAGGTGACGCCCTCGCCCGGCCCCAGCGGGATTTGCGCGGCCGCCCAGATCCCCGTGAGGATGGCCCCGGCAATGGAAAAGGCCACGGAGTAGGGCAGCATCACCGCCATCAGACTGCCCAAACCGAAATCCTTCACCCAGCGCTGGGCGAAGGTCAGGATCAGCGGGAAATAGACCATCAGGGGGGTGATGATGTTGGTGGTCGAATCACCCATCCGATAGGCGGCGGTGGTCATGTAAGGGCTGACCCCGACGAGCATCAGCATGGGGACCAGGATCGGGGCCAGGAAGGCCCATTTGGCCGAGGAAGAGCCGATAAAAAGGTTGATCAGCCCGCTGACCAGAACGATCGTCACCAGCAGCACGAACAGCTGGCCCGCGCCGATCGGATCGGTCGAGCCGGGTTCGATGCCCGACAGGCCGCGAATCTGTTCGGCTCCGGCCACGGCCATGATCGGGCCGAGACCGGACCAGTTGAACATGGCCACGAAATGGGCCGCCACGAAGGCCAGGACGATGTAGGGACCCATGTCTGACATGGCCTGGGACATCATTCGCACGATGTCGCGATGGCTGTTAACCGTCTTCGCGGCGATCCCGTAGGCGATACCGGTCAACAGGAACAACAGGAAGAAGGCGGCCACCAGCGAACTGTAGAAGGGCTGCAATCGGGCGGCGCTGGTCTCGGCCTCGGGGTCGATCAGCGGGGCACCGGGCGACAGGACCAGCCAGGCGAACAGGCCGATGACCAGCAGCGCGGCCAGGCCGGCCCAAAGCAGACCCTTGCTCTGCTGGCGCTCAAGCGGCTTTTCGGCGTCCTCGATCGGCGCTCCGGCGAAGGGCGTCCACACGCCGAGGCGCGGCTCGACGATTTTGTCGGTGACCCACCAGCCCACCGGCACGAACAACAGGGTCATACCCAGGATAAACCACCAGTTCCCGGCGATGTTGACGGTGAACGCCGGGTCAATCAACTGGGCCGCCGGCTCGGTGATCCCGAGCAGCAGGGCGTCCAGCTGGCCAGGAAAGATATTGGCCGAAAATCCGCCGGAGACCCCGGCAAAGCCGACCGCGATGCCGGCGACCGGATGGCGGCCCGCCGCGGCATAGATTGCAGCGGCCAGGGGGATCAGCACCACATAGGCCGCGTCAGCGGCGTGGTTGGAGACGATGCCGACAAACAGCACGATCGGCGTCAGCAGTCCCTTCGGTGCCTTGCGTATGCCGGCCTTCATGGCCGAGCCGAACAGGCCGGTGCGCTCGGCCACGCCGGCGCCCAGCATGACGACCAGAACATAGCCCAGCGGCGCAAAGCTCGTCAGGGTCTTGGGCATCTCCTCGAACAGCTTCCGGATGTTCTCTGATGAGAACAGGCTTTGAGCCTGGATGACGTCCTCGGTCACGGGATTGACGACCTGCCAGCCCTGGACGGAACCCAGAACGCTGACGCCCATCAGAATGCCGATCAGCCAGACGAAGATGAATACCGGATCGGGGAGCTTGTTGCCCGCCTTCTCCACCCCGTTCAGCAGCCAGTTGCCGACACCCATGCGTTTCGTCCCTATAAAGCGCGCGCTAAGGGCGAATATGGCAAAGGTCGAGTGTATCTGTCGAGCCGTCCTTGCGTTGAGAGCCAATCTAAATCGACGCGCTGTCAAAGCCGGGTTTGAACCTCGGCGAGCTTGGGTCTAGAACGCGCCGAGTCCGCCTCTCCCTTTCTTGGCGGACAGGGTCCCTTCCGGATGAACGCATTCCTGCTCGAATATCTGCCGATCGTGATCTTTCTCGGGATCGCGGCGGTGCTCGGCCTCGGCTTCATGCTGGCCGCCTGGGGGCTGGCACCGAGAAACCCCGACTCGGAAAAGCTGTCGGCCTATGAGTGCGGATTCAATGCCTTCGACGATGCGCGGATGAAGTTCGACGTCCGCTTCTATCTGGTGTCGATCCTGTTCATCATCTTCGATCTGGAAGTGGCGTTCCTGTTCCCGTGGGCGGTGTCGATGTTCGACCTGTCGCGCGAGGGCATGGTGTTCGCCTTCTGGTCAATGATGGTCTTCCTGGGCGTGCTGACCGTCGGCTTCATCTACGAATGGAAGAAGGGCGCGCTGGAATGGGAGTGACCGACAACACCTATCCGCTGATCGGTGCAGGCAACCAGGGCAGTTCGCCGGTGACGCCGCTGGGATTTGGCCAAGGCGGACGGACCATGGTCGAGGGTTATGACCCGGCCACTCACGACAAATTCTTCGAAGCCGTGAACGTCGAACTGGGCGAGCGGGGTTTCATCACCACCTCGCTGGACGATGTCATCAACTGGGCCCGCACCGGCTCGCTGATGTGGATGACGTTCGGACTCGCGTGCTGCGCCGTGGAGATGATGCAGGCGTCGATGCCGCGCTTCGACATGGAGCGGTTCGGCATGGCGCCGCGCGCCAGTCCGCGCCAGTCGGACCTGATGATCGTGGCGGGCACCCTGACCAACAAGATGGCTCCGGCCCTGCGCAAGGTCTACGACCAGATGCCGGACCCGCGCTATGTGCTGTCGATGGGCAGCTGCGCCAACGGCGGGGGGTATTACCACTACAGTTATAGCGTCGTTCGCGGCTGTGACCGGATCGTGCCGGTAGACGTCTATGTGCCCGGGTGCCCGCCGACGGCGGAGGCGCTGCTGTATGGCCTGCTGCAGTTGCAGAAGAAGATTCGGCGGACCGGGACGATCGACCGATGAGCGCGCTGGCGAAGATCGAGGCCATGGAGACGGCGTTGACGCCGCTCGGCGCGGAAATGGTCGGGGCGCTGGGCGTGGGGGCCCAGGTGGCGTTCGGCGAGCTGACGCTGATCGCCACGCGCGAAACCATACTGGCGGTCCTGACCAGCCTGCGCGACCGGTTCGGCTTCCAGCAGCTGCTGGATCTGTGCGGCGTCGACTTTCCGGACCGGGAAGAGCGGTTCGAAGTGGTCTATCATCTGCTGTCGATGACCCGGAACGTGCGGGTGCGGGTCAAGCTGGCCACCGACGAGGTCCAGCCGGTGCCCAGCGCCGTGGGCGTCTATCCCTGCGCCGACTGGTTCGAGCGCGAGGCGTTCGACATGTACGGCATCCTGTTCTCGGGCCATCCGGACCTGCGCCGACTGCTGACCGACTATGGCTTCCAAGGGCATCCGCTGCGCAAGGATTTCCCGATGACCGGCTATGTCGAGGTGCGCTACGACGAAGAGCAGAAACGGGTGATCTACGAGCCCGTCAAGCTGACACAGGAGTTCCGTAACTTCGATTTCCTGTCGCCTTGGGAGGGAGCCGGATACCCGGCTCCCGTGCTGCCCGGCGACGAGAAGGTGAAGCCATGATCATGAACCGCGCGGCCATCCGATCGGCGTCCTCCTTTTTCCTGGTGACGTTTTCCACCGCCTTCCTGTTCACGCTCGGGGCCCGGCTGACCGGCTGGTTCACGCGGGCCCCCGAGGTCGATTCCGCCCAGCTGCAGAGCCTCGGCGTCGCGATCATGGTCGCCGTCGTGTGTCTGGCGGTCGGGGCCGGCATCCGCAGGCTGTCGGCGGGCGAGTTGCAGAGCGCCCTGTTGGGGGCCTCGGCCGTGCTGCTGTCGACGCCGTTGGCGCTGGCGGTCCTGACCGGCAATTGGGAGCTGTCCACCGCTGCTGTCTCGGGCATGGGCGTGCTGACGCTGGCCTTGGGCTGGCTCGTGGCCCTGACCCGCAAGAACGGCTCGCACGACGAGGATTCCGCGGATGGCTGACGGCCACAACCCCCCGGCCCCGCTGGGCGCGACCGACGTCTTCGACGACATGCCCGACGGCCGGACCGACCACGCCAAGGCGCTGGACGACCGGAAATTCACGATCAATTTCGGCCCCCAGCATCCGGCCGCGCATGGCGTGCTGCGTCTGGTGCTGGAACTGGACGGGGAACTGGTGACGCGGGTCGACCCGCACATCGGCCTGCTGCACCGCGGCACCGAAAAGCTGATGGAGGCGCGGACCTATCTGCAGAACGTGCCGTATCTGGATCGCCTCGACTATGTCGCGCCGATGAACCAGGAGCACGCCTTCTGCCTGGCCATCGAAAAGCTGCTGGGCGTGGACGTCCCCTACCGGGCCCAGCTGATCCGGGTGCTTTTCTCGGAGATCGGCCGGATCCTGTCGCACCTGCTGAACGTGACGACCCAGGCCATGGACGTCGGCGCCTTGACCCCGCCGCTGTGGGGGTTCGAGGAACGCGAAAAGCTGATGGTGTTCTACGAGCGCGCCTCGGGGGCCCGTCTGCACGCCAACTATTTCCGCCCGGGCGGCGTGCATCAGGACCTGCCGATGGCGCTGATCGACGACATCGGCCGCTGGTGCCTGGAATTCCCGGCCGCGCTGAAGGACATCGAGAGCCTGGTCACCGAGAACCGCATCTTCAAGCAGCGCAACGTCGACATCGGCGTGGTGTCGAAACAGCAGGCGCTGGAGTGGGGCTTCACCGGGGTGATGCTGCGCGGCTCGGACATTCCGTGGGACCTGCGCAAGTCGCAGCCCTATGAATGCTATGCCGATCTGGAGTTCGACATCGCCGTCGGCAAGCACGGCGACTGCTGGGATCGCTATCTGTGCCGCATCGAGGAGATGAAGCAGTCGATCCAAATCATGGAGCAGTGCATCCATCTGCTGCGCAACTGCCCCGGCGAGCCGGTCATGGTCGAGGACAACAAGATCGTCCCGCCCAAGCGCGGCGAGATGAAGCGCTCAATGGAGGCGCTGATCCACCACTTCAAACTCTACACCGAAGGCTTCAGGACGCCGGCGGGCGAGGTCTATGCCTCGGTCGAGGCGCCCAAGGGGGAGTTCGGCATCTATCTGGTGTCGGACGGCACCAACAGACCCTACCGGGTCAAGATCTCGGCCCCGGGCTTCCGCCACCTGCAGGCCATGGACTGGATGAACCGCGGCCATATGCTGGCGGACGTGAGCGCCATCCTGGGGTCGCTGGATATCGTGTTCGGCGAGGTGGACCGGTGATGTTTGCATGCGATCCCGCGACGGTCATCGACCAGCAGCTCGCCGCTTGGCGCGCGCGTGACGCGGAGGCGTTCGCATCCCACTATGCCGCCGATGCGGTGATGACGGACCATCCGGGAGTGGTGACGTTCAGCGGACGCGAAGCCATTCAGGCGCGCTATGCCCAAGCCTTCGCCGCGAGGGGACCGGCAGAGGTGGTCATCGAGGCCCGCATCGTTTCCGGCGACTACGTCGTCGACGATGAGACTGTTTCTTCGGCGCAGGGCGGCGGACGAGCCGTCGTGATCTATCGCGTTGAGAACTGCCTGATCACCCGTGCGGACTATTTGCCGTTCCAGCCGTTCCCTGCGGTCGGTGCGGGCCAATGAACGACAAACCCCTGAGCGAACTGGTTCGGCAAGGCTGGTCGGTCGTGGCCTATTCGGCCACCGACATGAGCGGCGAAACCTATCAGCACAATGTGCTGCTGACCCGCCAGGGCCAGCACCGCATCCTAACCTTACGCAAGAAGATGATGGGCGAGGGGATCGTCGCCTCGGAACTGGAAGTCTGATGAGCGTTCGTCGTCTCGCCAAGGTACAGCCCGCCTCGTTCGCCTTCTCGAAGGCGACCAAAGCCAAATGCGACTGGTGGATCGCCAAATATCCGGAGGGCCGCAAGGCGTCGGCGGTGATCCCGATCCTGTGGCTGGTGCAGAAGCAGGAGGGCTGGTGCCCGGAGCCGGCCCTGCGTGCGATCGGCGAACTGCTGGCCATGCCCTATATCCGGGTGCTGGAGGTCGCGACCTTCTACACCATGTTCATGCTGGAGCCGGTCGGCTCGGTCGCGCTGATCCAGGTGTGCGGCACGACACCGTGCCTGCTGCGCGGTTCGGGCGATCTGATGAAGGTGTGCAGGGACAAGATCGGGCCCAAGGACACGCTGAGCGCCGACGGCCGCTTCACCTGGCAGGAAGTCGAATGCCTCGGTGCGTGTGCCAATGCGCCGATGGCCCAGATCAACGACTATTATTTCGAGGACCTGACCGCCGAGACGATGGCCCGGATCATCGACGACTTCGCCGCCGGCAAGAAGCCCAAGCCGGGCTCGCGCATCGGTCGCCACAGTTCCGAGCCGGTGGGCGACGACCTGACCCTGACCGACCCGGCCCTGTACGACGGCTCGGCGGCCCGACCGATCGCCAAACTTCCGAACTCGACCCCGGTGACGGCGTGAATATTCTCGTTCCGCTCGCCCCGGCGAAAGCCGGGATCCAGCGCTTTCGTGAGGCACCGTGCGTTGGATTTGCCGGGTGCGCCCGGGGTGCAACCTGTTATCCAAAGAACTGGGTCCCGGCTTTCGCCGGGATGAGCGGAGGTTCGTGGTGAATTCTCCCGATCTTTCCGACGAAGCCGCCGTCGCCGCCTATCGCGCCGAGCTCCGGACCGTGGGCCGCAACCAGCGGCTGGCGGGGTTTGCCCTGGTCGTGCTGGGCGCGATCGCCGTCTGGGCGGCGAGCGCGGCGGGCCCCGCCGGACCGATGCTGCAATGGGCCGGCTATGCCGGACTGGCGCTGGGATGGGCGTTGATGCTGGCCGCGATCTTCCTGCGGACCCGCTATCACCGCCAGCGCATGCGGGAAATCGAGTAATGGCGGCACATTCGCAACGCCGTCAGAAACCTCGGGCATGGTATGGGCCGCTTCAGTCCGGGGGATGCGGCCATGTCGGGACCATCGAACAAGGGCGGCGGGCGCGTCGGCAAGGTGCTGCGCAACACCGGACTTTTACTGGCCAATCTGGCGGGCGCGACCTCGCTGTCGCTGGGCGGAGCGCAAGCCCGGGCCGAGCCGCAGCCGCCCGGCCCGCCGACGCCTCAACCGCAAGGACCCGTGCGTGCGCCTGAGCCTGCAAACCGACCCAATACCCCCGCTCCCGGAGAGCGCACCCCGACGCTGGCCGAGCGCGATATCCGCGACCGCCGAAGCGAACTGTCGCGTCCGCGCGGCAAGGGCGGCGATGGTGGCGGAGGCCACGACCCGATGACCGATCTGCTGCAAGACAAGGACCGTATCTTCACCAACCTGTACGGCTTCCACGACTGGGGGCTCGAGGGCGCCAAGCAACGCGGCTGCTGGAACGCCACACCGGACATGCTGGGCATGGGCCGGGACTGGATCATCGCCCAGGTCAAGAACTCGGGCCTGCGCGGCCGCGGGGGCGCCGGTTTCGGCACGGGCCTGAAATGGTCCTTCATGCCCAAGGCGCTGAAGGACCGGCCGCACTATCTGGTGGTCAACGCCGACGAGTCCGAGCCGGGCACCTGCAAGGACCGGGAGATCATGCGTCATGATCCCCAGCTGCTGATCGAAGGCTGTCTGATCGCCTCCTTCGCGATGCAGGCCCACGCCTGTTACATCTATCTGCGCGGCGAATATGTGCTGGAACGAGAGCGCATGGAGGCGGCGGTCAAACAGGCCTATGAGGCCCGGCTGATCGGCAGGAACAACATCCACGGCTGGGATTTCGACGTCTACATCCACCACGGCGCCGGGGCCTATATCTGCGGCGAGGAGACGGCCCTGCTGGAGAGCCTGGAGGGCAAGAAGGGCCAACCCAGGCTCAAGCCGCCGTTCCCGGCGGGCGCTGGCCTTTACGGCTGCCCGACCACGGTCAACAACGTCGAGTCGATCGCGGTGGTGGGCGCCATCCTGCGGCGTGGCGCGGAGTGGTTCGCGGGCTTCGGTCGGGCCAACAACACCGGCACCAAGATCATGTCGATCAGCGGCCATGTGAACCGGCCGTGCAATGTCGAGGAGGCGATGTCGATCCCGCTGCGACTGCTGCTGGAACAGCATTGCGGCGGCGTGCGCGGCGGCTGGGACAATCTGAAGGCCATCATCCCCGGCGGCTCGTCGGTACCGCTGATCACGCGCGAGATGAGCGATGTGGCGCTGATGGATTTCGACAGCCTGAAGGAGATGCGCTCGGGCCTTGGGACCGCGGCGGTCATCGTCATGGACAATTCGACCGATCTGGTCCGAGCCATCGCCCGCATCAGCTATTTCTACAAGCACGAGAGCTGCGGCCAGTGCACGCCGTGCCGCGAGGGCACGGGCTGGATGTGGCGGGTGCTGGAGCGGATGGCGGTCGGCGAGGCGGACCCGTCCGAGATCGACCTGCTTCTGGACGTCGCCGGTCAGGTCGAGGGCCACACCATCTGTGCGCTGGGCGACGCCGCCGCCTGGCCGGTGCAGGGGCTGATCCGCCATTTCCGGCACGAGATCGAGGACCGCATCATCCAGTACCGCAGCCGCCGCGCGAACTTCGCCGGCCATGCGATCGCGGCGGAGTAGGGATGCGCGCGGTCGCCGTCATCGCGCTGATCGTGCTCTCCCTGGCCGCTTGCGGCGAGAGCGCTCCGGCGAGTGTGCCGGTGCCTGCCGAGGTCGCGCCGATTCCGCTTCCGGTGGCGACCATCCCCGCGATGCCAATGGTGTTGACCGCCGACCAGCTGCGTCGGGTCTGCCAGACCGGGCTGGCGGCGATCCACGGCCAGACGGTCGCGGACATCCAGATCGATGGAGTCGAGGGCCGGATCGTCAGCGCCTGGTGGCGGGCACCCGTCGACGGCGGGCGGCGGCGGGCCCAGTGCCGGGTCGACGGCGACCGGGTCGTCTGGAAACCGCTTGAGCGCCTGACGCCCCGGGAGAATCGCTGGATGGACCAGGCCGGTGACTCGGTGACCCGCTTCGTCCTTGACGGCGAGACGGTCAGGGTCAATCAGACGCCGCCGGACGATGCGACGGGCCTGGCCGACGGCGCCGAACCCGCGGCGGGCGAATGATGCGATACTATCGGCAAGTCTCACGCGGAGCCGGCATCGGGCCGGTTTCGAACGGCACCCGTCGGGGGAACTGACATGCGCGGCAAGGTACTGAATTACGACGACAACGCGGGCTCCGGCCTGATCAGCGGCGACGACGGCGTGCGCTATCCGTTCACGCGCGGGGCGCTGAGCGGCGGCGCCCGCGAGGTCTGGAGCGGCTCGACGGTCGATTTCGAGATCGTCGATGGGGCCGCCTCCAACATCTATGTCATCGCCGGCGCGCCCATCAACCTGTCGGGCGACAAGAACAAGATCGTCGCCGCCCTTCTGGCCTTCTTCCTGGGCTGGCTGGGCATCCACAAATTCTACCTCGGCAAGACCACCGCCGGGATCATCATGCTGCTGTGCGGCACCATCGGCTGGGTGCTGTTCGCCATCCCGCCGCTGATCGTCGGGGTCATCGCCTTCATCGAGTTCATCATCTACCTGGTCAAGCCGGACGCCGAATTCCACCGCGACTATGTGGTGGGGAACAAGTCCTGGTTCTGAGGGGCTGCAAGGAGTCCATGATGGTTGAAGAACCCGAAAATCTCGTGGTCCAGATGCTGCATCGCATGGAGACCAAGCTCGACCGGGTCATAGACGACCTGGGCGATCCGAAAATTCGCATGACACATGTGGAAGAAGGCCTGGTCGGCGTCAACCGACGTCTCGATCGGATGGAGACACGGATCGACCGGATCGGGAAACGTCTCGACCTCGTCGACCATCCCTACGGCGGAGTTCGAGAATAGTGCCAACCGCTAAAGTCAACGGTGTAGCCACCGAGTTCGAGGCCGGGATGACCGTGCTTCAGGTCGCCGAACGCGCCGGGCACGAGATTCCGCGCTTCTGCTATCACGAGCGGCTTTCGATCGCCGGCAACTGCCGCATGTGCCTCGTCGAGGTGAAGCCGGGACCGCCCAAGCCGCAGGCGTCGTGCGCCCTCCCGGCCGCCGAGGGCCAGGAGATCTTCACCGACACGCCGATGGTGAAGAAGGCGCGTGAAGGGGTGATGGAGTTCCTGCTCATCAACCACCCGCTGGATTGTCCCATCTGCGACCAAGGCGGCGAGTGCGACCTGCAGGACCAGGCCATGGCCTACGGCCGCGACGGCTCGCGCTATGCCGAGAACAAGCGCGCGGTCGAAGAAAAGAACATGGGGCCGACCATCAAGACCTACATGACGCGGTGCATCCAGTGCACCCGCTGCGTGCGGTTCGTGACGGAAGTGGCGGGCGTGCCGGACATCGGCATGATCTCGCGCGGCGAGGACGCCGAGATCACCACCTATCTCGAAAAGGCGGTCGGGTCGGAGCTGTCGGGCAACGTCAACGACCTGTGCCCGGTCGGCGCCCTGACCCACCGGCCGTGGCAGTTCCACTATCGCCCGTGGGAGCTGAAACCCACCGAGACCATCGATGTGATGGACGCCTTGGGCTCCAACATCCGCGCCGATTCCAAGGGCGCAGAGGTGATGCGCATCCTGCCGCGCGTGCATGAGGGAATCAATGAGGAGTGGCTGTCCGACGTCAGCCGCTATGCCGTCGACGGCCTGCAGCGCCAGCGGCTGGACCGGCCGTATGTGCGCGAGAACGGCAAGCTGCGCGCGGCCACGTGGGACGAGGCCCTCGCCGTGGTGGCGGACCGGCTGACGGCCGCGCCGGCGGACCGGATCGGCGTGATCGCCGGCGACCTGCAGGACGCGGAATCGATGAAGGCGGCGCTGGACCTGTTCCGGGGCCTGGGCTCGGCCAATACCGACTGCCGTCAGGACGGCGCGCCGCTGGGTCCCGGTCCGGACGGCAAGGGCCCGCGCGAGGGGTGGCTGTTCAACTCGGGCATCGAGGGCATAGAGCAGGCGGACGCTGTGCTGCTGATCGGGGTCGATCCCCGCACCGAGGCCCCGCTGCTGAATGCCCGCCTGCGCAAGGCCTGGCTGAAGGGCAAGATGCGGATCGGCCTGATCGGCCCCAAGCCCGACCTGACCTACGACTATGATTTCCTCGGCTACGGCACCCGCATCCTGTCGCGGATGCCCAAGGCGGCGCGCGAGGCGCTGGAGCGGGCCGAACGGCCGGCGATCATCCTCGGAACCGGCGCGCTGGCGGGGCATCAGGGTGCCGCCGTGCTGAACGCCGCGGGTCGGCTGGCCGCCAAGATTGGCGTGATCAAGGACGGCTGGAACGGGTTCAATGTCCTGCATCATGCCGCGGCGCGGGTCGGCGGGCTGGACATGGGCTTCGTCCCCGGCAAGGGCGGGCTGAACGCCGCCGACATGGTCAAGCCCGGCGCGCTGGACGTGCTGTTCCTGCTGGGCGCCGACGAGATCGAAACCTCGGTCTCGAAGGCCTTCCGCGTCTATCTGGGCAGCCACGGCGACCGGGGCGCGCACGGTGCCGACGTGATCCTGCCGGGCGCGGCCTATACCGAAAAGCCGGGCCTGTATGTGAACACCGAGGGCCGGGTGCAGATGGCCGAACGGGTCGTCTTCCCCAAGGGCCTGGCGAAAGAGGACTGGGCCGTTCTGCGCGCCCTGTCGGCGCTGGTGGGACAGACCCTGCCGTACGACAACATGGACGCCTTGCGCGCGACGTTGATGGCGGATCATCCGACCTTCGGCCGCATCAACTATCGGCCCGCGCCCGGGTCGTTCGACCCGGCAGTGCTGGGCAAGAAGGGCGAGATGGGCGACGTGGCCTTGGGCTCGGCGGTGCGTGATCCCTATCTGAACAAACCGGTCACGAGCGCCAGCGTGACCATGGCCGAGCTGTCCGCCCTGCGGATCGCCCCGCTCGCCATGGCGGCGGAGTAGGCGATGACCGAGGTCGTTCCCCACCGTTCCAACCCCCTGGCGGCGATCTTTATGTCGGTCGTCGGACTGGCCGTCGCCGCGGCCCTCGCCGTGGGGGCCGTCTGGCTGTGGGGTCAGATTCCGCCGACGTTCTGGAGCGGTCCGGTCGGCTGGTTGCTGATCACCACCGGCGGCATTCTGCTGGTCACGGTCGGCATCCTGATCTCGCTGGCCTTCCTGCTGCTGGCCGACCGCAAGATCTGGGCGAGCGTGCAGATGCGCAAAGGCCCGAACGTGGTCGGCCCGTTCGGCCTGCTGCAGTCGTTCGCCGACTTCCTGAAATTCGTGCTGAAGGAAGTCATCGTCCCCGCCGGCGCGGACAAGGTGGTCTTCCTGCTGGCCCCGCTGTTGACCTTTGTCCTCGCCTTCATCGCCTGGGCGGCCATTCCGTTCGCGCCGGGCTGGGTGATCTCGGACCTGAACGTCGGGGTGCTCTACATTTTCGCGATCAGCTCGCTGGGCGTCTACGGCATCATCATGGGCGGCTGGGCTTCGAACTCGAAGTACCCGTTCCTCGGGTCGCTGCGGTCGGCGGCGCAAATGGTCAGCTATGAGGTCTCGATCGGCCTGGTGATCATCACCGTCATCCTGCTGGCCGGGACCATGAACCTGTCATCGATCGTGACGCAGCAGCAGGGCATGATCTGGAACTGGTTCGCCTTCGGCGGCGGGGCGGGAACCTGGCCGACCATCGCGGTGATGTTCCCGATGTCGATCATCTTCTTCATCTCGGCCCTGGCCGAGACCAACCGCCCGCCATTCGACCTGCCCGAGGCCGAGTCCGAACTGGTGGCCGGCTATCAGGTCGAATACAGTTCGACCCCCTATCTGCTGTTCATGATCGGCGAATACGCCAACATCGTCTTCATGTGTGCCCTGATCACTCTGCTGTTCTTCGGCGGGTGGAATCCGGGCGTGCCACAGTATTGGCTGGACTCCCTGCCGGGTTGGCTCGAGCAAGCCATCTATCTGGTCACCTTCCTCGGCAAGACCGTGTTCTGGTTCTGCATGATCGCCCTGGTGAAGGCCTTTGTGCCCCGCTACCGCTACGACCAGCTGATGCGGCTCGGCTGGAAGATTTTCCTGCCGACCTCGCTGGTCGCGGTCGTCGCCGTCGCCGCCTGGCGTGTGTTTGGAGTGGGTGCATGATCCGTCTGATCGCCGTTGCGATGCTGGTGGCGACCGCCGCCTGCACCATCCCCACCTATGAGGCCGACCCGGTCTCGCCCCGGCAGTGGCAGGAGCGTCAGGAACGTATCCAGCGCGAACAGGCCGAGCGGGACCGTCTGTGCGCCATCACCCGACCTGAGGACCCGCGCAAGGAACAGCTCTGCCGCAGCGTGGTCGGAGGCCAACGCTGATGCTGAACCGTCTCGTCCAGGCCGCCAAAGGTGCCCTGCTGCTCGACGTCGTCGGCGCGATCGGCCTGTCGCTGAAATACATGGCCCGCCCCAAGGCCACGGTGAACTATCCGTTCGAGCGCAATCCGCAGTCGCCGCGCTTTCGGGGCGAACACGCCCTGCGCCGCTATGCCAACGGCGAGGAACGCTGCATCGCCTGCAAGCTGTGCGAGGCCATCTGCCCGGCCCAGGCCATCACCATCGAATCCGAACCGCGCGCCGACGGCAGCCGCCGCACGACCCGCTACGACATCGACATGGTCAAATGCATCTACTGCGGCCTGTGCGAGGAGGCCTGCCCGGTGGACGCCATCGTCGAGGGGCCAAACTCGGAGTTCAGCGTCGAGACGCGCGAGGAACTGCTCTACGACAAGGAGCGGCTGATGGCCAACGGCGACCGCTGGGAGCGGCTGATCGCGAAGAACCTGGAACTCGACGCGCCCTATCGCTGAGTTGTTCCTCCCCCGTTGGGGGAGGAATGGCGTCCTCAGAGCTTTTCGGCGATCACTTCCAGCACCATGGGTGTGATCAAGACGGCGTTGGGATCGGCTTCGGCGGCGTCGAACACGGCAATGACCCGGTCGGCCCAGGCGTGATCGACCTTGCCGGCATCGGCGAGAAAGCGAGGATAGTTGCGGCCCCAGCTGGCGGGCCACTGCCAGATCGCGTCGCCTTTCCGCGCTGTCTCGACGAGCGGCTGCATCGAGCGGATGCGAAAGCCGGCGGCCGGAAGCAGGGCGGGCAGGGTCCGGCCGATGTCGGGCTCGCCGCCCGAGGCGCGCCAGTCATCGACGACGACCCGCTTGAAGTCCTCGATCGCCGGACTGTCGGGCAGGACGGCGAAGGTCCCATAGTCCAGATACTCATGGATCACGGCGACGCCGCCGGGCCGTAGCGCGCCGTGCAGCTTGGCCAGGACCGCGACAGGGTCGCTGACGAAGGCCAGCACCCAGCGCATCCAGAAGGCGTCGGCGCCGGTCACGCCGAGAGCGTCGGTGACCAGATCGACCGTATGGGCCGACACCTGCTCCATGCCCCGGCTTTCGGCCTTGTGCCGCAGGATGTCGACGAAGCGGGCCGACCGCTCCAGCGCATGCACACGACCCCCGCGACCGACGATTTCGGCCAAGTCCAGACTGGCCCAGCCCGGTCCGGCCCCCGCGTCGATCACCGTCGAGCCCGAAGTCACGCCGGCGCGGTGCCAGGCGTCCAGCACCCGTGGACGCCAGACCCCATGCTGCAGGCCGAGACGTTCCACCTCCGCGTCATGGGTCCCCAGCAGATAGTCGCGCTCTTCGCTCATCGCGCCCCTCGGATCGGCACCCGACCCGGGTGTCCGTGGCGTGATAGACAAGGCGGCCGGAAGCGGCAACGACCCGTCGAATTCGGCCTTTGCAAAGGCCCCGGCGGGGGCTAGAAGTCGCGCGCTTTCCGAGGCGCTCCGGGCGGGATTCGCGGCCGGGTTTCGGTTTTTGTCAGAACGATCCGCTGGCCGCCGCTTCGCTCGCCGGCAAGGCGTGAGGAGCCGATCCCGCAATGCTCTTGCAAGGCCTGGCCTTCTATCTGTTTGCGACCGTGGCCGTGATCGGCGGCCTGATGGTCGTGACGGCCAAGAACCCTGTGCACAGCGTGCTGTGGTTAATCCTGACCTTCTTTTCCTCTGCCGGGCTGTTCGTTCTGCTGGGCGCCGAGTTTCTGGCCATGCTGTTGGTGGTCGTCTACGTCGGCGCGGTGGCGGTGCTGTTCCTGTTCGTCGTCATGATGCTGGACGTTGATTTCGTGCGGCTGCGCGAGGGCTACGCCCGCTACCTCCCGCTGGCGGCGATGGTAGCCGGGGTGCTGCTGGTCGAGATGGTCCTGATCTCGCTGGTGGTCGTCAGCGGAGGAGCCGCCGCCGGGGCCACAGGGCCGATGGTGGCGACGCCCGAGGCCTCGAACGTCGAGATGATCGGCCGGGTTCTCTACACCGACTATGTCTATATTTTTCAGGCGGCTGGGATCGTGCTGCTGATCGCCATGATCGGGGCCATCGTCCTGACCCTGCGGCACAAGCCCAACATCAAGCGCCAGGACGTCGCCCGTCAGGTCGGCCGCAAGGCGAAGACGGCAATGGAGGTCAAGTCCGTGACCACCGGCGCCGGCGTCACCCCCGAGGATCTGGTCTGATGGTCGTGACCCTGGAACACTATCTTGTGGTGGCTGCCATGCTGTTCACCATCGGGGTGTTCGGCATTTTCGTGAACCGCAAGAACGTCATCATCATCCTGATGTCGATCGAGCTGATCCTGCTGGCGGTGAACATCAATTTCGTCGCCTTCTCGTCCTACCTCAACGATGTGTCGGGGCAGATCATGGCCATGTTCGTGCTGACGGTGGCCGCCGCCGAGGCGGCCGTAGGCCTGGCCATTCTGGTGACCTTTTTCCGAAATCGCGGCGACATCGCCGTGGACGACGCCTCGGTCATGAAGGGCTGATCGTGAACCTCGAGCTTCTCGTCACCCTGGGCGTCCTCGCTCCGCTGCTGGGCGCGGCCATCGTCGGCCTGAGCGGACGGCGGCTGGGCGACCTGCTGTCGAAATCCATCACGACCGGCCTGCTGTTCTTTTCGTGCGTCGTGGCCTGGATCGTCTTCAGCCAATGGACCTGGGGCGGGCTCGAGGCGTTCACCGTCGAGCTGTTCCCCTTCATAAATGTCGGTGATTTCCAGTCCGTCTGGTCGATCCGCATCGACGCCCTGTCGGCGGTGATGCTGGTGGTGGTCACCACGGTGTCCGCGCTCGTTCACCTGTATTCCTGGGGCTATATGGCCGAGGACCCGGACAAGCCGCGGTTCTTCGCCTACCTCTCGCTGTTCACCTTCGCCATGCTGGCGCTGGTGACCGCCGCCGACTTCATGCAGCTGTTCTTCGGCTGGGAAGGGGTGGGGCTGGCCTCCTATCTGCTGATCGGCTTCTGGTACAAGAAGTCCACCGCCTCGGCTGCGGCGATCAAGGCCTTCTTGGTCAACCGGGTCGGCGATTTCGGCTTCGCCCTCGGCATCCTGACGGTGTTCTGGATGTTCGATACCATCCAGTTCGCCGAACTGTTCCCGATGATCGCGTCGAAGGCCGGCACCGGCTGGCTCTTCCTCGGCCACGAGTGGTCGGCGCTGGATCTGGCGGGTGCGCTGCTGTTCGTCGGGGCCATGGGCAAGTCGGCCCAGTTCTTCCTGCACACCTGGCTACCGGACGCCATGGAGGGTCCGACCCCCGTTTCGGCCCTGATCCACGCCGCGACCATGGTGACGGCCGGCGTCTACATGGTCTGCCTGCTGTCACCGATCTATGAGTATGCGCCGGTCGCGTCGGCGATCATCGCCCTGACCGGCGCGGTGACCGCCCTGTTCGCTGCCACGGTCGGACTGGCCCAGAACGACATCAAGCGCGTCATCGCCTATTCGACCTGTTCCCAGCTCGGCTACATGTTTTTCGCTGCGGGTGTCGGTGCCTACCAGGCCGCCATGTTCCACCTGTTCACCCACGCCTTCTTCAAGGCCCTGCTGTTCCTGGGGGCCGGCTCGGTGATCCACGGCATGCACCACGAGCAGGACATGCGGAAGATGGGCGGGCTGTGGAAGCTGTTGCCCGTCACCTATGCGGTGATGACCATCGGCACCATCGCCATCACCGGACTGGGCATCCCCGGCGTCGGCGGTTTCGCGGGCTTCTACTCCAAGGATTCGATCATCGAGAGCGCCTTCGCGTCGTTCACCGAAGGCCACAGTGCCATGGGGCTTTTCGCCTTCATGGTCGGCATTCTGGCCGCAGGGTTGACCGCCTATTATTCCTGGCGGCTGGTGTTCATGACCTTCCACAACAAGCCGGTGTGGAAGGACGCGCATCAGGATGATCACGCTCAGGACGACCACGCCTCGCACACCCGGTTGGAGACGCACTCCGAGCCGATCGTCGACACCCATGACGGCGACGATCATGCTCACGACGACCCCGCGCACCATGGCCCGCTGAAGCCCCACGAGAGCCCGTGGGTGATGCTGGTTCCCCTGATCCTGCTTTCGGTCGGTGCCGTCGCGGCGGGCGTGGCCTTCGCGCCGTACTTTATCGGCGATTTCGAGCATGAATTCTGGCGCGGCGCGATCTTCACCAGCCCGGACAACCATGTCCTGCACGAAAGCCACTATGTTCCGACCTGGGTGAAGTGGTCGCCGCTGATCCTGACCCTGATCGGCACCTTCGCCGCTTTCTGGCTCTATGTGCTGAAGGAAGGCATGGCGCGCCGGATGGGCGAGCGGGGCGGGGTGGTCCACGCCTTCCTGTTCAACAAATGGTATTTCGACGAGCTGTATCAGTTTGTCTTCGTGAAGGGTGCCAAGGCGGTCGGCGACCTGTTCTGGAAGATCGGCGATGTCAAGATCATCGACGGTCTTGGGCCGAACGGCGCAGCCTGGGCCTCGCTGAAGTCGGCGGCCCGGCTGGCGAAAATCCAGTCCGGCTATGTCTACCACTATGCGTTCGTGATGCTGCTGGGGGTGGCGGGTCTGCTGGCCTACGCCCTCTATGCGTGGGGAGGCTGATCTTGCCCCAGATCCCCTATATTCTGAGTGTCGTCACCTTCATGCCGCTGATCGGTATGGGCCTGATCCTGCTGGCGCGTCTGATCAACAAGGGTGCGGCCGCTTCGGCGGCGCGCTGGATCGCGCTCGTGACCACCCTTGCGACCCTCGGTGTCTCCGCCGTTCTGGTCGCGACCTTCGACCCGTCCAGCGCTGGCTATCAGTTCGTCGAGCGTTATCAGTGGTTCGCTGGCGCCCAGTATTTCATGGGGGTGGACGGGATTTCGATCCTGTTCGTGCTGCTGACCGCCTTCCTGATGCCGATCTGCATCCTGGCCAGCTGGACGACGATCAAGGACCGCGTGGTCGACTATATGGTCGCCTTTTTGGTGCTGGAGACGCTGGTCATCGGGGTGTTCACCTCGTTGGACCTGTTCCTGTTCTACATTTTCTTCGAAGGCACCCTGGTGCCGATGTTCATCATCATCGGCGTGTGGGGCGGGGCGAACCGGATTTACGCGGCCTACAAATTCTTCCTCTACACCCTGCTGGGGTCGGTGCTGATGTTGCTGGCCATGCTGTGGATGGCGGCCGAGACCGGCACCACCAGCATTCCCGCGCTCAAGGAATACGCCTTCAGCCCGACGGTGCAGCCTCTGCTGTGGCTGGCCTTTTTCGCCTCTTTCGCGGTCAAGATGCCGATGTGGCCGGTGCACACCTGGCTGCCCGACGCCCACGTCCAGGCCCCGACGGCGGGCTCGGTGATCCTGGCCGGCATCCTGCTGAAGCTGGGGGGCTACGGCTTCATCCTGTTCAACCTGCCCATGTTCCCGGACGCGTCGGTGATGTTCCGGCCGCTGGTGTTCGCCCTCTCGGCCATCGCCATCGTCTACACCTCGCTGGTCGCCTTCCGGCAGACGGATATCAAGAAGCTGATCGCCTATTCGTCGGTGGCGCACATGGGCTTTGTCACGATGGGCATCTTCGCCGGCAACGATCTGGGCGTGCAGGGCGCGGTGTTCCAGATGCTGAGCCACGGCCTGATCTCGAGCGCGCTCTTCCTCTGTGTCGGCGTGGTCTATGACCGGATGCACACCCGCGAGATCGCCTTCTACGGCGGGCTGACCAGTCGGATGCCGTGGTTCGCGGCCATCTTTCTGATGTTCACCATGGCCAATGTCGGCCTGCCGGGCACGTCGGGCTTTGTCGGTGAAATCCTGACCTTGACCGGCGTCTATGGCGTCTCGACCTGGACAGCGCTGTTCGCCACCACCGGAGTGATCCTGTCGGCGGTCTATGCCCTGACCCTGTACCGCAACGTCATGTTTGGCGAGATCACCAATCCGGCGCTGAAGACCATCACCGACGTCGACGCGCGCGAACTGCTGATCTTCGTGCCGCTGATCATCGGCACCCTGTGGCTGGGCGTGCAGCCGGGTCTGGTGCTGGACTATACCGCCGCCTCGGTCGAGGCCCTGACGACCACGTATCGCGCCGCGGTCGGTGGGTGAGACCATGATGCCTGATTTCGATTTCGCCCTGCGCCTGTCCGCCCCGGAAATCACCCTGGCCGTCGGCGGCCTCGTGCTGCTGATGCTCGGCGCCTTCATGGGCGACAAGAGCGCGCGGCTGGTGTCCATACTGTCGGTCGGCCTGCTGGTCGCCGCAACGGCGGTGACGGTGACCGGGCCGCTGGGCCAGGCCTTCAACGGGGCCTATGTGGCCGATCCGCTGGCGATCTACGGCAAGGCCGTGATCTTCCTGTCCAGCGCCGTGGCCATCGTGCTCGGCGGGGGCTGGATGCAGCGGGCGCGGATCGCCCGGTTCGAATATCCGATCCTGATCGTTCTGGCCTCGGCCGGCATGGGGATGATGGCGTCGTCGGGCGACCTGATTTCGCTGTATGTCGGCATCGAACTGCATTCTCTGGCGCTGTATGTTCTGGCCGCCTACCACCGCGACGACCTGAAGGCGTCCGAGGCGGGACTGAAGTATTTCGTCCTGGGGGCCCTGTCGTCAGGCCTTCTGCTCTATGGGGCCAGCCTGATCTACGGCTTCACCGGCTCGATGCGGTTCGACGAGATCGCCGCCTATGCAGCCGCCAACCCGTCGACCGGCCTGATCTTCGGCCTGGTGTTTCTGATCTGCGGCCTGGCCTTCAAGGTCTCGGCGGCACCGTTTCACATGTGGACGCCGGACGTCTATGAGGGCGCGCCGACGCCGGTCGTGGCCCTGTTCGCCACCGCGCCCAAGGTCGCGGCCATGGTGCTGATCGCCCGCACGCTGGAAGGGGCCTTCGCCGGCTCGCACGAGCAGTGGGCCCAGGTGCTGATCCTGATCTCGTTGATCTCGTTCGCAGTCGGCTCGTTCGGTGGTCTGGTGCAGAAGGACCTGCAGCGGCTGCTGGCCTATTCGTCGATCGCCAACATCGGCTACGCCCTGTTGGCCATAGCCGCCGGGACGACGGCGGGCGTTCAGGCCATGTTGGTGTTCATGACGCTGTATGTCATCGACCAGTTCGGCTTCTTCGCCATCCTGCTTTCGCTGTCGCGCGGCGGGAAGCCGGTACGGCGGATCGCCGATCTGGCGGGGCTGCGCAAGGACAAGCCGGTGACGGCTCTGGCCCTGACGGTCCTTTCGCTCTCGGTGCTGGGCATGCCGCCGTTCTCGGGCTTCTGGGGCAAATTCTACGTCTTCGGCGCGGCCGCCGACGCCGGCTACTGGATGGCCGCCGCCGCCGGTCTGGTGGCCTCGGTCGTGGCCGGCTTCTACTATCTGCGCATCATCAAGCTGATGTGGTTCGATGCGGCCCCGGAAGGTATCGAGCCCCTCGAGCGGTCGCCGGTCGAGG
>Ga0163154_10003658_pt1 | contig 21042 bp, 15 predicted proteins | sample OliLakLV19MP9P1_FD_148649 | JGI IMG/M metagenome (GOLD analysis project Ga0163154, IMG submission 148649) | Freshwater microbial mat bacterial communities from Lake Vanda, McMurdo Dry Valleys, Antarctica - Oligotrophic Lake LV.19.MP9.P1 | ecosystem: Environmental > Aquatic > Freshwater > Lake >...
ACAAAGTACTTCATCATGCCCGGGCACTCCATCCTGCACCAGAGCGAGGTTCTGGCGGCAGGGACGGTGATCTCCGAGGACATCACGTCCAAGAAAAACCTTGCCGACATGCTCGAACAAGGGCGCATCGGGGTGTACTCCGAGCACGAGGAGGTCCGCAGCAAAGTGCAATCCGCACGCGACAACGAAGCGGCGTTGACTGGCACCGACCCTGCAAGCAAGCAGGCCAAAGCCAAAGACCAAGCCTCCAAGAAGCCCAAGGCCAAGAGCCCGTGGCAGCACAACCCCCAGGGCCTCGCGGACCGCTCGCTGGCCGAAATGCAGGCGATCATCAAGGGGCAGATGGCCTCGCAAGGCGTCGTAGAATACGACCTGCCCGCCACCCACGAAGAAGCGGTTTCCATCCTTTCGGCCGACTACCAGGACTGATTTCCCATGCCCCTACCCCCCGGACTCAACACGTTTCAGATCGCTGGCATTTTGGCCAACTACGCGTCGAGCGCGGGGGAAGCGGTGAAGAACCTGGCCATCAAGGCGGTGTCGTCCTGGCAGGGGCAGCCGATCCCCGAGCACGACCTCAACCTGGCCTTGGCGAATGCCTTGGCCTTGCTGGACACCGCGCGGACGTGGGTTAGCCACTGCCACGAATCCGCCATTGCGGGCCTAGCCCCGCCGCAGAAGCAAGAGCGGCTCGTTGGCATGAACGTGAGTGCCATCGTGAACTATGGCAACAACGTCTGCTTCAGCGACGTCATGCGCATGCACGATGCGTGGATCAGCCAGGGCAACGGGCCTTCAGGGCTCGGCAAAGCAGGCGCTTGGGACGACACCACGAACCCCATCGCGATCAACTCCGAGGGCTACCCCACGGTGCTCGGACCGACGACCGATGGTCCCTACCAGCAGGTCGCGTTGACACTGCTCATGCACGACTCCAACGGGGGCTTCCCCGCAGGCGCATACACCCTACTCTGGGAGGGCGCTGCGACGTGGGCTATCCGCCAAGGGGGCGGAGTGCTTTCCAACACCACGCCCGGCCGGGCGGTGTTGACTCTCGCCGAGCCTATCAACGGCGGCATCGGTCTGGCGCTGACCAGCATGGACCCCGCCAACCCCCTGCGCAATCTCCGGCTGATCCTGCCGGGCATGGAGTTCACCTACCAGACCCAGCCCTTCAACCCGGCGTGGCTGGCGATGAACGCGCCGTTCTCGTGGTTGCGCACCATGGACTGGCAGCGGACGAACAACTCGCCGTTGACCCACTGGGCGGACAGCGAGTCCGAAACCCGGCTGGGGTACGGGACCGCGAAGGGTGTCCCGCCCAAGTTCCTGGTGGACCTCTCCAAGGCCACGGGCAAGCCGGTGTGGGTCTGCATCCCCCACCTCGCCACAGACGCGTACGTCACGAGCTTTGCGACGTACTTGCGCGACGGCAACCCCGGAGCGCGGTGGATGGTCGAGTACACCAACGAGTGTTGGAACGGCCAGTTTCAGCAGGCGCAGTATGCGGTAGCTCAGGCCCAAGCGGCGGGTATCCCAGGCCCCGAGTTCACGGCCAGCCAGAACTGGTACGCTCGCCGCGCGCGCCAAGTGTTTCAGATCTTTTCCGTGGTCTTCGGGCAAGGGTACGCGTCCCAAATCGAGCGCGTCCTTTCGGGCCAGAACACGGGCGCCGAGTCGGCAAACATGATCCTGCCGTTCGAGTCCGCCCACCTGAGTGCCACGCACTGGTCAACGGCCCCCTACTTCGGGTCGTTCCTAATCAACGAGGCGAGTTGGGCGGCCACCTTGGCTAACCTCTCGGCGGCACAGGTCGTGGAGCAGTGCAGAGCGCAGGTCGCGGGCACCGCTGGCGGCAACCTGCCTGGGGTGGTAGCAGCCAGCGCAGCCGCGGCCGCCACCTACAACTTGAAGTACGTCACCTACGAGGGGGGCAACCATGCCTTCAACCTCGTGGGCCAGGCGGCCAACCTGGAACTCACGGCGCTGCTCACCGCTGCCGATAGCATGGGGACGATGGGGAACTGCTATACGGAGTACCTCCAGATGCTGGACGACAACGGGTGTGCAGCCCTGACCCACTACCACGACTGCCAGAAGTCAAGCAACTTCGGGTCGTGGGGAGCGAAAAGGTACATCACGCAGACAGATGCCGTGAAGTACAACGCCTTGGTGGGATGGGTGCAGCAATCGTTCAGCGCGCAGACGGCTGCGCTGTACCATGACAGCCAAAACGCCCGCACCACGGGCATGGAAGCGTTCATCCGCAGGACCCGCAACGTTTGAACCTACCCGTCTTCCAGACGCTCGAGGAACTCCGGTCGGGCTTGCGCTTGTCCGGGATCGAAGGCAAGGAAACGGACGCCCACGCGATCCTGTCCAACGCCATCGGCATCGCCAAAGCGCGGCTCGCAAGCTACCTCGGCGTCCCGCGCGTCGTGGAGCTTGCGGCCATGACCCCCGACCCCGCGGGGTTGTCCGAGGGGGGCATTCTGCGCTCCTTGGCTGCGATCCAGGAGGGCAGGCTCGTGCGCATCGAGATCCTCAAGACGCTGCCTGTAATGCTCTTGGACACCTCGCCTGCCGCGCGCAGCGCATGGAACCAGGAATCGATCCTCAAGACGCCTGACCTGTGGACGCTCATTGAAGACCTGGAGCGCGAGGTCTTCGGCAACTGGTCTCTACTGGCGGGCTCTGAGGTGCTGGGAGTGCCCGTGCCCGCCTACCGCTCCGCAGTCATCGGTCGCCTCAAGGGCTCTCCGCCCTACACTGCGGGCGATTCGCTTCTCCCCTTCTGGCCCTACATCTCCTCCGAGCCCCCCGTATGAACCGCTGGTACCCCACTGGCCTGATTGGAGTGCTCGAGAGCACCACAAGCCTCCAAGGCGACGTGCGCGCTGCCCTGGTGACAGCGGGCACGGTCTACAACAGCACGCACACGGCGATGGCGGACCTGGCTTCGTCCGAGCTGCTGGCGACCAACTACGTGCGGGCGCAAACCGCGCTTGAGGTCGGCGTGCTCGGCAACTTCGTGTCCGTGTTCTTGTCTGCTCCCGCGGTGTGGGCAACACTGGGAGGGGCGACCAACTCCAACATCGGCGCGGTGGTGTTCTTCCTGCGCACGGGCTCGAATGACACCTTGAACCCCCTGCTGTTTTGGATCGACCAGACCCAGGGCTACCCCAACTTCCCGCTCTTGTCTGACGGGGCGGATTTCACTCTCAAAGCCCCCCTGTCCGCGGGCGGCCTGATCCGCGCGCCGTACTAACATGCCGCTCACTGCTGTCAACCTCGGCGCGTTCCCGGACGACGGTTCGGGCGACGCCCTCCGCACAGGCGGAGCGATCATCAATGCCAACTTTGACTTGCTGGGGGCGAAGGCGGTCATCTTCGCCAGCACGTTGGATCTCAGCGGTGGCGTGCGTCTCCAGCCGGAGACCACGCTTGTGGGCACGCTCAACATCGCACTGCCGGGCGCTCTTGAGCCTGGTGCGCGGTGCATCATGCGGCTGCGCGCGGGTCTCATCACCTTGCCGCCCCGGTGCATCCTGATTCGGGGCAACTACATGCCCGACAGGCTGAACACCATCGTCTTCGAAGCGCTCGAGGGTAACTCGGCCGCGAACGGTACGGTGACGTGCTCGATCTTCTCCAGCGTGCCCACGACGGTCACGGGTCTCTACTACAGGCAGGACGCGACGACGCAAGCCAACCTGTGGGGCGATTGGGGTTTGTTCATCAACACGCCTGCGGCAACCCCCGCAACGGCAGCGCAGTATTCGAGGCTGAACTTGCTCGAAGCCCAGGGGCGCGCGTCAGACAAGCACTTTTACTTCCGCCTCAAGTACGCCGACGGCACCAACATCGAGTGGCGGCAGTGGAGCAACCCGCTGAACCACTACAGCAAGGTGCTCGGCTACACGCCCATCCTGGGCACGGGGCAGATCGCGGGCTTTGGGGGCTTGAGCCGATCGCCCAGCCCCTTCCTCTACATGACAGCGCTCCCCGGAGTGGCGGACGGCAACGTCGTGTTGCGAGGAACCTTGGGCGGCACCAAGTTCGAGCTACCCGGAAGTGAGGGGCAGCCCGGGTTGACCCCTGCCAACAAGCTGGCCGAGCTTTCAATCTTCACGCCATGACCGACTCAACCCAGTTTCTAGGACTGGCCTCCGGCCTGCCCTTCGACACCCAAGAGATTCGGGGTGCGATGCTCGCGCCGTACGAGTTCGAAATGTGGCTGTGCGGCGGGCAGTCCAACTCCGCCGGGGCCCAGCTCCCCACGGTTGCTGAGATGCTGCCGGGGGGCAACTTCGCCCCGGTACCCAACCTGTTCATGGTTGAGGGAGAGGGCACCATCGTTGGCGCTCGAGCGGGGCACCACTTCGGGCCCATCCCCGGCGGCAACTTCTCGATAGGTGGGGTGAGTGCGTTCTGGGAGTTCTGCCGCTTGCGAGCGCAGATGTACCCTGAGCGAAAGATTTTGATGTGCTCGGCTGCGCTCGGGGGCACCAAGCTCGTCAACGCCCAGTGGGACGTTCCGCCCGCGACCTTGGGCGCCAACATCGCGAAGCTGCGGGGGATGCTTTCAACGGTCCTCAACAACTCGACAATCAAGGTCCACGTAGGTGGCGTGTGGTGGCAAGGGCACGAGTCGGATGGTTTCGCAGGCGAAACCAAGGCGACCTATAAGGCGCGTTACCTGGCCATGCGCACGTACCTGATTGACGGCCTCTCGGACGTATCCGGGCCGCTGGACGATCGCCCCTGGATGCTGGCCAGCTTCCACGACGATTGGATCGCCAACGGCGTTGCGCCGAACATCCTTGCCCCCGTCGACCCGGGTGTTCCCGCCGCGAACATGCGTGTGATCCACGAAGCGATCACCGAGATGTGCAGGGAGCAGACGAACTTCTATTACGTGCCGAGCAACGGCCTCGTGCTGTTCGACACGATTCACTGGGACGCAGTTTCACAACGGCGCCTTGGCCGCAGGCTGTTCCGCGCGGTCAACCGCGCCCAGGCCGAGCTGCGTGGCAACCTGGAGTTTCGCGGGACTTGGGCCCCCAACGGGAACACGCCCCCGTCCTTCCCCGCCAACGCGCGCAAGGGGGACTTCTACACCGCGACCGCCCAGACGCTCGCGGGCTTGCCTGTGGACGGGTTAGAGGTCCTCGCCGGCGACATCCTCCTCGCCCTCGTGGACAACCCGCGCACCGACCTGTACGCAAACCAGTGGCTTAAGATCCGGACCAGCAACGTCGAGTTCACGAGCAAGACGCTGGTTTCCGCAGGCGCCTTCCAAGTCAACCTCCAAAACACGGCACTGTTCGGCGGCCTTGGGACCTTCGCAGGCTACGGCATCCTGGACGTCATCTCCCCGTCTCATATATGGGCGCACGCTTTCGGCCGCTCGCTCGGGGCGGGCCTCCTTTTCGGGGCGAGCAACTACCCGACGGGCACCGACGCTTGGACGGTTTTTGCCCTGCGCGCCGGGGTCTTCCAGATGATTATGGACCTCCAAGCCTCGCCGGCGGGAGATCCTACGTACCGCATGCTGGTCCACCACACCGCCAGCGGGGCAGCGTTCACGCTGTTCAGCGCGGACAAGGACAACATCGAAGCGACCTTCAACCAAGCGGGCTGGGCTGCGGGGTTGCAGGTCTCCCGCGCGTCAGACACCTTCCCCACTTTCCTGCGTGGGCGCGCCAAGGTCGACATCGCTACCGACAACACCACGAACCGCACGACCGTGCGCACCAATCCCACGAACGTGGAGGTCCACTCGGGCGCCACGGGGGGCGACGGCACCAAGATCGCGACCGTGCTTTCCAACGGGGACATGGAGCTGCACGTAGTAGGCCGGGGCATCATCCTCGCCTCGCCAGACGGCACCCGGTACAAGGCCACTATGGTTAATGGCGGCACCTGGGCAATCGCTCCGGCCTGATTGTAGATAAAAGACTGCCACGTGCTTGTTCCCCCTACCCCCCGATGCCTACACTGATCCTCAGCCCGCTCGCCACCTCCTTGGAGGTACTGCCGCCCTCTCTCGTGGGTGGGCAGGGGATCGAGACGACCTACGAGCTGATCCACAACGCTCTTTCCACTATCATCGCTTCGGTGCCCTTCTACGTTTTGGAGACGCAGGCCAACGGCAACGTGCGGGTGGGGCCCGAAACATCCCAACCCACGGTCTACTACAACGAGATCGCCTCGGCTTTCGGGCCCTCCCGAAACAGGACCTCGTTGATGCGCGAGCCCATCGTACGCCAGTGGCAGATTCTCCTCGAGTTCGCCACACGCGTCACCATCGAGCCCCTTGAGCTGGCCTTGTGCTTGAGGGTGCCCACGATCCCAGGCATCGCATCCATCAAGAGCAGCCCGCTGTTTGTCCAGATCGTGAAGTCCGAAGTCGAGCATCCCCGCGAAGAGCAATCCCCCCAAGGAACCTTCGCTCGCGTCCTAGTCGAAGTTTCCTCCGCCCGTTCCGCGAACCCCGTATAACCCATGTCTACGCTCCTCCCGGCCTTCGGCCAACAATCCCCGACGGCCATCAACCTTGGTCGAGGCAGAGCCTATGCCGGGGCCCTAACGGCCACAGGCGCGCTCGCCCCCTCTGGTTGGCGGTTCCTCGCCAACATGACGGCTCTCAACCTGACGCCCACGGTGGAGACCCTGGCGCGCCCCAACTACACCGCGGCCTTGAAGGTGATCGACGCCCGCATCCCTTTGTCGAACGAGTGGGCGCTGGGGTTCACCCTAGACGAGCTGAACATGGAGAACCTGGCCGAGTTTGCGCTCGGTACCTCTACCTCGTACGTGCTCCCGCTGAACCTCCCCGTGTCTGCCGTGACCATCAGCACCTCGCTGGTCAAGGGCTACGTCTACCAGACCTTCACCTCTGCCGGCGTCCACCTGCGCAGCTTCACCGGCGTGCAGGTGGCTGGCGCTCCCCTCACAGGGCAGTACCAGCTCCTCGTGGAGATGGGGGACGGCGTGGCCCCGGCTCTTTTCGGCACGGCGGTGCCCCTGGTCCTCGGCACGTCCTACACATTCGACGCCGCGCGCGGTTTCATCACCATCCTTGCGAATGGTGCAGCCGTCACCGGTCGGCCGCTGCGTTGGAGTTACACGCTGAACGCCACCCCGGGCATCTTGGCCGGAAACGCCTACCGCGTGCTCGGGCAGACCCGCTCGAGCTGGGAGATGGCGCTGTTCTTTGTCGCCGAGAACCCGGCCAACAACGACCGGCTGTGGAACTTGCAAGTCCACAAGACCCGGATGGTGCCGGACGGGGACTTGGCGCTCATCGGGGACGACCTGACCACGATGGCCTTCACGGGCACCGTCGAGCGCAACACGATCCTGGGCTCGATCGCTTCGCCCTTCTTCCACTTCGAAGGCTGGGATCAAGTCTGATCCGTGCCCCTGATGCTTTGAATGCAGGGCCTCCGGCGCTACCATTGCGTCGGAGGCCCTTTTCCTAGACCCGCCCACACCCACACCCACACACCCATGAACAAGCTGCCCGAGTTCAAGACCACATTTATCGAGCGAGAGGTCGCAGGCGCGAACCTGCGGTTCTACCCCGCCCGTTTCAAGACCATCCAGCGGCTGCGTGCCGAGGGGGGTGCGCTGCTCTCCGCGGTCATGCAAATCACGGCTCCGGACGCGGACCCCGGGGGGTCCGAAACCATCGAGAACACCGACACGCACAACGGCGTGCACCAGGTAGTCAGCAAGATCTCCCCGATCCCGCTGGCGGTGCTTGAGCACCAGGAGCAGAAGCGCATCGATGCGGCCAAAGCCGTGTTCGATGCGTTCACGGACGAAAGCGCCCGTGCGCTGATCTTCTCCCTCTTGCTGGATTCCCTGCGGCTGGCCGAGGATGAGCACAACATTGAGCGCCTCGCTGAGACGGAGGTGCCCACGATTTTCGCCATGCTCGCTGGATGGGCGGAAGCCCAAGTCGGCATCCCTTTCGTCCAACAGGGGCTCGCGCGACTCCACGCAATGCGCGAAAAACAGCAATCCGCCCCGACGCAATCCTCCAAGACGGGGCCGAGTGGTTCGGGCTCCTCGACTCCATCAACACCCTCATCCGCAACGGGTACTCCCTCACCGACGTTGGAGGACTGACGCTCGACGACATCTCGCAAGCCGTAGCCAGCATGGAGAGGTTGCGGTGCAGAGAACTACTGGACATGTCACAAGCCTGTGGCTTGCCCTACATGGAGGCAAAAGACGCCAGCACCTTCACTCGGACCCTGCGCGCGCAATCCGAGCCGTGGGTGCCCCCGGACGCATCTAAAAGCAAGAAACCCCTCGACCTGCCGTCCTCTGAGGACATCCAACGTCGCCTTGGTGTGAACGTCTCCTGACATGGCATTCAATCAGCACGGGCTTGACTACACGATCAAGGTCAAGGACGCTTTCAGCGCGGCGACTGCGAAGTTCCGTGCCGATATCGAGGAGGCACGAGCGGCATTCGCTGCCCTGAAAGTGGAGATGGCAGCGGGGGTCTTGGGATCCCCGCAAGATGCCTCTGTCCGCGCAAAAACCGCAAACGCGGATCTGGTTGCAGCCAAGGCCGACCTGGCAGAACAAGGGCGCGCGCGCCGGCGCGAGGTGGACAAGGAGTTCACCCGCGCTCTGAAGGAGGAGGCCAACGACCGCAAGCGGATCCACCGCGAATTCGAGCGGTCGCTTTCCGAAGAGCTGCGCGCCCAGAAAGCAGCCGGCCGTTCGAAGGCCCAGGTAGTCCAAACCCAGGCCAAGGCGCAGGTAAAAGCTGCCAAGGAGGTGACCGCGGCGGAACGCGAAGCGGGTCGGGCCGAGGCAGCCCGCATGCGCAGTCTGCCCGGCGGGGGAAGGGATCCGGCGGATGTCGCACTTCGGCGCGCGGACAACGCTGCGTTCGAGCGCGAGGTGGATCTCGAGGTCGGCGTCCAAGGGTTGGACCTAGCGAAGCGGTCTAATGCGCAAGTTGCGCTTCGAGCTCAAGCGGAAGCCCGGGTCCGCACCCTGCTTGCCCAGCAGGTTATTGAGCAGCGCAAGGCGCAGCTCCTCAGCGCTCAAGGGCTGGGCAGCGACGGCCTCAAAGACGAGGAAGCCGTTCGACGTTCCATTGTCCGGCTGCTTGAGCGCACGCGCCGAGAGACGGAGCGCCTGCGGCAGCTCGAAGCCCAAGGGCTGGGCAGCGACGGCCTCAAAGACCAAGAGGCAACTCGCCGTACCATTGTCCGGCTGCTTGAGCGCACGCGCAGGGAGACGGAGCGCCTGCGGCAGCTCCAAGCCGAAGGGCTAGGCAGCGACGGCCTCAGAGACGAAGAAGCGGCTCGCCGCTCCATCGCCAAACTGCTTGAGCGCACGCGCAGGGAGACGCAGCGCCTGCGGCAGCTCGAAGCCCAAGGCTTGGGGGCCAACGGCCTCACGGCACAGGCAGAGGCCGCGCGGCGCGTGGCTTCTGCTTTGCGCCAAGCGCGAGTGGAGCAGGAGCGCATGGCCCTCCTGCGCGGCCAGCAGTTGTCCCCCACGGGTCGGACTCCTGGCCAAGCCGCGGCGTTGTCCGTTCAGCGTGCCCTCGCTGCCCAGCGGGAAGCTGTGGCGGAGATCAGCTTGCGCCGACAACAGGGCCTTGCGGTCAGCCCTGAACTCTTGAATCGGGCCTCGGGCAGTATCCTGCGCATGAACAGGGGGCTCGCGCAGACCAACAACCTGGTGGGGCGCCTTGGCCCTTCGCTCCAGCGCGTTGCGGCAGCGATCTTGGTCTTCGGCACCCTCCGCCTGGCGGTTCAAGGTTTCCAGGCACTGGTGCGTGAGTCGGTCACGTTCAACACGCTTCTCGAGCGCGCAGAGATCTCGTCGGCGGGCCTGATCCTGAGCGCCACGCAGCTCCGAGACGTGTGGGGGCAGGCGCTGACCCCGGCTGCGTCTTTCGGTCCCGCATTGGCTCTCGCCTCCAAACAATCCAAGGGGCTGCGCCAGGACGCGCTGGACACCGCGGCCTCGTTCAACGAGCTGCTCAGTGCCTTGCAAGTCTCGATTGCGCCGGGCCTTTCGCAGGGCTTGGGCCTGAACGAAATCCGCCGAGTGACGGTGCTCATCAGCCAAGCTGCGACCGCTTTGGGGTTGCAGCAGAACCAGCTCGCCGAAGAAATCCGCTCGATCCTCCAGGGCACGATCAACATCCGCAACACGCGGATTGCTGCGGCGCTCAACCTGACGAACAGCCAGGTCCGTTCCGCGCAGGAACAGGGCCGGTTGTATGAGTTCCTCACCGAACGCCTGGGGGCTTTCGGGCTCACTGCGGATCGGGTGGCTGGGTCGGTGTCGGGTTTGGGTCGGCGTATCTCGGACATCTTCCAGCAGGTCGCAGGCGAAGCGGGAGCGGGCGCGTTCGAGGAACTGCGCACGACCATGCAGGCGGTGTTCGACACCCTGCGCGGGACGGGCTCCAGCCTCACCAACCCCCAGGCAGTTTCCTCGCTATTGCCGATCTTCGAGTCCCTCTCCAGGATCCTGCGCGATGTGCGCTCGGGCATCGAGGACATCGACTTCTCCCGGTTCCGAGATTTTGTAGAGGACATCGGCGGGCTGCTTGAGACGACGTTCAAGCTCGGCACAGCCTTCTTCAAAGGACTGGCCAAAGCGATTGCCGACTTCGGAGCCATTGCGAGTCTCGGGGGAGGCAGCTTTGAGGGGCTTGCCCAGCTCGCGGGGACTTTTACAGGCTTGGCATTGACTTTCGGCCCGGTCCTCGCAGGTGTGGGGGCCCTAGCAGGGGTTTTGAGGCGGCTGAGAACCGTGTTCACGACACTGCGGGTGGCTGGGGCGGGGATGTTCGCTGCTGTGCGTGTTGGCGCCGGGGCCACTCTGGGGCCGATCGGTCTTGTGATATCCGCGGCCTTCGCCCTGTACACGGTCTTCGACCTTGTGCGATCGGCTATTGGGTCCGTGCCTGAGGCTGTGCAGGCTTCGGTCCTGTCTGCCGACAAGCTCAAGGAGTCCTTTGGCAACCTGGACCTCAACCTCGAGGCCCCGCAGTCGCTGGTGCGCAGCGGGCTCGCGGATCTTGAGGAGGTGCTGAGCAACACGGTTCAAGAGCTTCAAAAAGCGGCTGTGGCTTTGGAGGTTGCGAGGCGGGGCCGGGAGACCGGGACGATCACCGACGAGACCACTACCCAGTCGGTTGATTCCGAGTTTTCCGTTCAGCGCGACCTGAAGGGACTCGAACGCGCACGCGCCCAGGTCCTGAAAGACCTGAACACGACCCGAGAGTTCTTCAGGAGTTTGGACACGCGCGCGGGTTCCGTGCTGCGCGAAGATGACTCGGGAGCCTTCTTGCGTTCGCTGGGCAAGCTCCGGAAAGGCACCGAAGACAGCCTCAAGGAAGAGTCCCGTCTGAAAGGGGAGCTTGCCGAAGCCCAAAAGGCGCTGACCCTGGAAACAAGGGAGCAATTGGACCTGGACGCGGCGGAGCGCCTGGAAAGGCCCAATCGCACCGCGCAACTTCAAGAGGAGGTCGATGCAATACTCACGAAGGTCGAGGCCATTCGCAAAGTCCGCAAGGAGTTGGCGCAAGGCCCTCTAGATGTTCTAGAGACCCGTGGGGTTTCCGTTTCTACCCAGCCCGATGCCAGAGGAGCGAGCCTATTTGCAACCAAGCGGGGGGGTCTCAGAGACCCCGACGGGCTTGTTGAACGCAGCGAGATACGCAGAGCCACAGAACTGCTTGGGATCATAAAGCAGACGGGGGAAGCCGTCGTCCGGGAAGTCAACGCGAAATCCCGCCTTGCCAGCATCGCACAAGATGAGCTTGTCTTACAAGAGGCGCTCAAGGCACTCCAGAAGGACCAAGCAGCCCTTTCCGCGATAAATGCGGCCGCGCGGATGGCCCCCCTAGAGGAAGCCCGGAGGGAGGTTGAGGCTGCGCGGGAAATACTGAACCTGCGCAAGCAGTTGATCGGCTTGCCCGAGGGAAGCGCGCAGGCGGAGTTTATTCAGACGCGGATCGTAGACGTAGAGGTGGACCTCACGGGCGACGAGCGCCGCTCGGACTTGTACAGGGAGCATGCCACGCTGAAGCAGCAGATCAACGCTTTGGAGGGTAGGTCCTCCGAAGCAGATCAAGCTGCCCTGAAAGTGCTCCAAGATGCCCTGCCCTTGACTCAGGCACGGTTGATTCTCTTAGAGAAGGAACTTGGGATCGCCAGGAAGCTCAAACAGGTAGATGACGATCGCAAGTTCATCTTGGCCCAAGGCTCGTTCTCCGACGGGATCCAGCTCGGGATCAATGATTTCGCCGAGGGGGTCAAGACTGCCGCCGAGTTGGGGCAGGCCTCCATCACCGCTGTGCTGCAAACCTTGGGGTCAGGGCTTGGCAACGTCATCACCACGGCGCTTGGCAAGGGGGACGTAGAGCAGGCGATGTTGGGTCTCTTGGACCGTGTTTTCTCCTCCGTGCTGGACGTGTTTATCGCAGACCTAATAGCCGAAATCGCTGCCGCGTTTTCGAAGAAGAAAACCGCCGAGGCGGTAGTAGATGTGGTATCACTTACTACTGCTGGCGCTGGCGGCGCCCAGGGCGGGCACGTCGAGCCCCTGACTCACAAGGGTGCCAAGGGCTACAGCAAAGGCGGTCGTGTCCGACGCACCGGCCAGGCAGGTCGGGATCCTCGAGACACCATCGCGGCGTTCTTGCGCCCCAATGAGTTCGTGCTGCGCCCCGAGGCGGTCAGCGCCTTGGGTGTGCCCCTGCTGGACGCGTTCAACGCCCTGGGTTCGGGCAGCGACCGCAGCGCCTTCGCGCGTGTCGGCAACCGCCAGGGGCCCCGCAGCATCCCATCCGCGACCCGCGCAAGCCCCACGGCGCAGACGCCTGCACGGCAGGGCTCGCAGCGGACGCACTCCTTCGGTATTCTCGAGACTACGCCCGGCCAGCGCGATATGATCGCGCGGCTGAGCAAGGAGCCCTACCTAGAGCTAATCCGCAACCACAGTGGCGAGTTCCGCCGCGCCTTGGGGTTCTAACATCATGGTCAATCTCTGGATCGAAGGCTTCGAAGGCTCCCCCACCGGCAGGGAGGTGTTCGAGCAGTACACGGGCACGCCCTACCAGGCCACTACCCCTGGTGACAACGGCGGCGTAGCCCTGAACATCTCAAACGGTTTGGGCGTCACCCCCGCCATTGCGCAATCCGCGATTACCGCGCAAGTCATCCTTGGGATGCGGATTTTCGCTGAGCCTACTGTGCCCATTACGGGGCCGAGCCCCTGGGTTGGATTCAGCCTGGGCTTGGGGAAGCAAGCACGCCTGACCTTGGCGCGCACGTCTGGAGGGCAATACCTGCTTCTTATTCGCCGCGCTGACTTCTTTCCCGGTGCCCTCCTAGTGATGAGCAGTGCCTTCGGTAATGTAGGGTCGTGGTCTTACGTGGAGGTGAAACTGACCATCTCTACTGCCGCCAATCCGGTGTTCTCTGGCCAGGCCGACGGGGTTCCCCTGACTTTTGCTGCCCAGCTCCCCTTCAACACCGCGGCCCTGGGCGTGAACGGCTTCGACCGACTCGAGGTGGGGGTGGTTCCGGGCTGGTACTTCGACGACATGTACCTGAACGACAACACGGGTGCGGAGAACAACAACTTCCTGGGCCCGCGCCGCGTCTACGCCCTGCCTTACTCCGGCTCGGGTGCCCTGAGCGAATGGACAGCAGCCGGCGGGGCTGCCACCAAGCTGTTGGCCTTGACCGACGGCATCGACGCCACCCAGGTATCAGCGACAGCAGACGGGCAACGCGAGTTGTTGACCGTGCCGAACATGCCCGCGCTCCAGACCGTCGATGCGATCCGCTTCGACCTCCTGGCGAGCCAAAGCGTCCCTAGTTCCAGCACCGTGCAGAGCGCCGCGCGCATGGGTGCGACCAACTACGACTTGCGTTCGCACACCGTGCAAAGCACTGTCCCGCGTCCACTCATGGCCGTGATGAATCGCAGGCCCGACGGTACCGTGTGGACTCCTTCCAACATCGCCGACGTGCAGTTCGGCGCTCGCTCGGGAGCCTGAAATGCCCACCATCTACGTTGACAGTTTCACCCGCTCGTGGACCACGGAGCGCCTCCTCTTGACATTCCCTGGGATGACGAGGGTAGCCGCATGGGAAACGGGCAGCGCGCTGTTCAACTCTTCCCCCCAAGAACACAGGCTCCAGTTCGGAGCCAACATTCTCGGGCCGTCCTACACGAGCACTGAGTGGGCGTTCGGGTTCACCCTCAAGCTCGAAGGCACGGCGCTGCCCTTGGGATCCGGAACGTCCTTCCCCGCGGGCGAATCTCGCATTATCCAGATCGGCACGCACGTCGGCATTCGGCTGTTGCCCGCGCTGACAGGCACGCCCTTCCTCACCTACTCCTTGGGCATGTTCGTCGTCAACGGCGCATTGCTGTCCGATGCTGCGAGCTTCGCTGACGCCCAACTGCTCGTGGGCAAGACCTACCACATCCAAGTCAAGATCACGGTGGGTGCTGCTGGAAGCGTAGTTCTGGCGATTCACAACGAGCTGGGGCAGCAGGTCTACACCAAAACCGTGTCCCCCATGGTCTCCCAGGGAGCCCCTGTATTCAATGGGTTTGCCTTCCTGTACGTGCTTCAAGGCATGACCATCGGGCATCTTGTTGTTGGTACGAACAACTTGGGCTTGGCTGTCACGGTCCCACTCGCCCCCAACGACGTTGGGTCTATTTCCCAGTGGGCACCCTTCCCCGCGCCTCCGAACTGGGACGCAGTAGACAAGGACACCTTCGATCAAGAGACCTACGTGCAATCGTCGGTAGTCAACAACCAGGACTTGTACGCGACCACCGACCCACCGACCCTGCCAGCAACCGCGCAGGTTCCGGCGATCATGGTCGGACTCGTGGCCCGGGCGGAGTTCGAAGGCTCCGCTCCGAAGATCACGGCAGTGTGGTCCAACGTGCCCCAGTCTGCGACTGTCCACGAGATCTTCCCCGCGGGCAAGGTCGTGGGTCCGATCTTGACGGAGCACGTCTTCGTCCTCGAGCAGAATCCGAACACCGTGGCGGCGTTTGTGGCGTCGGAACTCACGTCATCGCAAATCGGCGTCAAGCTCCTCTAAGACGTGCCCCTGCAAATCCACCAGACTCGCGCCCAGGTATTGGGCGTGCCCGGGTCCCTCGCGCGTGTGCTGGCTCTTGCCGGGCACGCCGTGGTCTCCACGCAAGCGCCCTCGCAGCCCCGGATGCTCCACTCCCGGGCTCAAGTGTTGGGCACGCCCCTCATCATCACGCGTGTGCTGGCGCTTGTCGGGCACGCCGCGATGCTGGCCCGAGACAGTGCCTCGCAGCCGGGAGTGTTCTACTCCCGGGCCCAAGCGTTGGGCACGCCCGCGGCCATCACGCGTGTGCTGGCGCTTGCCGGCCATGCCGCGGTGCTGGCCCAGCAAGTAGAGGGCTTTGGGAGCATCCACCACTCGCGAGTACAAGTCCTGGCCGAAGAGGGCTTCGGTTCGCAGCCGCTGGCGCCCCTCGACGCGGGCAACACCATCCTGCTCCACAACTACGCGAACAACGTGGTTATCTCGACCACTTACCAGACCAAGGTGGACTACTCCCCTCGATCCGGCAAGGACGAGCGTATTTCCCTGTCCTTGCGCCCGCGCCGAACGGCGCGCGTGACGTGGACCGAGAAAGGCGCGCGCAAGCTGTCAAGCTTCTTCCGGGTCCTGCGTGAGATGTCCGGGGGGCGCACGCTGTTCCCCCTCTACCCGGACATCGTGCAGATCACGGGCGTCTCCGAGAACAACCAGATCAGTTGGTCCTCAACGGGGGTCGCCTTCGACTCAACCACAGTGACCTTCGACGCGGCCTTGAGCGTCGCCCAGCTTCAAGGCACGACGGCTCTGCGGCGCTTCCACGTCGGGGGTGCGGTGGCGATCTTCGCCCGCAACACGAGGATGGAAGTGATCGAGTCCTCGGTTTCCTTCCACCACGTCCTCAACATCGGAGTGGGCACGTTGACGCTGGCGGACAACACGCCCAGCCTCACGACCGCCGAGGGGCAGGAGTGGTACGTCGTGCCGATGATGTACGTCGAGATTGTCAGCGAGCCTGTGTGGGAAGCCCACACGCAGGAGATCGCCACGGTCTCGTTGAGCGTCGTCGAGGTTGCGGGACCGACGGCAATCCCTCCCTCGGCGCAACCCACCGGAGCGATTGTGGAGTGGCCTTTGCCCCACGACTTCGGGCCGACGGTCACCGCGCGTTGGTCGCGCGACGTGGAGATCTTCGAGCAAGGGCGTGCTGAGATCGTCCAGGCGCAATCCACACGACACCGCATCGGCATGGACTTCGACTCCCTGCTCACACGCGAGGAGTGGTGGCCGTTCCTGGGGATCTTCGACAACCGCAAGGGGTCTTGGTTGCCCATCTTGGCTACCGACCACTTCGCTGTTGCGAAACCAGCCGTTGCGTTCGGCACGCTGCTGTTCTTGCGGCCCTTCGACGACACCACGTTCTCGGGGCTGAACTTTGAGTCCTTCCATGAAATGGTCATGGAGACGCGCTTCATCACCCTGTTCTTCACCAACGGGACGCGGCACTCGAACTATGTCATCAGCCTTGTCAACGAAATTCTAACTTTTACGATGACGCTGGCCTTCCCTATCCCCGGGGGGCTGCTGCTCGAGCCAGCCTTGGACCGACTCCACATGGCTCGAGTAGCGCACATGGACGACACCCTGGAAGAAGAGTGGGTGTCGCCCTTCTCCGGCTGTAGACTGCGCGTGCGCACGTCAGAAGCCTTGGACATCTCCGGGGTCTTTGTGCCGGAGGAGCCCCTGTGAGCACCCTAGACCTGACTTCGAAGTCCAGCACATGGCTGGTGACCATCAGTTGGGCAGGTACCATCTACAGGTACACTAACCAGTCCCAGCAGGTGGGCAAGTACATCTCCGTGCCGAACATGGCGCTGCGCACCGCGCAGATCCTCGGAACGCTTGATCCCGAGGTCTGGGAGATCGAACTGCCCTTCGACAACCTGGCTGCATCTTTGATGTCGCCCGGGATCAAGTCCAAGGCGCGCGTCGTGCTCCTCGAGCAACTGACGGACAGCCGACTCCAGTTCGCCTCCTCTTCTGTGAAGCACTCGGGAGTCATCTGGAAGGCCATCCATTCGCCCAAGGGCAAGCGCGATTGGATGCTGTACAGCGTCTCGAACGCCAAGCAGCAGCTCGATATGAAGCCGGGATTTTCCTTGACAGAGACGTGCGCGAACACCCTTTACAAGCGGGGGTGTTTGGTCAATCCCTCGCTGCACACCTTCCCGGCCACGGTGGAAGCATTCGACCCCACAACCCTCACGGCCACCTTGTCCGGTTTCCCTGTGCCCGATTTTTTGACCTACTTCACCGCGGGGCACATGGAGCTGGCGGGCACACTCGTGGGCATCCGCTTCTGGTCTCTCCTGGCTCCCTCCCAGTTTCAAACGACCCAGCACATCCCCGAGTCGTGGATTGGGAAGGAGGTTTCGCTCGTGGCGGGCTGCACAAGGGTGGAAAGCGTCTGCGCAGGGGCGTTCAACAACCAGAAGCAGTTCAATCCGCTGGGCATCGCGGTGCCCGCCTACAACCCGCAGTTCGAAACGGGGGCAGCGACTTGAAGTTCGAACCGCTGTTCCAGTGGGAGCGCATGTTCGAGCCCGAAGGGCCGGGCCTCGAAGCCTTGTTGGAGCAAGAACTGCGCACCTGGGAGGGCACACCCTACCTGGCGGGGCAGTCGCTGAAAGGCGTGGCTGTAGACTGCGTGCGCTTCGTTGTAAGCGTCGCTGCCTTCCTAGAGGGCCGGGAAGTCGCCCTTGAGCGGTTGCCCCAGGACATGGCCTTGCACCAGCCGGAGTCCGCTCGCGCGGCCATGCGGGACATCCTGCGGAGGTTCCCCTTGTGGCAGCCCGTGCAGGGTCGGGTTATCCAGCCCGGGGATTTCGTGGTGGTCGGGCCCGCCGGCGGAGGGCCTGGGCACGCCATGCTGTGTTCGGGCAGACGAAACCTGCTGATCCATTCGTCCCAAGCCGCGGGCGTACAATATACTGGGCTCTCGATGGATTCCAAAACCACAGAAGTCTTCGCCATCTACCGAAGCACCCAACGTTTTCGCTGGGCGGAGATCTCCTAATGGCTACCGTCCACCCGATTGTTTGGGCCTTGGCAGCCTCCGCTGGCTCCGCGATCCTGCAACACCAGCTTCGGCAGCGTCCGAACAAGGTGCTCCAGGACATCCCGATGACGCTTTCCTCGCGCGGCTCGCGCATCCCCATCATCATCGGGATTGCCAACGGGGGGTCAATCGTTGCGTGGACCTCCCAAACAGAGCGCAAACTTATCAAGGAAAAAGTGAAGGGCGCGGGCAAGGGTTTTGGAGGAAGTGGGGGGTTCACAGAGATCTTCTATGAACCCGGGTTCCACATCGGTTGCACCGGCCCCGCCCAGTCCATTCGCAGAATCCGGCAAGGGGGCGAGACGATTTTCGAGGGCGTGATTTCGCGGGACTCACACCCCACAGGCACGCTGGTCGACCTGGGAAGCGAAGGCACGTTCTACCCCCGGTGGGGGGAAGAGATTGGTGAGGAGGACGAGTACCTGGCTGCCGAAGGCCGCATGGGCGTGTTGTCGAGCTGGCCGTTGGTCGCGGGGATTGTCTGGACATCCAAGCGCCTGGGACAAGTCGCTCAGTGGCCGAACCTCGAGGTGGACTGGGAGGTCCGCCCGGAAGTTGACCCGGCGCTCGGGCTAGATCCAAACAAGCACTGGATCTTCAACACCGTCGCCGGGGCCAGCCAGGCGCTCGGGAAAAAACACCAGGTTGCCACCCGGCCAGGGGGCCCGGATGAGGGCTACTTCGTAGTGCCCTCTCAGCCGTTCTCCGACTTCCCCCCTGGCGAATTGCTTAGCGTCACGGGCCACCCCGTACTCAACCCCCCTAACCCGTGGTACACTGGCGACCCCTCGATACCCCCCGGGCTCTCTTACTCTGACACGATACGGCGTGTAGAAGCAACCACCGTTTCGGATTTGCTGGCGGAGGAGATGATTAGTAGCGTGGGCTTCAACGGCCCCCCGGCAACTAGCTTCCTGTCCTTCGGGGGGGTCGCCGCCGCCGCCGGGTCGGCAAAGAAGGCAAAGTTACTGGCTACAAAGCTGTTGAAGGTGTACCCCCAGCTAGGCATTCCTCCCGAAGCCAAGCAGTTCCTATTCCAAAACACCCCATTTACGGTTTCTTGGCCCACAACGACGCGGATTCAAGGTTCGTCCAACCAGGATAGGGACGGCGCGAATGCTATGGCTATTGCCGCGCAGTTGATTTTCTCGGAGCCCCCTTTCGGGATGGGGGCAGATAGGGAAGATTGGGACCTGGAGAGCCTTCGCATTGCCCACGAACGTCTTTACGACGAGCGGTACGCAGCGTCCATCACCCTGGGCTCTGACATGACTGTAATGGGCGCGCTGTCTGTGCTGTTCCAGGACATCGGTTGTTTCATCACATCCTCGCCCGACACGGGCAAGTTGCAGTTCCGGCTGCTGCGCCGAGACCTGCTGACCAAGTACACGATTCCCGAACGGGCCTTGCGGGGTGCTGAGCCGGAGCACGTCAAAACCCTGATGTTCTCTGAGTCCCCGAACGTGATCTTCTCGTTCAAGGACCGCGCCCAGGGGTACAACACGGCCACGGTGCGGGTGTTGGCGGACGGCTCTGCCGCCTTGCAGACGCTTGAGGGTGCCACGGAAGTGGACATCGGCACAGCCACGGATTTCAACTCTGCCGCTCAAGTTGCCATCAGGCGGGGCCAGGAACTTCAGGGCGACACCGACGGCATCGTGTTCACCGCGGGCTTTGGGGCTACTCGGATACGCCCTGGCGACGTGGTAGAGCTTGAGACCATGCCAGGCCGTGAGTGGTTGGTTTCCAAGGCCCACCCAGAGGCAGACTCTCCCAACGTGGCTTTTGCTGCTCTGCCCGACAGCTTCCTGGCCCCGCCCAGCGGGTTAGAGTTCGACCAGGAGGTTCCGTTGGTGTCCCAACAGACACCTGCGGCCAACCTGATCGCCGATCCGTGGACGCTGCCCTCCGCTTTGTCGCCCCTTGGCGCAGTGCTGGTTGCTTTCCTGCGCGTGCGCAAGGACTTCCAGACGGGGGCCCAGCTAATCTACGCATCGAACTCCCAAAGCACGCTCACTGTGATAGCCTCAGATTTGCGCTCGCAACCCGGGGGCACGCTGATCGAGGGCCTTGAGGCTGTTATTGGCGACGTGGATGTGGGCCCCCTGATGACGTTCATGGGTCCCGACGAGAGCTTGATACAGGATTTGACGTCTGCTGATGACGCGTGGGAAAACGGGCAGCAGCTTCTTGTGGCGTTCCCTCCGGACGGAGGCCAGGCCGAGGTTATGTTCCTCAAAGCAGTCACTTTTGTGACCGCTTTTACCCTGCGCCTGCTGGGCCTGCGGCGTGCGCAGTACGGGACCCTGCCCCAGCTCCTGGGGCCTGGCAGCCGGTGTTACATCGTGTCTTCGACCGGGTGGACGGCCATTGCCAACCCCATCTTTGTCCCCCTTTCCACGGTGTACTACAAGCTACAGCCGGTGGGCACCGGGCCCACCCAGTCTTTGGCGAGCATCCCCCTTGAGTCCTTCGTGGTCCCGCAAAACACGTTGATCCTGGACGGCGCGCCGTGAGCACTTCAACTTTCTCTACCCGTTTCCAGTTTTTTGTCCGCACCGCGGCGGAAATGACCGCCTCGAACGACTTGCTGCTGGCTCGCGAGTTCGCCTTCGAGGGCGACACTGGCCGGGTCAAGTTGGGTCCGGGGCTCTGGAACGACCTGGCTTACTACGATTTTGCAGGGGGCCCAGCCCCTGCGCCCACCCTGATTCAGTCGCGGTGGACGTTCACAGACTTTTTGACCCTCTCGAGCCCCAACGGGTGGCATCCTTGGGTGATCTTGTCCACGGGCAGCGCCTCGGCGTCTGTGCT
>Ga0163154_10003659_pt1 | contig 21041 bp, 16 predicted proteins | sample OliLakLV19MP9P1_FD_148649 | JGI IMG/M metagenome (GOLD analysis project Ga0163154, IMG submission 148649) | Freshwater microbial mat bacterial communities from Lake Vanda, McMurdo Dry Valleys, Antarctica - Oligotrophic Lake LV.19.MP9.P1 | ecosystem: Environmental > Aquatic > Freshwater > Lake >...
ATTGCGCAGCGCACCGTCACGGACCAGGTCGGCCTGGGCGAGGCCGAGGTCCTCGAAGGTGGCCTGGAGCTGAGGGTTGTTGAACAACGCGATCTGGACCGCGCTCTCGGCGGACAGTTCCTTCGCCAGAAGGTCTTCGACCGAGCGCTGTGCCTCGGCATCTTCCGCAGACCCTTGATCCCAGCGAACCGTCAACCCCGCGCGTTCATCGACCATCTTCTGAACCTCGGAGAATCCGCCGTCGCGCGGCGCCCGCCCGCACCCGGCGAGCACCAGTGTGCCAGCGATGGCGATGATGTGGACCGGCCGCATCACGGAGCCTTCGCAGCCGAAGTCGGCGTGAGCTGCATCGCGCATTTCGGGCATCGGCCTGGCTGGTCCGAGGTCACCTCCGGATGCATGGGACAGGTGTACGCCGCCGCTGGCGCCGGCGCGCGGCTGTCCTTCGCTGGCGCAGGTTGCGCAACCGTTTGACCGGCGTGCGATGCGTGAGCCCCTGAGGTCTGGTCAGGGGGCGCTGACAGCGCCGGGTCGATGGCCAGGACGGACGACGGGCGAGGAGTCGGCGCCGCAGCCGCATCCGGGCTCGCCGGATGGGTGTTGGGCACGTCGACGCGTGTCGGTTCGTCGCAGCCACTCACAGCGGCGATAAGGACGACGATGATGAAGCGCCGGGTGCCCATGGTTGTCCTCGTTGTACCGATGTGCTCACCACGATAGGTGACCCTCACCGGAGATGAGCTCCCCACCGTAGAATTTCCGTGACAGTGACGGTGATCGCAACTGTGACGAGAACCATCCGCTCTGCATTGGTCAGGGCAGGCGCCCGTCAAAGCGCACGTCCACCACGCTACTCCGCACCGCGACGATGACGCCGATATTGGTCGGCTTGCCTGTGCTCATCGCTTGCCCTTGCGCGGCGCGATCGCGAAACGACCGACCGCTTCGTGCTACTTCCTGCGGATGGCGGCGATGTCTACGCTCGACTTCGGCAGCTTGAAGTCGAGGTCCTCCATGGCTTCGACGATGATCTCGGAAATAGCGAGGTTGCGGAACCACTTGTGATCCGGGGGGATCACGAACCAAGGCGCGTGCTCGGCGCTGCATGTGCCGATGGCATCTTCGTAGGCTGTTTGGTATTCGGACCAGTATTCCCTCTTCGAGTAATCCGCCTCGCTGATTATCCAATGACGGGCAGGTCCATCGAGGCGCTTGGCGAAACGCTGCAGCTGCTCCTCCTTGCTGATATGCAGGAAAAACTTCAGGATATGCGTTTCATGGGCGTTCAGTCGCCGCTCGAAGTCGTTGATCTGCTCGGAGCGCGCCGACCAGGCCTTCTTGGGTACGAGATCATGGACGCGCACGATCAGCGATCAGAGCCACAGCGGACATGTCGCGCTCGATCAGCGGGGCTTCACGTCGTCTCGCCTTCGAAGTACACGGCCAAGCGGGCGACCATACTGCTGTAGTCTTCGAACTTCGTCGGTTTGACCCAGTAATCGGTGGCGCCCATCTTCATGCAGTGGGTCCGCTCCAGGGCGTCGTTCGACGAGGTGAACATGATGACGGGGATCGCTTGAAGGGCCTTGGAGGAACGGATCCATTTCAGCAGCTGCCGGCCGTCCATGCGCGGCATGTTGAGATCGAGCAGGACAGCCTTGGGGAGCGGGCCTCCGGCTTCGACCAACTGCTTCAGGTGATCCTGCCCGATAAGGCCGTTGAGGGCGGTGTCGAACTCGACCTCAATACCGGCGTTCTCAAGGGCGATGCGGACAAGCATGAGATCCCCTCCGCTGTCGTCGACCATGAGCAGGTGGGGCTTATCCGGCATGGGCATGGGCGCTCGGCAGGGTGAAGAAGAATTCCGAGCCACGTCTTGGCTTCGATTCGAACCAGATGCGACCGCCGTGATTCTCGACGATCTTCTTGCACGACGCTAGGCCGATACCGGTGCCCGGGTATTCGTTCCGGGTGTGCAGGCGCTGGAAGAGAATGAACAGTTTGCCGCCCTGGCTGGGCGGGATGCCGATGCCGTTATCCCTGACCGAGATGGTGACCCATCCGTCCGACGCCGTGGCGGCGACCCGGATCACGGGCGTGTCCTTGGAGCGGAACTTGAGGGCGTTGGACAGCAGGTTCTGGATCAGACGGCTCATCCCCGCCGGGCTGCAGCGGACCGAGGGCAGTGGGCCGACTTCGATCACCGCCCGGGTGGCGGAGATGGTGTCGGCCAAGACGGCCACCTCGCGGCGGACGGCGTCCTCGGTATCGATGAGGGCGGTCTCGTCGGTATCAGCGTCGAGGCGACTGAATTCGAGCACCGAATGGACGATGGCCTTCATGCGTTCGGCGCCTCCGGTCACCTGGGCGAAGTAGCCCTGCGCCTTCGCCGAGAGGTCGGGGCCTATCTCCCGCTCCAGCAGATGCAGAAAGCTGCTGATCATGCGGATGGGCTCCTGGAGATCGTGCGCGGCGACGTAGGCGAACTGCTCGAGCTCGGCGTTGGTGCGCTGGAGCTGGTAGGTCAGCCGTTCGAGCTCCTGGATGTGCTGCTTGTCGGTGATGTCCTTGGCCATCACCAGGCGATGTGTCTCCTTCCCCTTGCTGCCGCGGATGCGGATGGTGGTGGTTGAAACCCAGACCTCCTTGCCGTCCTTGTCGAGGTAACGCTTGTCCAGGGACGCCACCGCCTCTGTGCCCTGCGCTAGGCGCACCGCCTCCTTGGACTCGCGCTTGCGATCACTGGGATGGGTGATGGCGGCGTGGGTCATGGTGCCGAGCGCCTCGGATTCGTACCCCAGCATCGCGGAGAAGGCCTGATTGGCTTTCTGGAAGCGATCGCCTTCGTCGAGCAGTGCCATGCCGATCGGCGCTTCGTCGAAGATGCGGCGGAACAGCGCCTCGTTGCGGGCGAGTTCCTCGGTCTGGCGATAGAGCTCGATGAACACCAGGATCTTGGCGCGCAGGATGGAGGGGACCACGGGCGCGAAGATGTAGTCGACCGCTCCGAGCGAGTACCCCTTGCTGACGTGGGTATCGGTCGCGCTGTGCGCCGTGATGAAGATGATCGGCGTGTGTTCAGTAAGGACGCGCTGGCGGATCAGCGCAGCGGTCTCGAAGCCGTCCATCACCGGCATGTTGACATCGAGCAGGATGACCGCGAACTCGTCGCGCAGCAGCAGGCGCAGGGCTTCCTTGCCCGAATGCGCGACCACCAGGTTCTGACCCAGCTCCTCAAGGATCGCGGTGAGCGCGAGCAGCTTGTCCGGCCGGTCGTCGACGATCAGGATGTTGACCTGGCCCGGCTGATCGCGCAGGGGCGGCTTGACCCCGATGTCCGAGGGGTTGGCGGCGGTTCTCATGTGCGCGCCTTTTTCGCGGCCACGGTGTTCGGATGGTAGAGCCAGACGCTCAGCAGCGACAGCAGCCGATCGGTGTCCACCGGCTTGGCGATGTAGTCCGAAGCGCCGGCCTCGAGGCACTTCTCGCGATCGCCTTTCATCGCCTTGGCGGTCACGGCGATGATGGGCAGGTTGCGGAACCTCGCTTCCGCGCGGATCGCGCCCATGGTCTCATAGCCGTCCATGCCCGGCATCATGATGTCCATGAGAACGACATCGATTTTGGCACTGCCCTTCGCCATCAGCAGCTCGATGGCGCTCTTGCCGTCATCGGCGGACAGCACCGCCATCTTGGCGCGCTCGAGCAGGCTGGTCATGGCGTAGATGTTGCGGATGTCGTCGTCGACGACGAGAACCGTCCTACCCGCGAGCACCACGTCCGGCAGGCGCAGCTTCTCAACCAGCAGCCGCTTGTTGGCGGGCAGGTTGGCGTGGACGCGATGCAGCCACATCGAAGTCTGGTCGAGCAGGCGACCGGGCGAGGCGAAGTCCTTGATCATCACCACGTGCGCCAGTTTCTTGGCCTGGGCGGCTTCCTTGGCCGTCAGGGTCCTGGCGGTGTAGACGATGATCGGCATCGCCTTTGCCAAGGTCAGCTTCTTGACCTTCTCCAGCAGCAGCGACCCATTGAGGTCTGGCAATCCGACATCGAGGATCATGCAATCGAACGCCGCGTCCTTGAGACAGGCGAGCGCGTCCTTGCCGGTGCCCACCGCGGTGATGGCGACGTCGTCGGCGCCGAGAAGCTCGACGATGCTGTCGCGCTGGTGCTCATCGTCCTCGACCAGCAGCAGGGTGCGGATTCGGCGCTCGGCGAAGTCCACGGCGCTGGCGAATACCTCGTCGACCGACTCCTGCTTGATCGGCTTGGTGAACACGCGGTGGGCGCCCAGGCGCAGCCCGTGCTCGAGCTTGTCGTCGATGGAAATGACGTAGACCGGAATGTGCCGGGTGGTCAGGTTGCCCTTGAGATGGTCGAGCACGCGCCAGCCGTCGATGTCGGGCAGCTGGATATCCAGGAGGATGGCGGTCGGATTGAATTCCTTGGCCAGCGCCAGGGCGGCGGCGCCCGTCGACGTCACCAAGCCCTTGAATCCACGCTCATGTGCCTGATCGAACAGGTATCGCGAGAAATGCAGGTCGTTGTCGACGATGAGCGCGACCCGGTCGCCGACGCGGATCGAACTGCGGTCGTCGCTGACTTCGTTGGTCAGGTCGGAATATTCCGGAATCTGAAAGGCGATGTCGAAATCGGGCGCCTCCTCCAGGGCAGTTTCCAGCGGCTGGAGCGTTGGCGGCACCGTAGACTGGGGGGCGCCCACCTCGCTGAGCTTGCGGGGCAAAGCCTTGGGCAGCGCGTAGGAGCGCGGCAGGTAGACCGTGAAGGTGCTGCCGACGCCGGGCGCGGATAAGAGCGAGATCTCGCCGCCGAGCATGCGCGAAATCTCGCGGCTGATCGCCAGACCGAGGCCGGTCCCCCCGTACTTGCGGTTGGTCGAGCCATCGGCCTGCTGAAAGGCCTCGAAGATGATGCGCTGTTTGTCGGGCGCGATGCCGATGCCGGTATCGATCACCGAGAAGGACACGGCGCCACCGCGCGCGCGGTTGAGGGACGCCTGCTCCGGGTTCCACCCGCCCAAGGCCGTGGATATCTTGACCGTGACGCTGCCATCCTCGGTAAACTTGAAGGCATTCGAGAGCAGGTTCTTGAGCACCTGCTGCAAGCGCTTGCTGTCCGTGTTTATGGTCTTGGGCAGGTTGGCGTCGAGCTTGATGCTGAAGATCAGGCCGCGCGATTCGGCGACGTGGCGGAAGCCGCGTTCGAGGTCTTCCTTGAGATCCGCCAGGCGCAGCTCGCCGGCTTCGACGGTGACCGTGCCCGATTCGATCTTGGACAGGTCGAGGATATCGTTGATCATGGACAGCAGGTCGTTGCCCGAGGCGTGGATGGTCTTGGCGTAATCAACCTGCTTGCCGGACAGGTTGCCATCCTGGTTGCGCAACAGCTGGTCGGACAGGATCAGCAGGCTGTTGAGCGGCGTGCGCAGCTCGTGCGACATGTTGGCGAGGAATTCCGACTTGTACTTCGAGGTCAGCGCCAACTGCCTGGCCTTCTCCTCAAGGGCCGAACGAGCCTGTTCGACCTCGGAGTTCTTGCGCTCGACCTCGACGTTCTGGTTGGCGAGCAGGCCGGCCTTCACTTCCAGCTCCTGGTTGGTCTGCTTGAGCTCTTCTTGCTGGCTCAGCAGCTCCTTGGCCTGCGACTGGGCCTGCTTGAGCAGGTCCTCGGTGCGCATGCTGGCCTCAATGGTGTTGAGCACGATGCCGATCGATTCGGTGAGCTGGTCGAGAAAGACCTCGTGCGACGGGCTGAAGCGCTCGAGCGACGCCAGCTCAATCACCGCCTTGACCTGACCCTCGAACAGCACGGGGAGGATCATGATGTTGTTTGGCGCCGACCTGCCGAGACCGGTCGCGATCTTGACGTGATCGTGCGGCACGTTGACGAGGATGAGCTTCTCTTTGTCGATCGCGCACTGCCCGATCAGGCCTTCGCCGAGCCTGATCTCGGTCGCGCCCTCGTGGGTGTAGGCGTAACTGGCCAGCAGCTTGAGCCGGGGGTCGTGCCTGACCGCCGAGAGCGCGTCGTCGTCCCTGGACGTCTCGAGGGTATAGAACACCGCCTGCTGCGCCGACACCACCGGGGCCAGTTCCGACAGGATCAGCTTGCCGACCGTGATCAGGTCCTTCTGGCCCTGGAGCATGCGCGCGAACTTGGCGAGGTTGGTCTTGATCCAGTCCTGCTCGCTGTTCTTGAGCGTGGTGTCCTTGAGATTGCGGATCATCTCGTTGATGTTGTCCTTCAACGCCGCCACTTCGCCTTGCGCCGCGACCGAGATCGAGCGCGTCAGGTCGCCCTTGGTCACCGCGGTCGCGACCTCGGCCAGGGCTCGCACCTGGGTGGTCAGGTTGGCCGCGAGCTGGTTGACGTTGTCGGTGAGATCCTTCCAGGTTCCGGATGCGCCGGGAACCGTCGCCTGGCCGCCGAGCTTGCCTTCGACCCCGACTTCGCGCGCCACCATCGTCACTTCCGAGGCGAACGAGTTCAGCTGGTCGACCATGGAGTTGATGGTGCCCTTGAGTTCGAGGAACTCGCCTTTCACGTCGACGGTGATCTTCTTGGTCAGGTCGCCGTTGGCGATCGCGGTCGAAATCTCGACGATATTGCGCACCTGGCCGGTGAGGTTCGAGGCCATGAAATTGACGTTCTCGGTCAGGTCGTTCCAGATGCCGCCGACGCCCTTGACGTCGGCTTGGCCGCCGAGCTTGCCTTCGGTGCCGACTTCGCGCGCCACGCGCGTCACTTCCGAGGCGAACGCGTTGAGCTTGTCGACCATGGTGTTGATGGTGTTCTTGAGCCCGAGGACCTCGCCCTTCACGTCGACGGTGATCTTCTTCGACAGGTCGCCGGCGGCGATCGCGGTCGAGATCTCGGTGATATTGCGCACCTGACCGGTGAGGTTCGAGGCCATGAAATTGACGTTCTCGGTCAGGTCGTTCCAGATGCCGCCGACGCCCTTGACGTCGGCTTGGCCGCCAAGCTTGCCTTCGGTGCCGACTTCGCGCGCCACGCGCGTCACTTCCGACGCGAACGCGTTGAGCTTGTCGACCATGGTGTTCATGGTGACCTTGAGTTCGAGAAACTCGCCTTTCACGTCGACGGTGATCTTCTTGGTCAGGTCGCCGTTGGCGATCGCGGTCGAGGTCTCGACGATATTGCGCACCTGACCGGTGAGGTTCGAAGCCATGAAATTGACGTTCTCGGTCAGGTCGTTCCAGATACCACCAACGCCCTTGACGTCGGCTTGGCCGCCGAGCTTGCCTTCGGTGCCGACTTCGCGCGCCACGCGCGTCACTTCCGACGCGAACGAGTTGAGCTTGTCGACCATGGTGTTGATGGTGACCTTGAGATCGAGGACCTCGCCCTTGACGTCGACGGTGATCTTCTTCGTCAGGTCGCCGCTGGCGATCGCGGTCGCCACTTCGACGATGTTGCGGACCTGGCCGGTGAGGTTGCTGGCCATGAAGTTGACGTTGTCGGTAAGATCCTTCCAGGTGCCGGCCACGCCGGCCACCAGGGCCTGACCGCCGAGTTTGCCTTCGGTGCCGACTTCGCGCGCGACCCGAGTCACTTCCGAGGCGAACGAGCCGAGCTGGCTGACCATGGTGTTGACGGTCTTGGCGGCGCGCAGGAACTCGCCCCTGATCGGCTGACCTTCGATCTCCAGGGTCATGGATTGCGACAGGTCGCCCTTGGCCACCGCGCCGATCACCCGGGCGGTCTCGCTGGTCGGATACACGAGGTCCTCGATCAGGGTGTTGACCGAGAGCATCGAGACCTCCCAGGCTCCGGTGACGGCCCCGATGCTGGCCCGCTGCGAGAGCAGGCCCTCTTTGCCCACCACCCGGCTGATCCGCTCGTGCTCCAGTGCCATGCGCTGATTGAGTTCGATCACCTCGTTGAAGGTGTCGGCGATCTTGCCGTCGACGCCGGTCAGATCCAAGGGCAGGCGGACGCTGAAATCGCCTTTCTTGAACGAAATCAGCGCAGTCAGCAGGGTCTTCCGGTCGAGTGCAAGGTCGGTCGGTTCGTTCATGGTGCAGTCCTGGGGAGCGGTCGGGAAACAGGGATGGGTGATCTCGGCGAAGGCCAGACCGCGAAGGTGCCGCACGAGCGGCGGTTGAAGGCGGGATTCGCGGCGCGTAGCGAATCGTCTTCGCTGGCAGGTCGCACGGCTGGGAGAAGCGGATTCAGTATTTTCGGCGTTTCTTCGCGGAAAATGACGTATTGCTGGGGCCTTGTCTGCGGCGCCCAGGTCTGTCGTGCCCGTTATGGCCACGGTCTGCCGAATCCTCCTATATTCCGTCGGTACAAGGTAAGGGTTTCCTACTCCGGCCGGACCGAGCCCCGGCTATGGTCCCTGCGTTGAAGTGGCCCCGCGCGCCCAGCGTGCTGGTCAAAACCAGCCCTTCCCATTCCGCACCTGCCCGCCACACGATATCCCCAATAAAGGACCAACCATCCGACCTGACGACAGCGCCAACCCCAGAAGAATAGCCGCGTAGGCCACCCACCAGGGCCGTCTTCGTCGCCAATTTTCAGCTGTGGGCGAAGCTCCGCCGGCCACCCGACGCCAGTCGGGACCAGGCCGCAAGGCAAGCCGGCTGCTGCTGTGGATAGGATGACGACTGCTCTAGCGCACCAAGCTCGCCGGAATCCATCCGTCTGGCACGATCACGGCGCTCGTCGTGGCGGCAAACCCCTGCAGGTGCAGTCGAGGCAGCCGTGCGTGGCGCACATCCGGCAAGTCGCTTGCACCAGATCGCGTAACGCTTCCCGCGCGCGATAACGACGCACCTTGAGAGTCCCGGTGGTGATCCCTTCGGCAGCCGCGGCGTCGGCAATGCTCGCCCCCTCGAGATCGACCGAGCGCAGCGCCCGCGCGTAGGTGGGAGCGAGGTGATCGATGAGGGCCGCCACACAGGCACAGGCCGTCACGTGGTCCTGCGCCACCGCGGCCGGCTCGTCGATGATCGCCAGAGCATGTGGACGCTGACCGCGTGCTCGCTGCAGATCGATGATCACATGACGCAGGATGCGGTAGAACCAGGCGACGATCTTGTCGTCATCCTCGAGCTGGTCGATCTTCGCCATCGCCTTGAGGAAGCTCTCCTGCACGGCGTCCGCTGCCAGGTCAGGGTCGCCGGTTCGCCTGCGGGCGAATGCGACGAACTCGTCGAGGCGGGCGATCAGATGCGCGGCAGGGTTTGCCATGCCGTGAGCGGAACATCCCCGGGCAGGGCTGCAACCTCGGGGAACGTGATCAGAGAATCTTCCCGCGTAGCCGGAGCGCATTGCCGATCACCGAGACCGACGACAGGCTCATCATCGCCGCCGCCCCCAGCATCGGACTGAGCAGCGAGCTGGTGAGCATATAGGGCACGCCCGCGGCAATGGGGATGCCGAGGATGTTGTAGACGAAGGCCAGGACCAGGTTCTGGCGGATGTTGCGCAGGGTCTGCTGGCTCAAGCGTCGGGCGCGGAGGATGTCGCGCAGATCGCCTTCACCAGGGTCACTCCGGCGCTCTCAATGGCGATATCGGTGACCGTGCCCATGGCGATACCCACCTCGGCCTGGGCCAGCGCAGGAGCATCGTTGACGCCATCGCCAGCCATCGCCACTCGACGACCTTGGCTTTGCAGGCGTTTGACCACGTCGGCCTTGCCATCCGGCAGGACGTCGGCCTCGACCGCATCGATACCCAGGCGTTTGGCCACCGTCCGGGCGATGACGGCGTTGTCGCCGGTGAGCATGACCACCTGGATGCCCGCCTCGCGAAGCGCCGCCAAGGCTTTCAGCGGACGTCGCCTGGATCGGATCGGCGATCGAAGGTGCTTATGACCTGTCCATAGCTGTTCCGCCCTTATGACCTGTCCATAGCTGTTTCACGTAATGAAGACGTCGCTAACCCTTCTGCAGATCCGCCAAGCGAACTCCGGACCGGACGTTCAGCGGAGTTCGATGGGGGCCGATAACTGGCAGCGCACGACCTTACCTCCGACCTTCACCTTCACTTGACGGATGCCTTGCCACGGAGGCGCGACAAAGGACGCCTCCGTCCAAGCTTCCGCCGGCGTGGGCATGGTCACGGCGCACACCTGCTGCCAACAACCGCGCCAAGCGGCACTCCACTCAGCATCGGTTGCGGAGGGACCGGGCAGGGCGCCACCCGGAACATAAGCCGGATCCAAGGTTGGGCCAACCGAGCCAACGCTGATGAATAGGGAGCGAGTATAGCCATAGGCCTGGTCGGCGGAACGCAAATAGGTATCCGCTGGGAAAGTCCTTCCGCCCCGGATGGAGCCATATTGGTCCGTGCCCTCATCCATTTCGCTCCGATCGCATCGCGGGGGTTGGAAAAGAGCGTAGGACACCACCAACGGATTGCCGTAGGCATCGTTCCACGCCAGATTCGGCGACCGGTTGCTGCGGATTTCCCGACGTTTACCAACCCCTGATCGCACCAGCAGATCCTCACTCCGCTCTGGCCAGAGTTCTTCGAGCCCGTGCCGCTCTGGCTGATCCCACAGCGTTTGTTGTGGCGCACTAAGCGATTGGGCTTTCCCGGCGAGTCGTGGATCGGGAAGGCTCAGTGGCGAGCAGTACCATGGTTCTCTGATCTGGTACTTCCTGCCCCTCCCCCATGGATATGCCATTATCAGCGGCTTGCCGTCGCCGGTCGCGGCAATGAGCGCATTGCCCGGCGCGACCGCCTGGGCATCGGGATAGGTCTTGTGCCAACCTGCCAGCCCGCCAAGGGGCATCATGGTTGGTGGCTTTTCCACTTCGTCGCGTTTGAATAGCAGAGTTCCACCCAGCTGACAATCACGAGGACGAAGGCAGCGGTGATCCGTTCGCCCTCGCCCAGGCGAGTGAACGTCTGCAGGCAATCTTCGATGCGTTGTCGAGTCTGGAGCGCCTTAGCCCGGTCGCGAATTCCAGAAATGACGACCAGAAGCATCCCCATCAGCAGGCCGATCACCGTGATAACGATCAGCAGTTCGATCAAGGTAAAGGCACTCCTCGAAGGCACCGTGTCTGCAAGCCGGCAGACAGCGGGAAGGTGGGCGCGCCCCGATCGTCTGGGCGCATGTGGGGCAAGCCCGGGGATGGGATTCATCGCATGTCCTCGGTGCCAGAAACAGTGTTATCCAGTCGACCATTCCCATCCGGTTCGGCGATCGGACCTTCAGCCGCACTCGCGAATGATCCGCTGGCACTTGGCCTTATCCGGAAAACGCCGTCTCGTCCTGCACTTTCCAGACGGATTCCGCCATTCTCTTCGCGGCTTATCAGCACCTCACGACCCCAGCCATCATAGATGGTTGGCAGAGGAAGCCGATAGAGGCGCCATGTGCCAGCATCCTTGGCCATCCCCGCCTTCCACGCGGAAGCGGTCGATCCCCGAACGGGATCGCCCGAGCGGGCACGGCCATTCAGTACCACCGTCGACGCGGGAAGCGGGCTACGCAGGCCGCCGATTCGGGTTAACTCCGCCAACGCGCCAGCCGAACCAAGCGCAGCTTCGAGGGCGGCGCCATGCGCCTGGGCATCGGATCCACTGACCAGGCAGTTCTCATCCGGATAGCGGAGCAGATCGTCCGGATTGCTGATCGCCGGCGCGCCGGCCGGAGGTCGACGCAAACGGCGCTGCCGGGTGGTGGCGTCGGACGCCAGTCCAAGGACGCCGATGCGGGATCGCTGCAGGCCATAGAGCAGAGGGACATTGCCATCGCTAAAGCGGTCTTCCGGCATCAGCAAGCGGGGCCTGAAGGCTGCCGCCAGCTCGCCGGGAATCGGCCCTACCAGTGCGGGATCCGTCGTCAGATCATACGTGGTCCGGTTGGCGAAGCCGGTGGGGCCGACCTGGCTGGGATCGCGAACGAAAGGCGGCCGAGGGCGGCCAGGAGCAGCTGCGGAACCCGCCAGGGGGTGTTCGGCCGGTGACATCGACAGACCGCGCTCTGCGGATGCCAGCTCGAGCGCGCTGCGCACGATCTCGAGGATGGTCGCCGAACGGTTGCGTTTGGTCAACGCCGACACGGCGTTGTATCCGGTCAGCACCAATCCCGCGAGAGTGGCGATGATCGTCACCGCGATAAGCAATTCGACGAGGGTGAATGCCCTCCGCAGGTCTACCATTTGCCACTGTCCGGTGGCCGCTTCAACCGCTGGATGTAACGGAAGGTTCCGACGAAATTGCGCGGCAAAGCAGGTGAATTGATGCAGTTCACGTGGCCAGCGATGTAGCCACTGGCGTTGACCGGATAGCTGGAATAATAAGAATCTTTATCTACGCCGGCGCTAATGTCGGGATGATAATCCTTAGGCTGATTGGCGTTTTGGGCCACCATGTAGGCGACATCTTCGCCCCCGCCCACGGCCGGGGACCACTCCACGCGATACCACATGAGCAGCTCGGCCGACCTCATCTGCTCATAGATGGACTCTGCCATCGCGATGTTCTCGCCGAAGGCGGACCAGGCTCCTGGCGTGGCCATGACTTCGGCCCAATCTCGCCACCCTTCGGTCGCCCCATCGCCTATGGTGATAATGAAGGTGGCACCGGGCGGGCCGCATTCACTGGGTCGATCGGCTTCACTCCCGGTTTCACGATAGACGCGAAACCACCCCAGTCCTGCGGATCCGGTGATGACTTCGCCATCGCCGCGCACCCAGGACAGGCGCTGTGGAGCGCTGGCCGGGTTGTGGATGCCAAGCGACGGGTCGAACTCCGGTGTCGGGTCAGTGCGAATCAGAAACGGGGTGCCGAAGGTTTCGGGCTGCGATTCGGCGCTGGGAATGGCGTTCGGCGTCATGTCGGGGCGCACGGCGAAGGGCGGGCGCACGTGACGGTACATCGGCGCGCGCATCGAGGTGCCGACTGCCGGCCAGGTCCCCGCAGTCCACAGGGGATTGCCTGTGCGATCGCGCGGGCCGATGAGATAGCTCCGACCAGAGAATGCGACCGTGTCGGCAGCACGTCCGATCAGGGCTGGATCGCGGGGATCGATCCAGCCGTACCCTTCACGGGGATCGGTGCACAGACCGCTGACTGGGTTGATCTGCGCATAGCCAAGCCTGCTGGCCTCTTGCACATAGCTCAAGGCAGCGTGCAGCATGAGGCGGCTCTGGGCGAGACGAATGACGTACTGCGCGCTCTGCGCGTCGCCGCGCATGCGCACGAGAAAGGTCATGATCAGGGCGGCAAGCATGCTCGCCATGCCGACCACGATGATCAGGACCGCCCCGCGACGTGAGGTCATTGGGCATCCAATCCGCGGCTGATGCGGGCGCCACGCAGTGTGGTTCCAGTGACCGGAAAGACGAGTTGGGTCATCCGGCCATTGATCGGATCGATGATGCGCACATAGCAGGCATTGAGCATAGCCTGCCATTTCATGGTCCGACGTACTTCCGCAGTCACTTGTGGCCAGTGGGATGGTCGTTGGGCGATAAGGTCAGCAGGAAGGCTGAGGGAAGTCAGCAGGAGCGAATAGGTTCCCGCCTCGCTTTCTCGTCCGAGGGAGCCCGACATTTTCCGATGAAGGAATAATTGACGCTGACGGGTTGCGTTGTCGGCCCCAGGCGGATACCCACTGATGCCGAGGTGATTGGTGAACAGCCATTGCGATCGAGTGCCTGCGCGTTCCGCGCCGGAGAAAAGGGCGCCCTCGCCATAACCGAGCGGCATGCGGAACATTCCTTGATACTGGTTTCCTGCGGCGCCCTGACCAAAATGATTGATGTTACTATTCGGGTCAAGGCCGCCCATGTATATCCACCTGACTTCTCCGTTGGACAAACCACGGCCAGGGGCACGGTTATCGATGTCGTAATAATCCAGGAATGCATTGGCCGGGAGGTACGAAAACAGCCCGTAGAAACCCAGGCCATAGGAGAGGCCCTTGGTCTGTCGCGCAGACCACGTGTGGGCGATGGGCCAACGCGTATCGCCTTGCACCCCTGGGGCTGTTAGGGCAAGCGGGGACTCGACCCGTACGCCGCTCTGGGCACCAGAAAACAGGGCGTCGTTGCCAAAGGGGTTTTCGTCCTCACGTGAAGCCGGGTCACTCATCCAATTCGCGCCATCGAGCCGGTACCACGTGCGCGGGTCGTTGACCAGCCACGTTGGATCATACGCCCCGCTCAGGGCCAATCCGGAGGCATCCTCGCCCGCGGCAATGGTGTCCGCCGCTCCACTCGTGGGCCAGGATGCCTTGAGCGGCGTAAATGGCTGGGGCAGTTGCGCCCAATCGGTCCCGCCCCATGCGTAGGATTGATCCCCTGCGGACGTCCGGTGTGATGGCGTTATTACCTTAAAACCACCGGCTGGATTGGTACGCAATGGCGTGTGATCGGGACGATCGAGCGACGCCCAGGAGTCGACTTCGTCAACTGCCGCGATGATTCCTGCGACGATGAGACGGTTTTCCAGCGCAAGTCGCTCCGTGACCGAAACTGTCAAGCTGGCGGCGCGGAATCCGGCATAGAGCGTGCCGATGATGACGACGGCAAGCACCATCGACAGCATCAGTTCGAGGAGGGTGAATGCGTTTTTCATCGGTGCAACTGCCCTTGGATGCGGGGATCGTAAAAGTTGAACCTCGCCACGGTCGAAGCCCGCAGACGAACGGATTTCTTGAGTGGACCACGATCGACCAGACCGCGGAGCATGAGCTCCTTAGGCTTGTGAAGAACACCGCCCCAGAGAAAGCCCGCGCTGGGATACTCGGTGTCGGGTCCCGCTCGATCCGCGATGACCCCATTACGATTGGCTCCGAATCGGCCCAGGAAGACCTTCATATTCCACATTTCCTTGTCGCCGAAACTCTCGGGGTAGGCCACCTGGGGACTGCTGGCTTTCATGTCGGGAAGGGTTCCATTGAATCCGACATTCATCGGGAAGAATCCCCAGTCGTTGATTCCGCTGACGAGATACCCAGGCCGGGACAAGGGTACGCCATCGGGCATGCTGGGTTCGCGAAATATGGCGACCAGTTCAGGGTTGCGGGTCAGACTCCCCATCACTGCCGCACAGCGGTTTGCGCGGGTTTGTCGGTCGAGGGGATTACGGTTCTGCCAGCTGGTATCAGTGGGGCTATAGCGCAGAATCTGGGTCGCCAGCATCGGATACCGGCCGGCATCGACCGCTGCCGACGGGGCGGTCTCGAAATCCTCGTAGCTCTGCCAATCCACCACCCAGAAGACTATTTGACGACAGCGCTCGCTGGGCGCGAATGGCGCAGTGAGGGTGAAGTTACCAACCGGACCGAGCCCTGGTTGCAGGCCGCCGCCATTCGCGGGAATGAACTGGTCGCCTTCATCAAGGAGGCCATCGCCGTTGCTATCGAGCGGTCGCGGTGGCGCGCAGGAGAAGTTGTCATCAAAAGAGTCATTCGATGGCCAGTTGCTGAGCGGATCCCGCTGATCGACCGTTCCATCCATGGCTCTCCCATTGGTCAGCGTCGATGCATTGCTGTCGCTGAATCGGCCCGGATAGCTGAATGGGAGCCCGGGCTTGCGCACCGCTTCGGGATAGACGGCTCGCCATTGCTCATGGGTGGTCTTGCCGCCGGTGATGTAGGGAGGGAAATCACCGGACACGTGTGCGTCCACCGTGTAGCGCACCGGAGCAGTCCAGGGATCGAGGTGCACGAGCGGGTGATCCATCATCACTTGGCGGTTCAGCGGCCGTGGCGCGCTCCAGTCATAGGGCCCAACCAGATCCGCATGGGCAACCCCCAATCGCAGACCAGCCTCGCGCCAGCCGGTGATATGGGTCAAGGTCACGCTGCGGTCGGCATAATTGGTACCGCCCAGATTCAACGCGATCGTGGGCGAACCGCCCAACGAGGCTCCCGCTGCGGGAAACCCGTTCGGGTAGAAGCGGGTCAAGCACGACGCTGCGTGGGCGAGGTAACGCATGGCCAAGACACGACTGGCATTCCCCGCATGCCCGGCCGCGAAGGCTGGGGCGGTTGATTCGCTGAGACCGTTCAGCTCAGCCCAGGCGATGCCCTTGCGCTCGGCATACCATAAGGCGGAAGCCACATAGGCACAGGCCGCCCGCTGCGCTCGCTGGAAATTAGCTGAAGTGGGGTCGTTGCCTATTTTTACGGACATGGCCTGCTGCGATGGGATCGTGCCATCGACGATGAAAAACTGATAGGGGAGGAATCCGAATTTTTCGGTGTAGCTGATGCCAGTGCTTGTCGTGTAGGTGTACGTTTCGTTTTCATCCGATAGCATGACCTTACCGATTTCCGGGTCCTCACGGCACAGCGCGTCGTAGTTGAGATTCTTGCATCTCATCCGATCATCGCCAAATGCTAGATTATTGGCGACTCTGCCATGGTAGAACTGGTTCATCTTCACCGGTCCGTGGGTTGGTGGTGACGGGTAAAAGGCCTGATAAGGGCCAACCTTGGTGGTGGTGTTGTAGAGTACCGCGTTCAGCTGCGATGAACCCGACACGGCGACCACCAGCTTGCGATGCGACTGATCCCAGTTGTCGTCGACCTGGGGCTTGCCCAGCGGCTCGTACATGTCAGAGGGATCGGCCGGAGTGAAATAATACAACCGCCCCCCGGAATCGAGGATCTTTTCGATCTCGTCTCCATCGGAATCGATGCGCTGGGCGATGGCTTCCGGGAGCGGTTTCAGCGAAGCCCGCAGGCTTTCCAGGCTGCATTCCAGATCGGGTGCCATCGCCCGGTAGGTGATCGGACAGTCCCAGGGGAACATGCCCTCCTTGTCCATGTCGCGCGAGTCATCGATGATGCCCGGGCCCGTACCGTTGCGGAATTGGTCGAGCATCTCCATCGCCTTGGTCGCGGCCAAGGCCTGGTAGCGGACCTTCTGTTGGGTGCGCACGCCGGTCGGCATCACCAGGAACATGGTGATCACCGCGACCAGCAGCACGAGAAGGCTGAAAGCGATCTCGGCGAGGGTGAAGCCGCTGCGGGCGTGTGGTGGGTTGGAATCAGTCATTGCGTATCTTCCATCCAAGGAGGTCGTCTCCCACGCCCGTGGCACCATTGTCCAGACCATCAGCCCCCGCTGACCATACGCCGAAACCATTCGCGCCATAGATCTCTGTGGCCCAGCGGATGCGCAATGGATGCTTCCAACTGTCGACCACCCGACCACTGCGATCGATGAAGCTGGGCGAGAGGCTCATCCCAGTGGTCTTGATGAAACCCTTGTATCCGATGGCCAGGACCTCGGCCGGGTAGCGTTCCGCAGGCGGGAGGGATGCCTGCTCCACGGTCGGTTCTCCATCAAGCAGGCCATCCCTATTCACATCCCAGAGTTGATGGTGCCGCATCCCGCCCGGCCGAGGTACACTCAACGCCCGATCCTGTCGGGTGGCGATGGTGGCCGTGACCGCCGAGACCAGAGCGGCGCTCCCGGTGACCCGGGCACGCCTGGCCGCAGCCGTGCCGGCAGAAAATCCGAGCCCACCCAGGATTGCGATGACCGTCATCACGACGACCAACTCGATAAGCGTGAAAGCCGTGCGACTGACCGAGTTCTTCATTTTTTTGCTCGCGCTTATGGTTATAGCTTTTCCCCTGCTGTGCCATGGCTGAGCCGGGTCACCACTGGATGCCGTCTGATACTGCGAAGAGTATGACAATGGTAAATCAGGCCGCTTTGATGTGGGCCTCCCAAGCATACGCCCAGGAGCGTGTACCCGCTCTTTGCTTGAGGTCGGTGGGTAGACGTAATTCGAGAATCGGCCGCTGTCTGGCAGAGTTCTGGTTGTGCCGTTAAGGGTTTCTGCGAACGCGGTCTTGTTCCGCACAGTCCTGGGATCCGGTCCATATTACCGCCGATTTTCCATGACCGGCGTCAAGTTGGCGAGCCGGGTTTCGAATGCCGTGCGGCTAAGACACAAAAGGAAGGACGCAAAAGGGACGCAAAAAGGACATGCGCATATTGACGCATCCCGCCACTGTCCCTGTCCCTGCTTGGGTCATGACCAGCGCCCGCAGCCAATTCCTGGAAGCGACAGACCTGGGCTTTGGCAATAAGCGTAAGTCCTTTCCTGTTGTCCTTCCCCGTCGCTATCGCCGCGGGTGACGAGTTCCTCCTGGTCCTTGCCCTGGCCAATGGCCACAACGCCGCGAGGGTCTCGCTGCGTGATCTGCGCCTGATGCGCGAGGAGCGCTACTCGTCGTCGACGATGCGCGCGTGGCCTTCGCGGCCGTACTTGGCGAAGTATGCCTCCAGCACCTTCTTCGCCACGGGCGACGAGGCGCGGCCGCCGCTCTTGCCGCCGTAGATGAAGATGGCGAAGGCGACCTTGGGATTGTCGGCCGGCGCGTAGCCGATCAGCCACGAGTGGTCGGGGAAGCGCGTCTGGTCGCCGGGGTTGCCCCATTCGCTGGTGCCGGTCTTGGCGCCGACCTCGATGCCGGCGGCTGGCCCCGAGAGGTTGAGGTACTTGGCGGTGCCGCCCGGCGCGGTGACCGCCTCCATGCCCCGGCGCACGTCCTCGAGGTATTCGGCGCGGATGTTCAGGTCGCGCACCTCGGGCGCGCCGGGTGGGCGCACCAGGTAGGGGGTCACCACGTGGCCGCCGTTGGCGACCGCGGCGGCGATGCGCACCACATCGAGCGGCGAGGACGTCGAGTACTGGCCGATCGACAGCGTCCAGGTCTTGAACACCCCCCAGCGCTTGCCCTGGCTGGCGGGATCGGGCAGCAGGCCCGGACGCTGATGGTTGACGTCGAGGGTGTTGCGGGTGCCCATGCCGAACAGGCTGAAGTAGTCGTGCAGGCGCTGCGCCCCGAGGCGGGCGCCGATGGTGGCGAAGTAGCAGTTGTCCGACACCTGGATCGCCTCGGCGAGGTTGTAGCTGCCGGCCGGGGCGTGGCTGCGCAGCACCTTCTTGCCGGCGATCATCGTCATGTAGCCCTTGGTCTCGATGATCTGCCCGGGGGTGATGATGCGGTTCTCGAGGCACGCCAGCGCGGTGAGGATCTTGAGCGCCGAACCCGGCGGCTGCGCCGCCTCGCAGGCGTGGTCGTGCAGCGGTTGGGCGGGGTCCTTGAGCAGTTCGGCGTAGCGTTTGCCGATCTCGTCGACGCGGTAACGCGGCGACGAGGCGAGGGCGAGGATGCCACCGGTGCTACAGTCGATCACCGCCATGCCGGCACGCCCCTTGCCGACCGACCGCGCGCGCTCCATGTCCGGGTCCGAGGTGCCGAGTTGTTGCGCCAACTCGTACCAGTGGTCGAGCGCGTCCTCGGCGGCCGTCTGCACCTCCATGTCCAACTCGGTGCGCAGATCGCGGCCCGCCACCGCCGGTTGCTCGCGCAGCACGCTGTCGCTTTCGGGACTATGCAGCATGACCCGCCGACCGATCACCCCGCGCAGGCTGCTGTCGTAGGTCTTCTCGAGTCCGGTCGCGCCGCTCCAGCCGCCGGGGTCGAGGCCGCGCCTGACTGCCTCGTCCCAGGCGAAATCGTTGTCGATGCGGCTGAGCGTGCCGATCAGGTGGCAGGCCGAGTCGGCGAACGGGTATTCGCGGCCCGAGGCCAGGCGCACGGCGAGTCCGGGCAGCGCCGGCTCGGTGGCGTCGAAGCGCTTCTGCAGGTCGGTCGGCACCGTGCCGACGCGACGTTCGAGCGCGAGCGCCAGGCGATGCGGCACGTCGGGCACGATGACGATCGGATCTTCGTGGCCTTGGCCGGCCCATTCCTTGTCGGCGATGCGACGAGCGTCGGCGATCTTGCGTTCGAGATCGAGCACGGTCAGCGGCAGGCCATGGCGGGTGAACATCTCGGACAGGCCGACGCACAGCCGGGACAGGCGCTGGTCGTCGAGCACCGCCATCCGCCCGCGGTATTCGCGTTCGGCGGTGGCGATGCGGATGCGGGTGGCGTGGCGTTCGATCAGCGCGCCGACCACTTCGCCGGGCACGCCCAGGCTGGCGCCCAGCCGCTGGCGCAGACGCGCATAGAGGCCATCGCGCTCGCCCGCGCGTTCGCCTTGGATCAGGATCACGCGCTCGCGCGCTGAGGGCACCCCGCTGAGCGGCGACGGATAGAAGGCGGTGCCCTTGGGCAGCAGCGCCGCGATCTCGAGCGCCTGCGCCGAGGCCGCGAAGTAGAACCCGGTCGACGGCGCCGGGCGATGCGCGTCGGCCAGCGCGCGGTCGAGGCGCTCGCCGACGACGGCGGGCTCCAGGCCCAGGAAGCGCGCCAGCGCGGTCTCGGCCTGGTGGCGACGCTCGTCGGTCAGCAGCCGCCAGCTCAGGGTGCTCGCACGCTCGCCCTCGCCGAGCGTCAACGACACGCGCGGCGCGAACGCGTCGAGCACGGTCAGGCTGCGCGTGCCGCCGGCGCCGCTGGCGCGATCCATCGCCGCCGCCGCTGCCTCGATCTCCTCGGGCAGGTAGGCGGTGGCGGGTTCGTTCCAGCGCATCGCCACTTCGCGCGCGAGGGCGGTGCGGGCGTCGGCGTGCACCAGGTCCGAGCTCGCCAGTTCGCGCGCCGGTTCGGCGGTCACCGGATCGTCGCTCGGCGCCAACGCCTCGCCGGGCAGGGCGAGCAGGGTCAGCGCGGTGTCGCGCGCCTCGGCGCTGCGGCGGAAGGCGACCGCGGGATGCGCGGTCAATTCGCGCAACACGATCTCGCGCAGTTGGTCCTGGGTGGTCGCGGCGAGGCGTACGCCGAGGTCGGCGATGAGGCGGTCGAAGGCCTCCTCATCAAGCTTGAGGATCGGTGTCGCCCGCCGCACCGAGCGCGAGGGCTGCAGCGCCGAGAGCACCACCGACACCTGATACGATGCGCGGTTGTCGACGATCGCCACGCCATGACGGTCGAGGATGCGCCCGCGCTTGGGTGCGAGCAGCTCGTGCGCCTCGCGCGAATCGTCGACCACCACGGCGTAGCGTTCGCCTTCGATGACCTGCAGCTGGAATAGGCGCGCGATCATTGCGGCCATGAGCAGGGTGAAGACGAGGGCTAGCGCGAGGGCGCGTTCGGGCATGAGGGTAGGGTAG
>Ga0163154_10003661_pt1 | contig 21038 bp, 24 predicted proteins | sample OliLakLV19MP9P1_FD_148649 | JGI IMG/M metagenome (GOLD analysis project Ga0163154, IMG submission 148649) | Freshwater microbial mat bacterial communities from Lake Vanda, McMurdo Dry Valleys, Antarctica - Oligotrophic Lake LV.19.MP9.P1 | ecosystem: Environmental > Aquatic > Freshwater > Lake >...
ATTGAATGGTGTGCAAAGTACACCGACATTCAACAAGCATTACGCCAGACTCGCAAAGAGTTGTTTCCAGTAGCAACCAAATCAACGGAGAATCGCCTACCCGGAAGCACAAAAATAAATCCTCCACCAAAGTCTTCACCTCCCAAAGCTGCCAAAGAAACGCTATTAAATGCCATCCAAGAAAGTTTTCCCAACCAGTCAAAATAGAATACTGGGCGGTTGAAACCGCGTCTACACAAACAAAACCCGCCTCCGCGGGTTGAATACCGGGCGGTTAAAATTAGCTTATTTTCTTTAGTCCCTCTGAACTCGGACATCGTTTGTATAAACCTAGTTTCAACCGCCGTCTTATCGAAACCCTATTAGGCTCTAGGTGATGAATAGCACTCAATTGACAGGCAAACTTGCCAACCCTAAACTAACACTGTTTGCCTTTCAATTGTGCAACAACCTTGCCAAAGGCGACCAACAAACTGTAGATAATGCAGACTATTTATGGCATCAATGCGTTGCTTTGGGAAACCTGCTGCAAACCAATCCAAAACTCGATACTTTACCAGAACATCTTGCTAACACAAAAAGCCAAAATAGCCAACAAAGCGACTATTTAGAACTTTATCAGTCAGATGGTGATAGAATCCTATCATTTACGACTCTCAGCCAACCAGACAAAGTCTCGCTGCAAGGCGGAATTTATCCGGTGCAACTGCACGACACTTACGCCCTTGACTTGACGCTGCTTGCCACAGATACACTAGAAATCAACCAACTAAACAATCTCAATTTTCAAGGTTGTCTGCTACCGAATAAAATCCAAGCATCACTGGGACAAACGTTGGTATTATTTGCCAAACCAGTTGATTTTTCTGGTAATTATAAAGAATTAGCAATAGCTTGTGTAGAAGCTTTGTTTCAAAATGTACAAAACCAGCCCAAACCCTATTTGATTGAAGAGGGAAAACTTCTCGGCAGTCCCATTTTTGAATTTGACAATGCTCAAGAAAATCCGAGTTTAAACTGCCATATTCTAGTCTGGTTAGATACAGATGAAAAAACTTCAGAGTTAGAGAATAGTGGTGATTATTATAATCCGCTGCTCAATTTGTTATGCTGTCGGACTAAAATCATTTACGCCTATTACCAAGCGCAGCGCTGCAACGAGGAAGCGAGGAAACTCTACAGCCAATTAGAAGACAAGGTGAAAGAGTTTAGCAATTTAAAATCTGAGCCAAAAGAGCGACTGAAACAACTAGAAAATTGGCTAATTCAACTTCCCCAAATCGGGTTTGAGTATGCCCGCTATTTGCGAGATATAGAACTTCACCTGACTACAATTGAAACGAATGCTGACAATTATACTTACTGGCGCAAACAACTTGTCAGTTACAGCCTCGAAGAAACAGATAACTTAGATTTTATCCGAGATTTCTTTAGCGGGAGTTGCCGGATATTTCAGAAACAGATTAAAGTCAACATGAGTTATCTTACCGCAGGACGGCAATTGTTTCAACAGATGATTGAAACTATCCGAATAATTGTCGAATTGGACGGTCAAAAACAACAAGCAAAGTTTGAGCTAGCGGAAAGAAAAAGCGATAGCGAATTGCAAAACACGATTCAATCGGTAGGTGCAGGCATCGGTGCAGGCATCGGTGTAGCCGGAATCATTGCTAGCAGCTATCCTCTGATAACGCAAGTTCCAATTGCACCTTTTTCTACATCTTTACCACCCCATCCCTTTGTATTATCTCTCTTCTTCAGTTTATTATTCGGCGCAGGCTTTGGCTTTGGTACTTGGCGGTTGACTCGGAGAATTAAGCCCAAGGATGCAAATAGTAGCAATCAGATAATTGGTAGAATACCGGGCGGTTGAAACCGCGTCTATAAAAGCAAAACCAGCCTCCGCTGGTTGAATAAAGAGTGGCTAAAATCATGCTATTCTCTTCAGTCTGCGGAGGCAGACATCGTTTGTATAGACGCGGTTTCAACCGCCGTCTGCATCTCACCATAATTCTAGATCACTTATGACTTTTTCTAAGTCAATCTTTTTCGTCATCTCCTGCGGCAAATAATCAAAAACTTTCTCTAAAACTTCCACAGACACATTGTTCATCAACCAATCATCACTACAATTATCCCCAAGATTAAAAAAATACCTTAAACGTTCCTCTATCGACTCCTTATCTCCTTTATCCACTTGTCCAACTCGCTCAAACCAATTCCCTTGCGAGTCCTTAAAACAATTAGCATCAACAGTACATATCTGATGCACTAAAGCTAATGAATTCTTATCAAGACCATTTTTGCTGGTCGAGTTAATCGGATACGCTGTTGGTAAACCTTTACAGGTTTCTTGGAAGGTTAAGGGAATCACCGTAAAAGTTTGTAGGCATTCAGAGTCATCTTGAAATTGGTCGCTTGTCCAAAATAGATAATGATGCTCTCCCCGCAAAATCCTACTAGAATTAATTATCAGGGTGCAATTAACAGTCTTGCATTCCATCTTCCCTGGTTTACTTAAATCATAAACGTGATTGTGATTGTGTTGGCAACGAAGAGATACTTTCTGGGCATTTACTAAATAAATCCAACCTTGACGAGGTGTTTTTCCAGCCACGTTATTACCCTAATTCACTGATTAATTTTTGTCTTTCTGTCTGAAGATTCAGCCTCACTACTTGCTCTAGTTGATGGCTATCTTTAACCTCAATCATTGGGGCAGTGCTGTACACATACTTTAGTAACTTCTGGATTTTCTCCTGTCCTGATCCTGCCCATTCTCTCCGAATGTTGTCCAGCATTAGTTTTAGTCCTACAGGTAATTCTAAATCATCGACATTACCTGCTTCGGCACCAAGTCGGATAAATATGGTTTCTCCCACAGATTCTTGCACAATTGTTTTGCCATTCATTTGATTTAAGGCAACAATGATGTCTTCGTTCCAAGGGCTATAGTGATAATAACGCCAATTTAGCTCTGTAAGCTGTTTGTTTGTCCATTTGACAGAATAAAGGTCGGCTAAATACAAAAATTTGATTAATTGCGTTTTTGTAATATGCCCTTTTGTGGCGAAAACAAAATACTTGATGAGGGTTTCTAGCATGGCTTTGATTTTTTTAGGGTGCGTCGCTCTTAAAATTCATGAATTCCATCGATAATGTCATTGCGACGCACTTTGCGACTGTTGGGAAAGAGTAAAAGAGAGGGTTGTTTATTCAACCGTTAAACTACTCGTTAACAGGCTCTGCCTGGTAACGCATATTCGGAGGCTCTGCCTCCTTAATCCTGTGCCGAGGCAGAGCCTCTAGATATGGATTCCAAGGCAGAGCCTTGGAACCAGTTACTGTTACGATTAAAGAAACCGAGTTTTTAGCAGAATTTACGTCTACAACGCGTCTTTTCGTTAAAAACCCGGTTTCTGGATACCCGCGCGCAAGTCCTAAATCGTACCCTAACCGTTACATTTTGCTGATAATCCTTTGCACGATTTCCACACCTGTTACCGCCTGCCAGCCAAACAGCCCCAATAGCGCGACATTTAGAACGATGTGACTGTATCTGGCCAAATCATTGCCTTTTTGCATCAACGGTGTAAGCGAGGCTGAAATCGCGATAATTGCGGTCATTCCCAAGCCGGCTAGCAAGTGGGATCCCACAAATAGTTTGCCGTTGTTGATGTAGGTGACTGCCATTCCGCCGATCGCACCTGTTACCATTAAGGCTAGCAGCAAAGAACCAATTTGGTGATGCTTGATGTTGAATTTGCCCTTAATTAACTCTTTTTTGACTTCGCCTTCAGCACTTCTGGTACGGCGGATTTGAAGACCGAGATACAAAGCATAAAACGACAGAGCCAACAATACCCACATTAAAACTGGGTGGAAGAATTGGCTCCAAACTTTCACAGATTCCGGAATTTCGACGTTCATAGTGTTCTGAGGATTAGCAAACATACTTCATAAAAATTAGCATACCACTAAGTCCGTCTCGTGCGACCGTAAAAATATACGGGATGAGACACTATTATGCCTGCCACTAAACAAGACGCTGTATTGATTCAAGCCGCCAAGACTGGCAACATTATTCACGTCCAAGCTTTACTCGCTAAGGGTGTTAACGCTAACGCCAAAGACTCTGAGGGGACGACGGCTTTGATGTTTGCTGCCCAAAAGGGCTATACAGAAATCGTGCGTACTCTACTAAACAATGACGCTAATGTCAACCAGGTGAGCAGGCGTTTTGGGCTAACGGCTTTGATGCTGGCGGCGGCTCACAAACAGGCTGACTCTGTGCGGCTGTTGCTGGCTGCTGGTGCTGATGTTAATGCTAAAAATGATGATGGAAGTACGGCTTTGATGGCGGCTTCTCTCAAGGGCGATATCAATGTTGTGCGGATGTTACTTGATGCTAATGCTGATGTAAATGTGCGAGATAAAGATGGAGATTCTGCTCTGAAAATAGCTGCTTTCTCCGGTCATCTAGCTGTTGTTAAAGCTTTGGTAAATGCGGGTGCGGTTGCTGACAATTCTATGGTGTTTTTAGCTGTGCGTCAAGGTAGCGCTGAAATTGTGCGAATTTTGCTCAATTGCGGCGCGGATGCTAATGTTAAAAATCTAGAGAGCAAAACTGCTTTGATGCTAGCTGCGACGGTGGGAAATTTGGCTGTTGTCGAGGCGCTATTGGCTGCTGGTGCTAATGTCGAAATTCGCGACAAAGAGGGCGAAACTGCTTTAACTTTGGCTGCAGATTCCGGCAATACTGATGTGGTGCAAATTTTGCTTGCTGCGGGTGCTAATGCGAATGTGAAAAATGGAGATGGGGGCACGGCTTTGATGGCCGCTGCTGCTGGCGGAAATGCGTCGATCGCACATATCTTACTCGATGCTGGCGCGGATATCAACGCTAAGGATAAAGATGATGAAACTGCGTTGAATTTTGCGGTGGTTGAAGGCTGCGAAGATGTGGTGGAATTGCTCTTAAACCGAGGTGCTAGTGTCGGTGCGAGAAATCGGTTGGGTGATACGCCTTTGCTGGTGGCGGCTGTTCACGGCCATAGTGCGATCGTATCGGCTTTGCTGCAAAAAGTAAACTCAAATAAGGCTGATTTCCTGAATGCTAAAAACTTTGGGGAGACGGCTTTGACGCTGGCTGCGTTTCACGGACATACTGAGACGGTGAAAGCTTTGCTTGACGGCGGTGCTGATCCCAATGTCCCAGCGGATTTGGGGAAAACGGCTTTAATGAAGGCGTGCGATCGCGGTTATATTGCGATCGTCCAATTATTAGTCGAAAAAGGTGCCGATGTCAACTTGCTGGATGATTCGGGCGCCACCGCTTTAATGTGGGCCGCACATCGGGGTTATGCTGATGCAGTAGAAATTTTAATCGCTGCTGGTGCAGAAATAAACCACAAAAATCCGGGAAATTATACAGCTTTAATGCTGGCAGAGTTTAAAGGTTATTCGAGTGTGGTGAAATTGCTGAAAAGTACGGGAGCACTGGAGTAAATATCGCATCACGGGAGTTAGATAAGACGGCGGTTGAAACCGCGCCTATACAAACCAAGCAGACGGCGGTTGAAACCGCGTCTATACAAACGAAGTCCGCCTCCGCGGACTGAGGAAAATGCGGTGTCAAGAAAAAAACATCATGTTAACCATCCATTCTTCAACCCGCGTCGGCGGGTTTTGTTTGTGTAGGCGCGGTTTCAACCGCCGTCTTATCTGAAGAAAATGCGGTGTCAAGAAAAAAACATCATGTTAACCATCCATTCTTCAACCCGCGTCGGCGGGTTTTGTTTGTGTAGGCGCGGTTTCAACCGCCGTCTTATCTTGGGTAATAACGTGTCCGGCTTGGGGATATGCAACTTAACCCGCAAATCTTGTCTCAATCCGCTTTACGCACCCAGCCATTAATAGTAAAACGACTATCAGCAAAAGCCTTCGAGGGACAGCTAACTCGCAAAACTTCGTGCATATAGCGGCTTAGGAAAAATACAATGCTATTATTGCGCGGTTCAACGGTTCTGAATGTCTCGTCCGCTACATAAAAATTGTTCTCGATTTTGCTGTCATAAATCTGCAATTCGCCGCCTGAAAAAGCCTTGGGTTCTCGATAGAAATAGTAAACGTAAGTAAAAAATCTGCTTGCGGTATCTGGCGAGCCACTGTCGTTGTGAAGTTTATAAAAGTTGTTGTCATTGTGCATGGTTAACTGAGCTTCTATCTCACCAAGCGGAAATGAGGGAATATTTAATTTTTGCAGCACGTCGGGGAGAATTGCTTTGATGCGATTAACCATCAATTCGGAAAATTCGGGGAACGAGTGGAGTACCATTGAACGGCGGTAATCTTCCGCATTGGTTGAGGTGCTGGTACTCACAAATTCTGATTCTTTTGCTAAGACATATTTGATGAGTTTATTCTTTTCTGCAGGTGTCAAAAAGTTGTCTATTTGGGCGTAGCGAGATATTAAATCGTCATTTACAGGCGGCGCTGGGGCGGGAATTTCTGTGGCGGGAATTTCTACGGGAGTTGCAGGCTGCTGCGGTTGCATTTCCTGCAAGTAAATTGGGGGTTCGGTGACTAATCCGACTAGGTTTTCGCCGGGAAAAGAAAGGGCGGAACGACCTCCGTCTATAGGGATTTGAAATAAGGTGGAAAAACCTACTGTTGCTTGCGTGCGATCGACTAATGTTTTGACAAGGCTGTGCAATAATGGTGTGTCGGATTTGAGAATGACGGTGCACTGATGTCCGCCAGTAAGCAGGATTTTAACTTTTATGTCTTGGGGTTTTAGTTGCTGTTGAGTGTAAGTCATATTTTTTTAAGGACGCACCTGGGAAGTAGTTAGAATATAACAGTTTTGATTGGTGTCACAGTCTTTTTGATCCCCCCTAACCCCCCTTAAAAAGGGGGGGACAAGAGTGTCAAAGTTTCCCGTCTTAGTAGGGGATAAGAGTGTCAGAGTCTCCCGTTTTAAGACGGGATAAGAGTATTCTCAAAGTCTCCAGTCTTAAGAGGGGAAATGAGTCTTCTCAAAGTCCCCCTTCTTAAGGGGGATTTAGGGGGATCGAGACTCTGCTATCAACGAGGGATACAAAAAATTTAGGCGCTTATTGACACCCCCGAACACTATTGTATCCCTACCCTATGATACACAATTGAGAATTGCTAGGTATTATTCCTAATGCAAAAAGTGGCGGATATCGGTGAAAACCATTGTGATTCCGAGTTGGTTAGCCGCCTCAATGGAATCTTTATCGCGCATACTTCCTCCCGGTTGGACGATCGCAATTATCCCCGCCTCAGCAGCCGTTTTTACCGAATCGTCGAAGGGGAAGAAGCCATCGCTAGCCAAAATCGCTCCTTTACCCTTCTCTCCCGCTTGTTCCAATGCTAGTTTAACCGATCCCACGCGGTTCATTTGTCCGGCGCCCACACCGATTGTAGTGCGATCGCGCGTCACAACGATCGCATTTGATTTGACGTGTTTCGCTACTTTCCAAGCAAACAGCAATTCTTCCCACTCTTCAGCAGTCGGCTGTTTCTCGGTAACAATCCGCCATTTGCTAGTTTCTTCTACTATATTATCTGAGTCTTGCACCAGCAAACCGCCTGCAATTATTTTAACAGTTTGTGGAGGCCCTTGAGTCAAATCTGGCAAAATTAATACTCGCACTTTCGCCTTTTTCTTGATAATTTCTTCCGCTTCTGGTTCGCACCCCGGCGCGACGATACATTCTAAAAATGTTTTAGTTAACGCCGTTGCGGTAGCAGCATCAATCGGGCGGTTGAGGGCGACAATTCCACCGAAAGCTGAGACGGAATCCGTGTCGAAGGCTTTTTGATAAGCTTCAGAAATAGTTTTTCCCAAGGCTGTGCCGCAAGGATTTGTATGCTTCAGAATAGCGGCGGCGGGAGTCTCTGGGAATTCTACAATTAGCCGCCTTGCTGCTTCTAAATCTACTAAATTATTGTAGCTTAATTCTTTGCCTTGCAGGATGGTGCTAGTCGTCCAGCCTGTCGGTGTAGTTCCGCTTTGATACCAGGTGGCTGCTTGGTGGGGATTTTCGCCGTAGCGGAGAGTTTGCAACTCTTTTCCTGATAAATTAAACTGCTGTGGTAGCGAAGATTCTTCAGCGGATTGGCTGCTGAGATAATTTGCGATCGCGCGATCGTAGTTGGCTGTATGTTTGAAGGTTTCCAGCGCGCATCTTTGCCGGAATTTCAAGGATGCTTCACCGCCATTTTCCCGCAGTTCTGTTAAATAAGTATTGTACTGTTCTGGGTCGCACAAAACTGTCAAATGAGCGTGGTTTTTGGCGGAAGCTCTCAACATTGCTGGCCCGCCGATATCTATCTGCTCAATTGCGTCTGCTAGAGTAACTCCTGGTTTGGCAATTGTCTGTTCAAAGGGATACAAATTGACGACAACTAGATCGATCGCCCGAATTTGATTATCACTTAAATCTGCGATATCTTGCGGTACATCGCGGCGCGCTAAAATACCTCCGTGGATTCGCGGATGAAGTGTTTTGACTCGCCCTCCCAAAATTTCGGGGGAACCAGTATATTCCGCAACTTTGGTGACGGGGATTCCAGCTTCTTTGAGGGCGCTTGCTGTCCCGCCGCTGCTAATTATGTCAAAGTCAAATTCTTCTACTAGACTGCGCGCTAAGTCGATTAGCCCGGTTTTATTGGATACGCTCAGAAGTGCTAGACGTGCCATTGGTTTGAAATTGCGATCGCAAAAATAGACAGGTTATATTTTATATCAAATCTGGCGACAGGGACATGATTTGGTAATTGGTAATTATGATGATTTTTGCCGAATAAATATGAGTCTGCTTGCCTCACAGTGTATTTTTTGTCAAAATCATATAATTTATACTTGGCAGTGGCTTCTAAATACTTAGAAATTGCGCGTCGAGGGTCTGATTGTGTCGCGTGCGAGGGGGATTGAAGCGAGCGATCGCCTTCACAGTTCGTCTCCCTAGGTAAATGCCGATGTGATTGAAACTACTTAATAGAGTGTAATAGATAATTCGATGGCGATCGCTCTTGAATTTTAATGATATTTTAGGATTAATTGTAAAAATAATGTGCTAGCATCGGGTGTAAATTGTGCTCTGCCTAAATTGGCAGGAAAATTGGGCGATAGCGAAACCTTAATCTCAAAAATAATTTGGTAGGGTTGAAATATGTTTTTTCAAGAAGCCGATCCAGAAAATCAGCTCAGTAATATTAACAGTAGCCCGAAACAAACTGCTAAAAACATGACCGATCGAACAAACTATCAAGAGATGCCCCAAAACATAGCCGAGAATTCGGCAGAGGCTAACATTTCTGAAGCTTATGGTGTTAGTTTGTGCGAATTGCAGGAGATGGAGCGAGCAATGGAACAGCTAAAACAGGATTTGAAAGCTAGCGAATCTCGGTTTCGGAATGCGATCGAAAAAAATGCCGACGGCATCGCAATTGTCAACAAACGAGGACTTGTTTCTTTTGCCAACCAGTCAGCAGAAGCGCTGTTTAACTGCAAAGCAGAGGAACTTTTCGGTCAAGAATTTTTTGGCAATTTGGTAGTAGAAGCTTCAGCTTGCGACATTGAGATGGACACGGATATGATTCCCCAAGTTGGAAAAACAGAAGCACCAGGAACTCGCGTCGTGCAAACAGAAGTTGAAGCAATTCGCAAGCACAAAGCAAATGCTGTAGTAGAAATGCGGGTGGTGGAAACGGAATGGGAGGGAGAAATGGCTTATTTAGCTACGCTGCGGGACATTACCGATCGCAAGCGCGCAGAAGAAATGCTTTGGTTGTACGATCGGGCTATGGCAGCTACTAGCACCGGAGTTACGATTTCTGACGCCACTCACCCAGAACATCCAATTATTTATTGCAATCCCGCATTTGAAAGCATGACAGGTTATCGGCGGCAGGAAATTCTCGGGAAAAACTGCCAATTTTTGCACGGAAGTGATACCGATCCGGTGGCAGTAGAAATAATTCGCAAAGCCTTGCAAACAAAGAGCGAATGCAAGGTAATATTAAAGAATTACCGCAAAGACGGAACCACTTTCTGGAATTGTTTCTCAATATCTCCCGTGCGCGCTAGAACTGGCAAATTAACTCATTTTATTGGTGTACAGAGAGACATCACTCAGCGCAAACAAGCCGAAGAAGCCTTGCATAATTCGGAAGCACAAAGCAGAGAACAAGCCGCTCAACTAGCAGCAGCACTTGAGGAACTCAAAGCCACTAATTCCCAATTAGTTCAGAGCGAAAAAATGTCGAGTTTGGGATTGCTAATTGCCGGCGTCGCTCACGAAATCAACAACCCCGTCAGCTTCATTCACGGCAATCTCGCTCATCTCAAAAATTATACTCAAGACTTATTTCACCACCTCGAACTGTACGAACATCACTATCCTAATCCAGTCAAGGAAATTCAACAGGAAAGAGAAGACAATGATCTCGATTTTTTAGCTGAAGATTTACCTAGAATACTGTCTTCAATGAGCGTGGGTGTGGACCGCATTTGCCAGATTGTTCAGTCGCTGCGGAACTTTTCGCGGCACGACGATTCACAGATGAAACCCGTTAACCTCCACGAAGGTATTGACAGCACGCTGTTAATTCTCAATCACCGTTTGAAAGGAAACGGAGAAAAGCCACAAATTCAAATTGTAAAAGAATACGGGAATTTGCCGCCTGTTGAGTGTTTTGCCGGCCCGATCAATCAAGTTTTTATGAATATTCTCAGCAATGCGATCGATGCTTTAGAGGATGCGAACACTAGGCGAACTTGTGAAGAAATGCGAGATAATCCCAGCCAAATTAGGATTTGCACGGAAGTAGCCAGCAATTTTGTAGAAATCAAAATTGCCGACAATGGCCCGGGAATAACTGAGGAAGTCAAGCAGCGCATATTCGATACATTTTTTACTACCAAACCCATTGGCAAAGGCACGGGGATGGGTTTGTCAATTAGCTATCAAATTATTGTAGAAAGACACAAAGGCGAATTATATTGTACTTCCGAATTGGGCAAGGGCACGGAATTTACTATCAAAATGCCGATCGCACATTAGCACGGCGTCCCCATTGCGGGCCTTACCAACTTGCTCTATAAGCAAGCCGGACGATCGCACTCCTAAAAAACGAGAAAAATCGTTTTTTCTCGTTACCAGAATCTGGCTAGGAACGCATACTTAGAGGCTTTGCCTCCCCATTGTAGAGACAATTGTCAGGTGCTTTTCGGCTCACCTTACCCGCATAAATAGCGAATTAAAAAACCTCTGCACCCTCCAACTTCTTAAAAGTTTCAACCTTAGCCCTCGCCGCTTCCCCGCAAGTCTTCGGCGTCGGAAACATCTTCCCAGGATTCGCCAAACCTTTCGGATTAAACACCTGACGCACCCACTGCATCGTCTCTAAATCTACCTCCGAAAACATATCCGGCATAAAACACTTCTTATCAGCACCGATGCCGTGTTCCCCCGAAAGACTTCCCCCAACTTTCACGCACAGCCTGAGAATTTCTCCGCCCAATTCTTCCACCTTTTCCAGCGCACCTTTTACCGAGTTATCGTACAGAATCAGCGGGTGCAAATTCCCATCTCCCGCGTGAAATACATTCGCAATCCGGTAGCCGTATTTCTCGCTCAAACCCTCAATTTCTTTCAAAACATAAGCCATTTGCGTGCGAGGAATTACGCCGTCTTGCACGTAATAATCCGGGCTGAGATGACCCGCCGCTGCAAAAGCAGCTTTCCGCCCTTTCCAAATTTTCATCCGCGTTTCCGGGTCATGGGCCGTAGTGATATTTCGCGCTCCATTTTGCTTGCAAATATCAGCTATCCGCTGTTTGTTTGTGGCCACTTCCACTTCTAAACCGTCGATTTCTATGAGGAGAATTGCCGCCGCATCACGCGGATAACAACCAGTTGCCACCACATCTTCCACAGCATTGATGCTGATGTTGTCCATAATTTCCATGCCACCGGGAATAATGCCAGCGCTGATAATATCGGAAACCGATTCGCCCGCTGCTTCTATACTGGAAAAATCTGCTAGGAGAACGCAAATCGATTCCGGCGCTTTCAGGATTCGCAAAGTAACTTCTGTGGCGATTCCTAAAGTACCTTCGGAACCGACAAATACACCAGTTAAATCGTAACCTGGCATTTCGGGAATTTCGCCACCAATATCGACAATTGACCCGTCGGGAAGTACCAATTTTAATCCTAAAACGTGATTCGTTGTGACTCCGTATTTGAGGCAGTGAACCCCGCCAGAATTTTCCGCAACGTTGCCACCAATCGAACAAACAATTTGACTGGAAGGATCGGGCGCGTAGTAGAAACCGGCGCCGCTAACTGCTTGCGTTACCCAGTTATTAATTACTCCTGGTTGCACGACTACTTGCTGATTTTCTAAGTCTACTTTCAGGATTTTTCGCATCAGGGCAGTGACAATCAGCACGCAGTTTTCTACAGGCAAAGCGCCGCCGGAAAGGCCTGTTCCTGCGCCTCTAGCCACCCAGGGAATTGAGTTGCGATCGCATATTTTGACCAATTGCGCCACTTCCTCGGTAGTTCGCGGCAATACCACCAAGGCGGGGCGCTGGCGGTAACTGGCGAGTCCGTCGCACTCGTAGACAATCAATTCTTCGCGGCGCTGTACTACGCCGTTTTTGCCGACTACAGCCTCAAATTCTTTAATAACGGGTTTCCAGTTGCGTTCTGTTTCTACGGCTATCATTAGTGAATTTAATTAGGGAACTATCAATAATATTGTTGCAAACTTTACTATTTTTGTGCAATTATTTTTCTAAGGGTTGCAATATTCACACAGGGAAGGATCGGCAGTCTCTCGACCGTCGGGAAATAGTTTTTCTTTAGTATAACCGCACTTTTTGCATTTATAGATTGCCGATCGCGCTAGCTGAGTCGGAAAATGGCACAGTCCGCAGGGCAATCCGATTTTTCTGTCAGCAATCTCGAATCCCGGCCAACCGCACTCCGGACAGAATTGCTTAAATTTTTTAACTAAATCCAGGGTTGCATTTTCGATGTTTTTCATCCGAGTTGGATTGTACATCGCCCGCATATCTGTTTCGATATGAACTCGGCCAGTTGACGATTTTTTTAAGCCTGCTGTCACAGCGTCAAAAAATTGTTTTTCTGTCCTAATGCCCTTGACAATTTCGCCGTTACCGAGCGCAGCTTCACCAACTACAACCACCAGTGCGTGTTCGGGAAATCCAGCTTTTTTAGCAAAATCATCTGCTTCTTCTATGCTGGAAACTAACTGGTGACTGTAGTTAGTTTCAACCGAGAAAGAGTCGCCGATTAATTCTAGATTGTTGGCTCGATCTAATAAAATTACGATTTCTCTGTTCGCTGGCAGATACGGCATCATTGGGTGAGGGCCGAAAGTACCTTCGCTGGCAAAGGCAAGAGTTTCGCCCGCAATTTCTAGGGCTTTTTGTGCTTTCTGGCGTGCCGCTTCTATTTGTGTTCCTAAGCGTTTAACTTCTCTGGTGAAGGTGCCGAAAGTGTCAGTGTCTAGCTCCGCAGGTACTAGGATATTTACACCAAATTCTCGTTCCAAAACCGGAGCCATCACCCGTTCTTTTTGGTGCATGGTAGCAAGAACTGCGGTGCGATCGCTCAATAATTGATTTGGATTCACAGGCTCAGAAATATTAGACATACAGCAGCATTATTTCATAACAGAAGGCTCAAATACACCCTTTTACCTAAGTTATCAATTAAGCGCTCAAGCGTCAATCTTAAAAGCGATCGCTAGTTGCCCCCAGTCACTCCCCCTACTTGACCTCTGAGTACAAAAATTACTCCCGTCATAATTAGCGCCACGCCTACTAACCGCAGCGGCGGCAAAGGCTCGTGAAATATAAGTTTGCCGCCTAAAACAGTAAAGAGGTAACTAATTGACAGTAAAGGCGAGACTATGCTAAGGTTTTCCCGCGACAAAACTACAATAAAGCCGATCGAAGAAACTGCATACAAAGAAAGACCACCTACAATCAACGGCTGGGTAGCCATTGCTATAATTTTTTCCATTAAATTAGCAGCGCCAATGGGCCCTAAGATTTTAGCTCCTGCCTTCAGGCTGAATTGACCGGCGACACCGCACAAAATAGCAGCAAGCAATAACAGAAAAACGCTTCTATTCATAAATTTACTAACCTATAGTACAATCAAAAATTGCCGTTCCCAAAAACCTGAAAAACTTTAATTAAGTTTTGCTAGGCTTTATTCACCACTAATATTTTAAGCAGAGATACGGGAAAATCAAGTATGGTCGATCGCGATCGAGAGTGGAACAAATATATGGCAGAGCAGACCAATCCAAGCGGAGAATACACTCTAGAACTATCGATACTCATGCCTTGCCTGAACGAAGCAGAAACTTTAGAAATCTGCATCGAGAAGGCGCAGAAGTCCCTGCGCGAACTTGATATTGCCGGCGAGGTCATCATAGCAGACAACGGCAGCACTGACGGTTCCCAAGATATCGCCGCCAGAATGGGAGCGAGAGTCGTGCCCGTAGCAGCCAAAGGCTACGGTAGCGCCCTCATGGGAGGCATCATCGCAGCGCGCGGAGTTTATATTATCATGGGCGATGCTGACGACAGCTACAATTTTTCAAACCTCGGCGCTTTTGTCAACAAATTGCGAGAAGGTTTCGACTTAGTAATGGGAAACCGGTTTCAAGGGGGCATCAAACCTGGGGCAATGCCGCCGCTGCACAAATATTTAGGAAATCCGGTGCTGACATGGGTTGGGCAATTATTTTTCGCGAGTCCAGTCGGCGACTTTCACTGCGGATTGCGGGGTTTCAGGAGAGACTCAATTTTGAAACTTGACTTGCAAACAACGGGTATGGAATTTGCTAGCGAAATGGTCGTCAAAGCTTCTCTGTACAAGTTGCGAATCGCTGAAGTCCCAACGGTACTTTCTCCCGACGGCCGCTCGCGCCCGCCGCACTTGCGAACTTGGCGAGATGGCTGGCGGCACCTCCGATTTTTGCTGCTGTACAGTCCCCGGTGGCTGTTTTTGTATCCGGGTGCTGCGCTGATGATTTGGGGTCTAATTATCGTGGTTTGGCTGTTACCGGACAGCAGAAAAGTGGGAAGTATAAATTTTGACGTGCACACGCTGCTTTATGGTGCGATCGCAATTATCATCGGTTTTCAAGCAGTAACTTTCGCTTTTTTCACCAAACTTTTCGCCATCAGCGAGAAATTCCTCCCTGAAGACCCCAAACTCAACAAAATATTTCGCTATGTCACGTTAGAGACAGGATTGATTGTCGGAGTCACGCTGATTTTAATTGGAATAGTTGGCTCGTTTTTGTCATTAACTATCTGGAGCGAAACAGCTTTTGGTTCTCTCGATCCTTCTAAAACTCTGCGTTTGGTTATTCCCTCGCTCACTTGCCTGACTGTCGGTTTGCAGATGGTTCTGTCGAGCTTTTTTCTCAGTGTGCTGGGGTTGAAACGGCGATAGGAAAACAAATAAAAAAAAGGCGATCAAATGTACATTTTTGTTGTGACATTTTCTGAGCCAAAAGATTTTTTTTTGCCAACAATCCTGTGTTAGATGGGGCGCGACTAAAACAAGTCCGAAGCGGAAAAAGATTGACTTGAACGCGAGGAAAAATTTACAATTGATGGCAGTGCGATCGCCTACGGGATAGCTAAGCTTCAGGCTGTTTGGGAAGAAAAGGGCGATCGCCCAGAAGCGTGAAAAAAGACAAGTTGCGATCGTCAACCTTATGACTTAACATAGAAGAGAAATATAGCGCTGGAGTCAAAATGGACAGGATCTCCGTCAACCCTCAAATTCACTTCGGTAAGCCTTGCATCGCGGGTACGCGCATTACTGTACAGAGCGTTCTCGAATTACTAAATGAAGGGCTTTCTTTTGCAGAAATTATCCGAGACTACTATCCCGATCTGGAACTGGATGATATTCGGGCGTGCCTACAGTATGCGATCGCACTGGTGGCGGCTGAAGATGTTCATTTAGCATTAGCTTAAATTATGAAATTTCTGATAGATCAAGATGTGTATGCTGTCACCACAAAGTTTTTGATTGATGCAGGACACGATGTAATTATTGTTGCTCAAATAGGTTTAGCACAAGCAAGTGATGAAGAAATACTTGGAGTAGCGCAAGTAGAAAATCGTATCCTTGTTACGCGAGACAGAGATTACGGAAATCTTGTTTTTGTGAGGGCGATCGCAACAGGTGTGATTTATCTTCGAGTTTTACCTAAAACAGTGAATGAAGTTCACAACGAACTAGCAAAAGTTATAGAAAATTACTCTGAAGTAGAACTAAAAGGGGCATTTGTAGTTGTAGAGGCTGATGGACATCGGTTTAGAAAACCGCTGACATAGGGAGTTGAATTAGTCTGGTGTTGGAAAGGAAAGGTCGATCGCACTTTGGGAGATAAGGGCGTACTTGGGGAAGATAAGGGCGATCGTACTTGGGGAAGATAAGGGCGATCGCACTTTGGGAAGATAAGGGCGATCGCGCTTCCCTTTAGCTAAAATCAGTTTGATTGGGTTTGGCACTCCTAAAGTTGCTATAATTTATTGATAATCCCACAGATTAGGATATTAAGATGCAAGTCAAAGACATGACAGTTGAGCAACTGCGGGACTTGATTCGGCACACTGTTGAACAGTGTCTAGAAGAATATTTTGGCGATCCTGATTCTGGTTTAGAAGTTAAGGAAGAAGTCAAGCAGAAATTGTTGGAGTCAATCAAGCGCAAACAAGCCGAAGAAAGTAGCATAAAGCCTGGGGAAGTTTATCAAAAACTCGGCATGAAATCGTAATGAGCTATTCGGTTGAGTTGACAGCAGAAGCTCTGGTTAACCAAGAAAAATTGATTCAGGCTGTGCGGGAACGTATAGGTAATAAAATCAATTGGTTGGCTGAAAATTTTGAACAAATTACTCCTATGCCTTTGTCCGCTAATCTAGCAGGTTTCTTTAAGTTAAGAGTGGGTGATTATCGCGTAATTTATACTTTTAATGAGGAGTTAATGGTTATTACTATTCACCAGGTTGGACACCGGAGAGAAATTTATGATTAAGTGAAGGTAGATCGCACTTGGGGAAGAAAAGGGCGATTCCCTACGGGATAGCTTCGCTTCACGTACTCGATAAACTGAGATATGCAAAAAATTCCGTCAGAGAGCTATGATATAAAAGTCAGAGAAAAGCTCGTATCGATATTAAGTATAATCTAAGACAGCCTATGTTGACTGTAGAACAGATAGAAAATGCGATTATCGAACTTCCGCCGAACGAGATTGGCGAGTTGTTAGAGTGGTTTTTGAATTTGGATTACCAACGATGGGATGTTCAGATAGAGAAAGATATTGAGCGGGGTAAATTGGATGCTTTAGCAGCAGAAGCGATCGCAGATTTTGAGAGTGGTAACTATCGAGAGATTTAATGCACTATACTACTCGAAGATTTTGGGATTGTTATAACGCTTTACCCTCAAAGGTACAGGCTACAGCAGATGGGTGTTATGAGTTGCTGAGGGCCGATCCGTCTCATCCTTCTTTGCATTTTAAGAAGGTTGGTAAGTATTGGTCTGTAAGGGCAGGACAGGCTGATCGGGCGTTGGGTGTGGAAATTGAAACAGGTATTTTGTGGTTTTGGATTGGCACGCACGCAGAGTACGATCGGCTGATTGGTAAATAATCCAATAGTGCGATCGGCGTAGCTATCCCGTGGGCGATCGCGCTTTGGGAAGAAAAGGGCGATCGCACTTTAGGCAGATAAGGTCGATCGCAAGAGCGAAATTTCAGACTATCTGGTATAATCAGGCAGGTAGCTCTAATAATTTTCAATAGCTATGAACTATGAAAACTCAAGAACTTCGCCAGAACCTTAAGCAATCGATAGATAGCTTATCTCCTGAACGGCTGCTCGTTGTGGCTGATTTTTTAGCTTATTTAGCAGAACGTGAAAGCAATGAAGCTACGGTGGAATTATTGAAAATTCCCGGTTTTCTAGAAGCATTTAATAAAACCCAAAAGGATGTAGCAGCAGGTAAGGTGACTTCTGTTGAGCAACTCAAACGAAAATACTGATGAAAATCTGAATTTTTATTCAGTGGTTCTTAGCTTTGATGCTCAGGAGTTTTTTGAAGAAGCATCAGCTTCTTTACAACGCAAGCTAGATCGATGTTTTGAAATGTTGAAAACTGACCCTCGCAGTCATCCAAATATTAAGCAACTTAAAGGCGACTTAGCTGGATACTATCGCTATCGCGTTGGAGATTATCGGGTTGTTTATGACATTGATGAGAAGCAAAAGCGGGTGGTTGTGACTATTATCGCTCATCGTCGTGAAGTGTATTAGGGCGCACTTTGGGAAGAAAAGGGCGATTCCCTACGGGATAGCTGCGCTTCACGCATTTTCCTAGCTCCTAAATTGCTATAATAACAATCAGCAAAAAAAAATCAACATAAAGCCTATGTCTACTTATAGCGAGGTACTGAGTCAGGCTCAAAGTCTCACTCTTGACGAGCAAAAGCAACTTTTAGAAGTATTGTCAGAATTGATTCGCGATCGGGAAACAACTCAGACTCAGGGTAAACGATCGGAAATTGATGCAGCACTGATTGAAATGGCACAAGATCCAGAGTATCAAGCTCAAGTGCTACAGATGGAGGCTGAGTTTGCGGTAGCGAGTTGGGAAGCGTTGCAATTGGGAGAATCCCCTGTATGAACCGGGGAGAAGTCTATGATGCTCGACTTGAACCTGTTGAGGGTTCTGAACAAGGAGGAACTCGTCCTGTTATCATCGTTAGTCGAGCTACAATCAATACATATAGCCCTGTAGTTTTGGCTATTCCCTGCACTACTTATCAAACTGGTAAGCGAGTTTATCCCACTCAGGTATTAATTAAAGCTCCCGACGGTGGGTTAACCAACGATTCTATCGCTATGGCAGATCAAGTACGGGTATTATCTAAACCTCGTTTATTGGGTTTACGAGGAATGCTTAGTGATGAAGCAATACTTCTGCTGAATCAAGCTCTATTAATTGCGTTGGATTTGCCTGGTCAAGTTTAATTGCACTTTGGGAAGAAAAAGTCGATCGCACTTTGGGAAGAAATGGGCGATCGTACTTTGGGAAGAAAAGGGCGATCGCACTTTGGGAAGAAAAGGTCGATCGCACTTTGGGAAGAAAAGGGCGATCAGGCTAACTGTAAAACTTCAAAAAATCCCTGTGTAAAAATCTTCTATACTTTTTCCCTTGTCTACTAAGCTTGTTAGTTCTTGTTTTAGACTATCAATAATAGCTGTCAGGCATTCTTTGATCTCCTGGGAATCATTTTCCGCTCCTGCTTCAATAATATACAACCATTGGCTATCAAGAATGCTCTCTACTTCTTTACTATAGTTAGGATGTTTACCTGGATGCAAATTAGGGGGCAAATCAATCCTATTATTATTTTCTGGATCATTGAAATCGGGATCGGGATTGAAAACCTGATACTCTATTGCTGCGATTACTAACTTGCTACGCTCACAAATTGTGAGTGGTATGACGTGATGAGCTACCAAATTATCTTTTCTACCCTTGCCAAATCTAGAATTTCTGCTATTGTCTTGAAGTTGTTTGATTATTTTTTGCTGATCGGGTGTAAATTTATCTGGATCATGCTTTAGACAAAGTATCAGAATATTCTTCAGTTCCTCTATTGTTAAACTTAAAACAATAGGTTTTGCATTTTTCCGATCCTTCTTAATTGTAAAATGACCTTGTGAATTATTTATAGGTATCCATTCTCCCAAACATTCACCAGGCGAAAAACCAGGATATCTTTTTTTTAAATGTTCAAAAATAGGATTACTTTCTGCGATCATTAAATGAAAGACTTTGGCTTCTGAAAACATGATTTTACCTCAAAATGCCAAGTAAACGCAAAATTAGCAATAATAAAATTTCCATCTCTTCTTCCTCAGTCAGAACATCTCTTATTCGGGAGCGAATTTCAGACGGCGATACTCTTCTAACTTTGCGTACAACTTTTTGTTGTTGTGGACTAAGCTGATTATTTTGTTCAAGCTCTTCTAAGGATTCGCCAAACTGTTTAAGCAACTCCTCTACAGTCATGTTAGGCAATTGCCGTTTAATTTCATCAAGATTTTTTGCCCCTGTGCCTTTGTCGCGAGATTTGGTTAGTTCTCTCCACCATGAGCCGTCTCCCAACCACAAATCAACAAGTGCCAAAAGTAGCAGAGTCAACCCCCAAGAAGTAACAAAAAGCCACTTGATGATTTTCCAAAGAGCCAAAAATATTTTGCCTATAGTTTCCATAATATTGTCCAAGGATAAAACCTTTGTTCTACAATAATGCCCTTTTTTACTTGTTCTACCCTGGTTCTAATCAAGGCTCGCTACAGGACAAATGCTTAGTGTGCAGCGGATAAGTACATTGAAAAGGTCGAAAATATCCATAAGAGCGGATCTAGCCCGGTTAAGTCCAGTGCAACCAACCTTCGCTAAAAAAATCATACAATGAGCTTGCTTGGCCGATCGCCCACCCACTCACCTTACAAAACGTTATATAATGTTATGTAAAAAGTTATGAAAAATAAGTTATAATTACTAAAAATTACCTCAAATGCGACCTATGGAGCTTAAGGAAGTCTTAAGATTTGCAGATGAAAAAGTTTTTGCCAAAACAGGGAAACACTTAGAAGACCTGCAAGAGGCGATTTTAAAAGAAACGCTCCAAGGTCGGAAATATGCCGCAAAAGTAGCCAAAGACCGCGATTGTAGTGAAGGTTATGTTAGGGTTGCTGCTGCTGAACTCTGGAAGGTACTTTCAGATGTATTAGACGAAGAGGTTAGTAAAGGAAATGTTAGATCGATACTGGAAAGGGCAAGAATTGCCAATGTTTCACCAGCTATCGGTAGAGATCATGTAACAGTTAATAATAACGTCAACATTTGTCAAGAA
>Ga0163154_10003663_pt1 | contig 21019 bp, 18 predicted proteins | sample OliLakLV19MP9P1_FD_148649 | JGI IMG/M metagenome (GOLD analysis project Ga0163154, IMG submission 148649) | Freshwater microbial mat bacterial communities from Lake Vanda, McMurdo Dry Valleys, Antarctica - Oligotrophic Lake LV.19.MP9.P1 | ecosystem: Environmental > Aquatic > Freshwater > Lake >...
CGGGTATGCGCTGGAATCCACTCAATGTCCAATACATGCTCGTTATCCGCGCCGCTGCTTTATCCGATGACTTTGACCGCCTTTGGGATGCCGCTTGATTGCACTAAAGTGAAATGCACCCAAAATGACAATTTCGCTTGACATCGTTTTTCCCCTCACCCCCCGACCGCCGCTCCACTTTTTGGAGAGCAGGAGCGGCAGCGGCGTCTTTGAGGTTGGGGGATAAGGTGAATTTCCTGATTCGCCTCTACGGCGTCCCGCACGAGGCGCTGCATGTTGTCGCGCTGTGGTTGATCGGACGACGCGCACTGCGGGCGACGCGGACGCACGTCGATATTCCCGACGATTTGACGACACGTCAGTACGTGTTTGTCGCTGGACTGCCCGCGCTCTTTTTCGGCGGCATCGCGCTCGTCGCGTTGATCGGCGTGCTGAACGCGGCGACGTTGGGGCAAACCGCGCTCGGTATGATCGGCGTTACGCTGGCGGGACTGGGCTTCGCGGGGACAATGGGCGATATTCAATTGATTATGGCGCGCTTGATGGACGAAGAACATGGCTGAACGGATCGCGGGACGCTATCAACTGATCAGCAAGATCGGCTCCGGTGGTATGGGCGAGGTCTACCGCGCGCTGGATCGGCTGTCGGGCGAGACGGTGGCGCTCAAGCGCGTGCTGGTTCCGGCAAAGGCGCTGTTGTTCGCCTCGCGCACGACCGATGCGACCGCCAATTCGCTGCGCTTGTCGCTGGCGCGCGAGTTCCGCGCCTTGGCATCGCTGCGCCACCCACACATCATCAGCGTGATCGATTATGGTTTTGCGTCATTCGCGCCCCATGCGGCAACGCTGACGCACAGTGAATTCGATGAGCAAGACACGCAATTCATCACCCGTGCCGCTCAAGCGGGCGCACAGACGGGCGATCTGATCGACGGGCATTACGCCCCCGCCAACGACCTATACAACACGCCGGACGCCCAACCGTATTTCACGATGGCATTTTTGGAAGGCGCACGCCCCTTCGATCAAGCGATGTACACGTTCCCGCTCTCCACGCAGATCACACTGATCACGCAGATGCTGCAAGCATTGGCATATTTGCATCGTCACGGCATCCTCCATCGTGATCTCAAGCCGGGTAACGTCCTCGTCACGATGGATGATGCGGGCGAACCCCGCTTGCATCTGGTCGATTTCGGCTTGGCAGAGGGGCGCGGCGCGAGTGGGACGATTTCTGGCACGCTGATGTATATCGCGCCAGAGTCGTTGGAGACACAGCCGCTGTCAGAGGCGACCGATTTGTACGCCGTCGGCGTCATGCTGTACGAAGTGTTTGCCGGACATCATCCGTTCTTCGGCAGCGCGCGCCTCGTCCACGATATCCGGCATACGCCGCCGGACATGACGGCGCTGCGTCACCATCCCGAACTACAACACGTGCCGTTGGTGGCGGATGTCATCAAGCGGCTGTTGGCGAAAAATCCGCTGGATCGCTATGACGATGCGCATCTTGTCGTGGACGATCTGTGCGCCGCCGTCGGACTGCCGCCGCTGCGAGAATCGACGCTGATCCGCGAGAGCTATCTGCAAGCGGCAAAATTCGTCGGACGCACCGCTGAGATGGCGACGTTGGCGGCAGCGCTGGGCAATGCAGGCGTTGGCAAGGGGAGCGCGTGGCTGATCGGCGGCGAATCCGGCGTTGGCAAGTCGCGCTTGCTCGATGAACTGCGCATCCAAGCGTTGGTTGCAGGCGTGATCGCGCTGCGCGGTCAAGCGGTCGCGGGTGCAGCGGGCGAGAACAGCAGCGGCGGCGTACCCTATCAACTGTGGCGCGACGTGGCGCGGCGGCTGGCGTTGGCGTTCAGACCCACCGACGGCACACCGCTGGACGACGGCGATCTGCGTGACTTGAGTGTGCTGCGGACGCTCGTCCCCGATATCGAAGACTTGATTGGGCTGCCCGTCCCGCCGCTTCCACCGCTGATCGATGCGAAAGCGCAGCATTTTCGCCTTGCAGGCACGATTTTGGCGGCACTGCGACGGCTGGGACAGCCCGTCTTGCTCATCCTCGAAGATATTCAGTGGACGGGTGAAAGCCTCGATGTGCTGAAAGCGATGATCGCCGCCATCGCGCGGATGCCCATTTTGATTGTCGCCAGCTACCGCGACGACGAGCGCCCTGATATGCCATCGCTCGTGCAAGGCGCGCGCTTACTCCGGTTAGCACGGCTGAATGAATCGGCGATCAGCGAATTGAGCATCGCCATGTTGGGGGAATCGGGCGCGTCGGCGTCGGTCGTCGAACTGCTCCAGCGCGAGACGGAGGGAAATGCCTTCTTCTTAGTCGAGACAGTGCGCGCGCTGGCAGAAGAAGCCGGCGGCTTGAGCGACATCGGGCGCGGCGTTCTGCCCCTGCGCGTGTTCGCAGGCGGCGTCGCACAAGTGATTCAGCGGCGGCTGGATCGCGCGCCCGTCGCGGCGCGTTCGCTGCTCAAATTGGCGGCGGTTGCCGGGCGACGGCTCGATCTGGCGGTGTTGACGCGCGCTGTCGATGAGACGACCCGCGCGCTGCTGGATGGCACCCTGACAGCGTGTGCGGACGCCACGGTCTTGGATTTCGTGGATGGCGCGTGGCGGTTCGCCCATGACAAACTGCGCGAGACGCTGATCGACGGCTTGGGCGACAACGAACGACGTGAGCTGCATCGCCAGATTGCATTGGCGATTGAGTCGGTGTACCCTGACAATCTCGATCAGGCGGCAGTATTGGCGCGACACTGGGGAGCGGCGGGCGATATCGACAAAGAGCGCACTCATGCTGGTCATGCCGGGACACAGGCGTATGATCTGGGACAGTTCCACGACGCGACGCGCTTCTTTGAACGGGCGCTGGCGCTGACACCGCCAGAAACGCTCGACGCGCTCAAGTTGAACTTCGAGTTGATCCGCACACGGCGCTTTCTCAACGATTTTGAAGATACGCTTCGATATACGGAACGGGCGACGGCATTAGCGCGCGCCCTCGATGATACCGATTGGATCGTGCGCGTTTCCACAGAGCAAGCCTATACCGCGCAGATTCACGGGCGGTACGACGAAGCGGGCATCAGCTTACGCGCTGTACGCCCACTCAGCCTCCAGATTGATAATCCGGTCACATTGTTTCGGTTTCTCAGTCGCTATGCGCTGCAATTGGGCTACGAGCGTCAGTTCGATGCTGCGATCAGCGAAATGCACGCTGCACTCGCCTTGGTGCGCTTACACGGGGAAGCCACCGACGAGATGACGATGTTGAACAATTTGGGTACCCTGCATTATTATCGTGGCGAGCGCGATGAAGTGATGGCAATCTCCAACACGATCATCGGCTACTATCGCAGCGTCAATGACCGCCAATATTTGAGCGACGCGCTCGGCAATCGCGGCGTATTGTTGTGGAGTCTGAAGCGGTATGCCGAAGCCGTCGAAGTGCTGTTAGAAGCATTGGAACTGGATGAGCAAGCCGGCAAGGTCAACAGCGAAGTCGGTGCGTTGGTCACACTCGGCTACTGCTACGCTGGACTCGGTGACGATGATTTGGCGGTCGTGTATTTGCGCTCGGCACTGCGGAAGGCGCTGGATGGCGAATTGATCTCGCTGGCATTGGATGCCATGTGCGGAATCGCGTCAGTGTGGGCGAAACAGCGCGAGGCAGAGCGCGCCGCCGAGATTTATGGCTTGGCGCTGTCGCATCCCGCGTCAGATGTGGATATCGAGACGACGGTCACGCCACTGATCGAAGGATTGCGCGCCCAATTGGACGCGGCGACGCTGACGGCGGCGCTGGAGCGGGGCAAACAGCTTAGTTTTGAGGCTGCGGTTGCCGAGGCACTAGGGCATTAAACATAGCAGACATACGCGATTGGGTGTACGATGGTTGTTATACATGACTTTAATAGACTGAAATAAGAATGATACTGTGAAAATTTTTATCCTCGTTTCATCGCTCGATCTTACGCAGCCATTCAGCGCGACACCTGCTTGGTGGCAGTTGATGAAGGGGTTATACGAAATCGGCGTCGAGATCGTCGCCGCGCCGTATCAGGGACCCGCGTTAGAGTCGCTGTGGTGGCGCGCTGCCGCCAACCCCGCTAAGCTGCAAGGCGATCTGTATAAGACAGCGCGCGACACGTACCGCCAACGGATGCTCCCCCTTGTGCGGCGCGCATCGAGTGCGGCGGCGCGCGCGGCGGTTGCTCCGAAACGCGGAACGGAGGAGATTGCCGCTGCTTATGCCGCCAACGTCGAGTCCGCCGCTGTACGCAATGCCGCGCTCGTCTCAGCGAACGACAATAAGCTGCCCTATCAATCGCCCGCCGTCGCGCCCGTCACAGAGCCTTTCATCGACCGTGCTGCCCGCGCGGTGGCGCAGAGCATGATCGCGCCGCTGTGGGAGCGCTACCTCGACCAAGTACTGACGCGCGAAGGCGACTTCGACGCGGTGATCGTGCTGACCGCGCCGCTCAATCATCTGGTCGGCGTGGCAGAGTCGATCCAGCGCAAACATGGCATCCCCGTCTTGTATTACGACGGCGACGTTCCCGCCAGTCTGCCCTCAATGCAGGGCTTCGCCAGCGGCTTTCGCATCTATCAGGGCGCGAACCTGACCGAATACGCCGCGTTCATCTCCAACAGCGCGGGCGGCGCGGAGATGCTGCGCGCGATGGGCGTGCCGAACGTGCATACGCTGTATTACGGCGTCGATCCCGATTTGTTCGCGCCCGTTGATGTGCCGGCGCAAGATATCGACTTATTCTTCTACGGACATGGGCGCGAATACCGCGATCATTGGGTCGAGGCGATGATCGCGCAGCCCTCGCGCGCGCTCCCCGATGCGCATTTCGCAGCGCGCGGCACGCACTTGGGCGATCTGGGAGACACCCAACTGCTGCCGTATCTGAGCTCCAGCAAGCTGCGCGAATATTCGTGTCGCAGCAAGATCAACCTGTGCATCACGCGCGCGGCACATGCGTCGGTGTTCGCGTCGTCGTCGTCGCGTCCGTTCGAGCTGGCGAGCATGGGCGCGTGCATCGTCTCGAATCCGTACAGCGGGATCGAAACGTGGTTCGAGCCGGGACGCGAAGTGTTCGTCGTTCAGAATGCGGACGAGGCGCTGGAACGCTATCGTTATCTGCTTGGTAATGACACAGCGCGGCGGGCGGCGGGCTTGGCGGCGCGGGCGCGCGTGCTGAAGGAACACACCCATCAACATCGGGCTAGGGAACTGGTAGAAATTGTGAAACGAGTTCGGTAGCGCGGGTGAAGGGATCGAAGGTCGAGGGTGAGCTAGTGCAGCGGTAAAACGGCGGTCGTATCCAAGACAGATTGCCCGAAGCCGCTGCTGTAGACGCCGAGTTCATAGCACACCGGAATATCGAACGTGATCGGTGAAATGCAGACCGGATCGGCGTCGATGTTGATCGTCGTCAGCGCCAGCATGCCGAGCTTGCCCGGATTGAGCGTGAGAATGGCGGTCTTATCGGACAGGATCGCGCCCGGAATCGGCGTGAGTGTCACCTCTTGCACGCTGCCATTGGTGCTGCCCGCCGCAAACGTGATCGACGCGGGCGCGAATGTGTAATGCACGCCGGGCTGCGCCGATCCGCCGCCAGCTTGTACCTGCACCGTCAACGCTTCGGGCAGCGGCTGGTCATTGGCGGTGTAGAGTTTGAGCGGGATGAGCTGCGCGCCGTCGGCTTTGTTGATGGTTTTGGAGGCGGTGACGGCTTCAGCTTGCGCGACTTGCATTTCAAGTTGTGAGAGCAGTCCGGTGGTCGGCTCGTCAAGGGTATTGAGCAGGGCATGGGCTTGGTCGATGAGTTCTTGGAGTTGGGTGCCGTAGGTCATGGTGTGCCTTTCAAACTTCGTCTTTCATTGCGATTCGATATGGGGTGAAATTTGGGCGACGATGCTGCCTATAACCGTATCCCATAGGATCAACTGTCTTGCGCTTCCATCTTCCGAGTTGATAGCGCTCATTGAATACAGATGTCGTCCGTCTGGATGCCATAAGATATCGAATGGCGGAAGCTCGTGCCCGCTCAACGTCTGTTCAATCTCGCCCGTTGCTACGTTCAGAATTTGAAGTACTGGGCGTGGACGCGATATCGTATCTCGATACCCCACAAATGCAAGTTGGATCGCATCTGGATTCCAACTGACTGCTTGTGCGCGAAAAACACTTGGGATTATTTGCTCATTGGTATTCAGATCGTGAATTTGTAGATACCCTCCATACCCAGAAATGGCGAGTTGATTTTGTGCTGACCACGATACCCATGCAAATGCTCCCACTCCCTGTTCCCATTCAAATGTATAATGAAATTGAAATGGATCGGTTTGCCAGACCATTACATGCGAACCATATGCGAGAGCAAGAAAGTATCCATTACGCGACCAACTTAAAATTCGATAAGGAGTTGTAGCTTGTAAATCAGTTTCAAAGATTGGGCGTTGCGTCTCAATATCCCAAATTGTAAGCGGAAAGCCCGAACCAATCGCTGCAAGCTGGCGACTGTCCGGCGACCATGCCATTGCAAACACACCGGTTACTCCAAACATCTCCTCTCCAACGTAAAACTGTGTTCCAAATCGCGCGACAACGTTTCCTGTCGTTACGTCATAAATTTGAATCGCTTCTTCTAGAGAGGTATAGGCGGCAATCCGTGTTCCATCAGGCGACCACCGAACAACTGTGATGAGCGGATTAGCGGGGCAAGCTAAGGTTCGTTCGTATTCCAATGTTAAGGCGTCAAATAGGTAGATTCCTGTTCTGCCACTTATAACAACATACATGCCGTCAGGGCTGACATCATACGAAGAAATCAAGAAGTAAGATAAGGAGTCCACCTGAGGGTTTGTACGAGGTGAGACGCATCCTTCAAAATCATTCGATGCAATGGAAACATGCCCAAAAGTGACAATAAACATTACTGATAATAGGATTTTTCCAAATTTTTGATATTTTAACATGGGAAAGTCAACTTGTATAACTTCGTGAAAGGAACAGAAATTGCACTATTAGTTTGACCATTGGGTAAATGGAAAAATGTCCAATTTGCAAGCAAAAGATTGGACGTTAAAAAAGGCTGATAACCATAACGAAGTCGTGGAGCGTAATTCGCAGCAAACGTTTCGTCAGTGTCGACGGGAAATCCGACTCCTCCAAGTCGCTCTTTAATATTTTGTAAATTATTTATAGTGATAAAAGCATTTGTTGCATAAAAAGGTCTTGGACGTACATCTTGTAGCCAACCTACTCGCCCATTACAAGGATTAGTCTCGCTTTCATATCCATAGCCATAGGCAAAATCTACAACGTAAGGTATTGAGTCCAAAGGAATGCCATTAATATTTCTGGGACGAACATGAGAAAAACTCTGTGTATCCACTTGTCCAGCATTTAAGCCTTCAGGTGTCTCAACAGCTACTCCCCATCCAATAATTAACAATCCGTGAAAAATGCTCTCCAGTGACCCGGAATTTAGTAAAACGTAATCACCTGTTTCCAAAAAAGCCAATTGCCCCATGCGAAACGTCTCATATAACCACTCTGATCCTTCCTCTTCTTTTCCAAGTCGCCAGACGCCACCATTACCAAATTGCATATATTTATTCAATCCACTACCTTCACTTGAGGGCAAGTTTGGTGGTTGCCCGCAAAGTACTGTATCTATAATTGTAGGGTCGATTGTATTAAAAACGGGTTGAGTTGCCCCAAATTGCTCACGAAAGTAATCAATCAGACGTGGATGCACCCGCCATGAAGAAGTAGCTTCTAAATTAAGATTATTAGGTGAGGTGCAGCAAACAAGCCAACTTTGAGTAGTGTCCAATGAAGTCGCGTTACAGGTAAAGGCTGCCTCAGATTCGGATATATACGGTAGACCTCCTCCAAAGTGGATTAATTCCGAAACAAAATAAGCAGAACCTGTAGAAGCAACGCAAATTACATTGTCGTTAATACATGATACGCATGGTATTTCATCACTTGGACAGATAATTTGTCCAATGTGATTGAGAGTAGAGTAAGTGAAATCCCCTCCGACTCCACGAAGCAGATTGACCCCAGAAAATGAGCAACTTCCTCCACCGTTTATATTAAGGCTGGCATTGCCATATGGCAAAGTTGATTGGAAATTACTACGGCTTCTGTCAATACCAGCTTTTGATACGATACCACGATGATATATAAAAGGAATATGTTCATATAAATATCGCGCCGTGATAGAGATCGAATCCCACGGAAATTCGGCGTTTGGCGGAAGGGTAGGAAAAAGGACAGGGAATGCAAACCCCTCAACACGTCCTGTATAATCAAAATCGACCATCTGATTTACCTCATGAATGATGCGTTCTTTGAGCGCCGTGTTGTACGCATACTCAAAGTCACTGGCACCCGCAAAGCCAAATACAACGCTCGTCAAACAATCCAAATTGTCGACGGCACACGCCTTCGCTTCGATATCAAAGCAGCCATTCACCAACACTTCCAAGCTCAGGTCGATGCCCGCCGCATCTTTGCCCTCGAAACGAAAAGGTTCCGTATCCAGCCCAGTCAGTTCTCGGATCAGGTTGATGAGAATCGGACGCATGTCGATGAAGATATCGCCCAGTTCCTCCAACTTGGGACGCATCGTCACCAAAACGCTCTCGACACCGCTGCCCGGATTGGACGCAGCGATATCCCCGATACGCGCGACGATGATGTTGAGTCGAGCGACGATAGAGCGGTGGTATCGACGTAAGTGACGGTGGTTCTCCGAGCGAAACATCGTTATATACATTGTCATGATACGCCGCTTTCAGCACCGCGTCAATAAATAGAATATTAACTACAAGTTGTCAGGCGTGCGAACAGCGGGAAAGATGGTGCAGCCGTATCGATGCAACCGTGGGTTCGAGCGCGTTGATTGAAGCCCATTTCCTTTTCCCCCGCGACTCGCGCTATACTACGAGAGCATCGGTTTACCTTCGCGGAGACCGTGCAACCGTATCCCACACAACGAGACTCAACGGTATGGCGGATCAACCGATTGCCCCGCAGTTCACCGATGAACCGTATGCCCCGCTGACGGGCGCAGCCCCCACGATCATCAAATCGGCGGCGGTGGGCGCGCGCCCCGTGTCCGTCCCCGTTGTCGAGCGGCGACGCAGCGTCTTATCCGCGCTCGATCTGCCGCTGCTGCTGATGGTCATGATGCTGTTGGCAATCGGCGCGATGATGGTCTACAGCACCACATTTTTCTGGAGCTACGAGACGACGGGCAGTGAATCGACCATCTTCTTGCAGCACGCGCGCAACATGGGCATCGGTTTCGCCATGCTGCTGGTCACGTACCTCGTCGATTACCGCATCTGGCGGCGGTTGGCGCCGCTGCTGCTGCTGTTCACCATTGCCAGCCTGATCGCGGTGTTGGTGTTCGGTGACAATGTGTTCAATGCGCGCCGCGCGTTCATTCAAGGATCGTACCAGCCCGGCGAACTCGCGGAATTGATGATCGTCATTTTTATGGCGGCATGGCTCGGCTCGAAGCGGGCGCGGGTAGCGAGTTTCTGGCGCGGTCTGGTTCCATTCAGCTTCATCATCAGCGTGATCGGCGCGCTCGTGATCGCGCAGCCGGATATCAGTACCGCCGCAACCATCTTTGTGACGGCTGGCTTGATGTTCTTCCTCGCTGGCGCGAACATCTGGCACTTGGGCGGCATCCTCGGCACGATGGGCATTACGGGCTTCATTCTCAGTCAACAACTTGATTATGCTCAAGGGCGCGTGTCGTCGTTCTTCTCCGGCTTGACCGACTTGACCACCACCAACTATCACGCCCAACAAGCGATCATCGCCTTCCTCAACGGCGGCTGGACGGGCGTCGGCTTGGGACAGGGACGCCAGAAATATGGCTTTCTGCCCGCACCGCACACCGACAGCATCTTTGCAGTCATTGGCGAAGAATTGGGCGTGGTCGGCGCGATCTTCGTGGTGCTGCTGTATATCGTCTTGGTCGTGCGCGGGCTGCAAATCGCGCGCCGCGCCCGCGATCCATTCGGCGCCTTGTTGGCGTCGGGCTTGACACTGTGGATCGTCACCAAGGCGCTGATCAATATCGCGGTCATGCTCAATCTGCTCCCGTCCACGGGCATCGCGCTGCCGTTCGTCAGCTTCGGTGGATCGTCGTTGGTCACGGTCATGATGGGCGCGGGCTTGCTGTTGAGCATCGCGCGGGTGACGGTGCAGAATCCGCCGCCGGGTGTCAAACCAGAGAGACAAAACGATGCACAAGCTGATCATCGCGGCGGGCGGGACGGGCGGTCACGTCTATCCGGCGCTCGCGGTCGCTGAAGCCGTCCGCGCTATGCAGGCGGACAACGGCGCAGCGCCGCTGTTGTATTTCGTCGGCAGCGTTGGCGGTATGGAGCGCGCAATGGTCGCGGAGTCGGGCGTGCCGTTCGCGGATTACGCCGAAGTCCGCGCAGGTCCCTTACACGGCGTCGGCGTCGGGACGATGATCGCCAGTTTGGGACAGACGCTCGTCGGGACGCGCCAAGCCATCGGGCATTTGCGCCGCTGGCGATCCGATGCCGTCGATTCATGCGCGCTGCTCATGACAGGCGGTTGGGTCAATTTTCCGGTGGCGTTAGCGGCGGCGCTGTTGCGCATTCCGGCGCTGATCTACCTGCCGGATATCGAACCGGGCTTGGCGATCAAAGTCTTACGCCATCTCGCGCGGCGCGTCGCCGTCACGACGGAGGCATCGTATCCCTATTTTCGACGCGGGCAAGCGGTAGCGACAGGCTACCCGCTGCGCGAATCGATCACACAAGCGACGCGCGCGGCGGGCAGCGCGCATTTTCGGCTGCATCCAGACAAGCGGACGCTGTTGGCATTCGGCGGCAGTCGCGGCGCGCGCAGCATCAACACCGCCGTGATCGATATCGTCCCCGCTTTGCTGGCGGACGGCTGGCAGATCATCCATGTGACCGGAACGCTGGATCACGCTGATATTACGACGCGACGCGCTGGCATCGGCGCGCCTGCCGATTATCAGGTGTTCGCATATCTGCACGACGACATGGGCTTGGCGATGGCGGCGGCGGATGTGGCGCTATGTCGTTCGGGCGCGAGTACGTTGGGCGAACTGCCGCACTTCGCGCTGCCGGCGATCCTTGTCCCCTATCCTCACGCGTGGCGCTATCAAAAGGTCAACGCCGATTATTTGGCGGAACGCGGCGCGGCGCTGGTGCTGCGCGACGAGGACATGGCGCGCGATCTGCTGCCGACGCTGCGCCGTTTGGCGGCGGACAACAGCGCCATTGAGACGATGCGCGAACGGGCGCGTGCGCTACAATCGAATGGATCGCGCGCAATTGCCCGCGAATGGCTGGCGCTGACGGAACAGGCGAGACAATGATTCAACTTTCGGGCGTGTTGTGGACGATGGCGATCTTCTTCGGCATCATCGGCTTTTTGCGCGGATGGAACAAAGAAGTCATTTCAACCGCCGGGATCATTCTCGGCTTGTTCGCGTTGTTCCAGTTCGACAGCCTGATTCGCGGGACGCTGCTGGTCAGCGTAAGCCGCGATCAAGTCTTTGTAATCCAGACGATCATCTTTCTGCTGATCGTGTTCTTCGCCTATCAGACGCGGCAGTTCGGCAGCAGTGGGGGCGCGGGCGCGGCGGGGCGCGATAAACTGCAATCGAGCGTGTTGGGCGCGCTGTTGGGCGCGGTCAACGGCTATCTGATCTGGGGGACGATCTGGTACTTCATGGACATCAACGAGTACCCGCTCGCGCCGCTGGTGATCGCCCCCGCGCCCGGCTCGTTGAGCGACCAGACGCGCGACATCTTGCCGCTGGTCATTCTCGGCGGCGGACCCGGCGGGAATGGCGATGTGCTGGCGATTGCGGTGATCGTGCTGTTCGTGCTGGTGTTGATCCTGATTTAGGGCTGATGTTGGTATGGTCTTTCAAGCGCATCAACACCTCCACTTCATCGGCATCGGCGGCGCGGGCTTGTCCGCCATCGCGCGCATCCTGCTGCTGCGCGGCGTGCGCGTCTCGGGTTCGGATCGCACGCCCAATGCGCTGACGGATGCGCTGGCACGCGACGGCGCGACGATTTACACCGGACACCGCGCCGAGAACATCGACGGCGCGGACGCGGTGATCGTTACGTCCGCCGCGGCGTCCGATCACGTCGAAATCGCGGCGGCGCGGACGCACGGCATCCCCGTCTATACGCGCGCTGACATTATCGCAGACGTGATGGCGGGGCAAACGGCGATCTGCGTGGCGGGAACCCATGGCAAGACGACCACAACCGCGATGATCGTCCACATTTTGCGCGCAACGGGGCGCGATCCGTCCTACATCGTCGGCGGTGTGCTGCGCTCAACCGGCACGAACGCGGGCGTCGGACAGGGCGCGGCGTTCGTGATCGAAGCCGACGAATATGGGCTGATGTTTCTCGGCTTGCGCCCGCAGATCGCCGTTATCAACAATATCGAATGGGATCACCCCGACTTTTTCCCGACGCCCGCCGCGATGGAGGACGCTTTCCAGCAGTTCGCCGCGCTCGTCCCGCCCGACGGCATCCTGATCGCGGGCGCGGACAGTCCAACGGCGGCGCGGTTGGCAGCAGCGCGGCGGCAAGGGCGCCAACTGAACATCACTTATGCGCTGGATCAGGGTGCAGATATGCGCGCGGTCGCTCTTGAAGCCGACACGTTCAACGTCGTGCGCTCTGGTAGAACAATCGGAGCGGTGCGCTTGCGCGTTCCCGGACGCCACAACGTCCAAAACGCGCTGGCGGCGCTGTTGGTTGCGGATACACAGGGTGTCCCGTTCACGGAGGCGGCACGCGCATTAGCAACGTTCGAGGGGACGGGGCGGCGTTTCGATGTGCGCGTCGATGCCGCCGGGATCGCCGTAATTGACGATTACGCGCACCATCCGACCGCGATTCGCGTCACAGTGGACGCCGCGCGCGCCCGCTACCCGGAGCGCGCGTTGTGGGCGATTTGGCAGCCGCACACCTACAGCCGAACGCGCGCGCTGTGGGACGACTATCTGCGCGCGTTCGATGCCGCCGATCAGGTCGTCGTCACCGACATTTACGCGGCGCGTGAACAGCCCGACGGCGAAACCACATCCGCACGCTTCGTTGAGGCACTCGCGCGGAGTCGGGCGAACATCCATCATGCGCCGACTCTCACGGACGCCGCCGCGCTGTTGGTGGCGCAAGTGCGCGCGCCCGCCACGATCCTGATCATGAGCGCGGGCGATGCACCCGAAATCGGCATCGAATTTTTGCGCCGACGGCTTTAGATCACGCGCACCAGCGTATTCATATCCGCCCAGTTGAAGAACCATTCCGCTTCGCTCACGGGGAGATTGACGCAACCGTGACTCATCGGGCGTCCGAAGGCGTTATGCCAGTACGTGCCGTGAATGGCGTAGCCCTGAAAGAAATACATCGTGTACGGCACTTGCGGCAGGAAATAATCCGCGCCGCGCATATCGTCCGCCGTGTATTTGACGTAGATATTGTAGTCGCCCAAGACGGTTGGCGTCGCCGGAAGTCCGGTACTCACCAAGTGTGTCCGCATGAGCTGTCCGTTTTCGTAGGCGTAGATGCGTTGTTCGGTCGTCGACACGAGGATCACTTTTCCCGCGCTGGTCGGCGCAGGCGGCGCTTGTGACTCATCTGGCACGTACACGCCTGCCGCCGGGATGATCAGTTCTTGACCGACGAAGATCAGATTCGCATCGGGGATATCGTTCAGCGTCAAAATATCATCGATGGCGACGCCGTATTCGCGCGCGATCAAGCCGAGTTCTTGCCCCGCCTCGACCAGATGGATCGTGCGTTCCGTGTCCGAGACGTTGGCAGAGTCGGAGAACAGCGGCGGCGGTGGCTCGATCACCATCATCGGCAGATCGATCAGGTTATCCGCCAGTTCGCTCGTTGGATTGTTCAGCAAGCGGTCGAGCAGAACGGGCAGATCGAGCGCGCGTCCGGGCAATCCATCACTCGGCTCGATGTTGGTTTGTTCGCTCAGGGCGACGAGTCCGCTCTGCGCTTGAACAAGATCGACGACGTACTGCGGCGTGAGCGTCGTGCCGCTCGACGCATTCAACGCGGCATCCAATGTCGCCACGACATCCACGCGCGCGCCTAACTGGGCGGCTGATACCACCCATTCACGCACATCGCTTGACGCCGTGTCGCGCGCGGTGAATGATGGAGCGCCGAATTGATCGTCCAAAAATTGCGCCGCTGCTTCAGACGACTTGCCACCCAAATCGAGCGCGCCGACGCGCACACCGTCCGGGACGCGCTCGACGGACAGCGCCACGACGATGATGACCGCCGCGATGCTGAGCGCAAAGCCGACGCCAATCGTGATCATACCGCCGAGAATTGCCCACGTCGGGATACGCGGCGCGGTTTTGCGAACCGTTGACGGAGTGGGTGGGCGCGATGGAGGATAAGCGGGTTGTTGTTGAGTCATGGGGTTGATAGGTAAAATTGTGTGGACGAGATATAATTATCATAACATAGTTGCGCGCATTGGGGACTGACGGTTGCCCTACGACGGGGCTACCGAGAATTTCTACGCGCTCAATCCATTTCGTCACCAAATTGTTTGAATTGGATACTGTGCCAACTGCGCATCCTTTGTGAGCAGTACCGCTTGTTCAACTCGCGCTTGCGCGATCAACATGCGGTCAAAAGGATCGCGGTGAAGTGCCGGGAGTTTTGCGAGTTCCAAAACATGTTCAAATTCGATTGAGACGAGCCGGGCGCGATTTTGCATGAATTGTCTTTCAACAATACCCTCAAGCGTCGAATGAAGGGTCAATTTGCCAAGCTGGAGTTTGATCTGTATTTCCCATAAACTCACCATACTGATGATCAGTTCATTGTTCGGGTCAACACAGATCGCTGCGGCAACGGTCGAGAGCATCGAAGGAACTCCGTCGAGCCAAATCATCGTATGCGTATCGATCAGTACTTTCACGACTCATCGCCAAACCAAAACGAGTCTGGCAGTTCCGCGTCAAAGTCGTCACTCATCCATACTTTTCCCAAGTGCGCACCCAAACCTAATTTGCGCGGTGGTTTTTCGGCAGATGGTTCCGTCATCGCTTCTGTAGGTACGCTTACAAACTGGACACGACGTTCCAGAATGTAGGTATAGACTTGCTTCAGTTCGTCCGCATTCAGTTGATCGATCTCGTGCAGCACCGCTTGTACATCAGCCATCATCATCACTCCCGAATGCCTCTATTATACGAAAAAGAGCGTAGAGATTGCTCTCTGCGCTCTTTGCGTTCGCTGCGATCCGTACTAACGCCGCTTCAGCCGCGAACGCAACCCGAAGAATGCGAACCCGTACAGCACCGCCGCCATGAGCAGACACGACCCCAAGCCGCGGATCATCACTTCAGTATCCCAGCCCGTGTTCAACACCGCCCGCATCGCTTCGAGGATGTAGGTGATCGGGTTGTATTCCGCCGCCGTGCGCACCCAGCCCGTCAACAGCGACAGCGGGACGAACGTTGCCGTCAAGAATGACAGCGGGAAGAACAAGAACGATGCGCCTTGCGTCGCCGCGCCGTTGCCAGTCAACAAGCCGACGCCAACCGTCAAACCGCTAAAGGCGATGCCCACCAAGAGCGAATAGCCCAGCACCGTCACGATTCCAGCGATGCCTGTGACCGAGTTCAGCCCCATCAACAGCGCGATCACCATGACGATGCTCGTTTGCAGCAGCAGCCCAATCGCGCCCGCGATCATCGCGCTCAAGACCATCGCGCCGCGATTAGCGGGCGTCAGCGACAGCTTGTCCCAATAGCCCGTTTCGATATCGCGGACGACGCTTTCGCCCGCCAAGCCCGCGCCCGATAGCGCCGCGCTGATGATCGACAGCGGCAGGATGAAACCGAGATAACTGTTTTCGCCCAAGCCGGGAATGAAGTTCGCCGCCCCGCCGAGCGAGTCGTTGTAGACCAGCAAGAAGAAGCCGCTGATGAGCAAGCCGGGAATGACAGCGGCGGGCGTGCGGAACGTCGTCTTGACGGCGCGGATGGTCAGCATCGACACCTGATACAGAAACGGCATCCCCTTGAATTTGCGATCCGCCGCCACCGTCGTTCCGGTGGCACGCGTGGTGGACATGGTTGTCATGGTCAATTTGCCTTTACATTCAGTCACTACATCATTTAGGTGGAGGGTAGGCGCTTGGCGTGCCAAGACCGCCGAAATCACGGGCGTCCCAGCGGCACACCCCTACTCCGCTCGGTACGTCTCATGACGATTCTTTCTCAGCACCAGCACTCAGCACGGTACTTTACGCCGCTTTCGCGTCCGGTTTCTTGGTGTCGTCGGCGTCGTCGGTCAAGTCCGCCGTGAAGCGCTGTCCGGTGACTTGCAAGAACACATCGTCGAGCGTTGGCTGCGTCAGCGTGAGCGACACGGGCGGCAGCATCGCATCGTTGAGCTTGCCGACGACGGTTGCCACAGCGCTCGCTGCACCTTGCAGATACAGACGCACGGTTGCACGGTCGATTTGCACGCGCGCGGCAATCCCATTCAGGAAGTCCGCCGCGCGTTTGGCGCTGTCGATATCGATGAAGGTCACATTGATCGACTCGCCGCCCAAACCCGCCTTCAGATCAGCCGGCTTGCCCTCGACGGCGATCTTGCCGCGATTGATGATGGCGACACGATCTGCCAGTTCGTCAGCCTCTTCGAGATACTGGGTCGTCAAGAAAATGGTGATGCCGTCTTCGCGGTTCAAGCGGCGCACTTCCGCCCAAATATCACGGCGACTGGAGGGGTCAAGACCACTGGTCGGCTCGTCCAAGAACAGCACATCCGGCTGATGCACCAATGCCATCGCCAAATCCAAACGACGGCGCATCCCGCCCGAATATTTACCGACGCGGCGTTCCGTAAACTCGGTCAAACCCACCAACTCCAACAACTGCTTCGCGCGCGCCATAGAGTCGCGGCGGCTCTTGCCGAACAACTGACCCTGAATGGTGAGCAGTTCCATCGACTTCATGATCGGATCGAGTCCGATTTCTTGCAGCGCCACGCCTGCGATCTGGCGGACTTCAGCAGCTTGCGCGACGACGTTGTAGCCGCCTACCGTCGCTACGCCATCGGTGGGCAGCGAGAGCGTGGTCAAAACGCTGACCGTCGTGCTTTTGCCCGCGCCGTTGGGTCCCAAGAACCCGAATACCTCGCCCGATTTGACCTGAAACGAGACGCCATCTACAGCGGCAAAATCGCCAAAACGCTTAACCAAATTCTCAACGACAACTTCTCGATTCGACATCTTCGCTTCTCCCCAACGCCGATTCCCACGAACCAACAAACTATTTTGTAGGTTACGCTGCAAAAAATGTAAGCCTATTCGCGTTTTATCAAGCCATCGAGCATGACATCGATCAGCGTGTGCGCCATTGCCGCCCGATCAACGGGTACATTGTTGTAGGTAAAAATATCTTCTGGTACAGAGTGCAAACTGCCGATCATCCCCAACACCCCGCCCGCGATCACACCGAGATCGCCGTGTTCGATCTCGCCGCGCGCTTGCCCACTTTGGAGCAGCGTATGGATTGGCTCGATCATGGTTTCCGCTGCGAGTTCGCTGAGCCGCCACGCCTCGGTTGCATCAATCGCCGGCATGTCCGAATGAGTCATGCGGATTAAATCGATTGGCGGCTGGGATAAAAGCCAGCCCGCAACCGCTTTCAACTGTCCGCGCACGTCGCCATATGCCGCAATCGCGCTTTCGATGCCTGCGCGATGACGGTGCATGTTGCGTTCGGTCACTTCGATGAACATCTGCTCTTTGCCACGCGGGAAATGATGGTACAGCGACGCATGACGGATGCCGACTTCGCCCGCGATGTCTTTCAACGTCACTGCGCGAAATCCACGCTCCGCAAACAATCGTTCAGCCACATCCAGCACCCGCTGGCGGGCTTCTGAATTCAACATCTGGTAATCCAACCTACATGTCAGTAGGCTACATTTATGTAGGTATGATAAGCTGAGATGCGAATCGTGTCAACCAGTTCGCGCGGCTTGCTGATGATTCGCTCATCTTTGGTAACTACTCAGCCGTCATTTGAGGGAGAAATAGGTTGTTTTCGACAAAAACCCTCAATCTTTTGAGGGAGAGCCTATTCTCATCGCAGACAAATTTGGCGTTTCAATTTGCCAAAATGAGGGGAAAAACGACCCCTGAGTAGTTACCATCTTTGGTATCATAAGGCACATGGACGATGAAAATGGATGTCGTTTCAATGCCTTTACGCTCCCTTCGCGCGCGCATTGTGCTGGCTGCACGCGCATCGCTGCTGTTTGTCGCTGGCTTGATTAGTGCCAGTTTGTTGGCATCGTGTCAGGCACAGCCCGCGCCAACGCTGATACCGACGCGGACACTTGCCCCACTGTCAACGCTAACGAGTGCTGCGCCATCCCTGACGATCACGCCGAGCCTCACGATTACACCAACACTGAACGCCGATGGCGCGTTGGCGGATGCCCCAACGCTGACGATCACGTCCACACAATCCAACGCCGTACCGACGGCTGCGGCACCGATCCCAACGATTGCCGGCGTAATCGCTGGCGTGACTGCCGTTGCCGATGCGAATCTCGCGCCGCTCGACGCGCCAACGCGGCTGCGCGCTGTTCCGGTGCTGGCGAACGCCGATACGGACGCCGTGCGTGCCATTTATGCGCGCGGGCAAGCGAACGGTCTGCGCGCGACGGTGTTTACGACCGTAGGCGACAGCAACACGACCAATGGCGACTTTTTGCAGCCGCTTGGCATTCGTCAGCGCGAGACTTGCACATGGGGCAGCTACGAAAATTTGCGCGCGACCGTCGATTTCTTCTCGACGCCGCCCGTCGCGGGCGCGTCCAATTCCTTCACGCACGAAAGCACGTCCGCGCGCATGGGTTTTAACACCGCCGCCGTCCTCGATCCGTTTTGGGCAGCGCCGAGTACCTGTGCGGCGGGCGATTCGTCGCTGATGTGCGAATACGAGCGCGCGCGTCCGGCGATTTCGGTGATCATGCTCGGCGGAATCGACGTGCGCGAGATGGACGCGGCGGCGTATCGTGCTAACATGGAGCAGATCGTGACGCAATCCATCAATCTGGGCGTGATTCCGGTGCTGACGACGTTCATCGTGCTGCCCGAACGCCCGCAGTACGACCAATCGCTGCAATTCAATCTGGCGCTGATCAATCTGGCGGATCGCTATCAAATCCCGCTGATCAATTTGTGGGCGGCGGCGGAGGTGCTGCCGGATCACGGCATCGGACCCGACCGTAATCATTTGAAAGCGCGCGTCGGGGCGTACTGCGACTTCAGCGGGGCAGAGCGCGAATTGGGCGGTACGCTGCGGAACCTGCTCACGCTGCAAATGTTGGATGCGCTGCGGCGCGAAGTCTTGGAGTGACGGTTAAATCAAGCCGACTTTGCGATACGCTTTGCAAATTTTGCAGCTGCAAGTCGGTTTCGTGAAATGACGTACACCAACAACGCGCTCTCCACGCCGATCAGCCCGTTGAAAAACGAGATCAAAAATGAGGATTGTCGGCATTGTCACCAACGATCCTCATCCCATTCGATTGTAAATTTTCAATTTAGACGACTGAGGATCAGGGCTAAAAGCCCCGTTTGGAGACGCTTGGCGACTCGTCTCAGACGTGATGATAAAGTATCACGGTAAAGTTACTGTGTCAACAGTGTCAAATTCACGGGAGTATCATTCATCGTGCAAGAAACCAGAGTACAGCGTTGGACGCTGGTCGCCACCATTCTCGCATCGAGCATGGCATTCATCGACGGCAGCGCCCTCTCCATCGTCCAATTGAACTTGCAGAACGATTTTAATGCGGCATACAACCTCGTCGCGTGGGTCGTCAATGGCTACAGCCTCGTCCTCGCGGCATTGATCCTGGTCGGCGGGTCGTTGGGCGATATCTACGGACGTAAACGCATCTTTTCACTCGGCATTTTCATTTTCATGATCACCTCCGTCGCGTGCGGACTCGCGCCGACAATTGAACTGTTGATTATCGCGCGCATCGCGCAAGGCATCGGCGGCGCGCTGATGATTCCGGGCAGTTTGGCGCTGCTCACCGCTGTCTATCCGCCCGAAAAGCGCGGCGGCGCGATTGGCTTGTGGTCAACCTTTAGTTCACTGATGGTGATTATCGGGCCCGTGATCGGCGGACAGCTTGCGGCGCTCGATTTTTGGCGCGGCGTGTTCTTCATCAATATCCCGCTGGCATTGATCGCGCTCTATGGCTTGCGCTTCGTCCCCGATTCGCGCGATCCCAACGCCAAGGGTCTCGACATCCCCGGCGCAGTCTTGGCGACAGTCGGACTGGCGGGCTTGACCTACGGCTTGACCGAAGCGCCCGCGCAGGGCTTCGGCAGTCCACTCGTCTTGATCGCGCTGATCGTCGGCGTGGTCGCGCTGATCGCATTCGTCGTCGTCGAGACGCGCTCCGCGTACCCAATGATGCCGCTGCGCCTGTTCAAATCGCGTACCTTCGCGGGCGCAAACCTACTGACGTTCTTCCTGTACGCGGGACTGGGCGTCACGCCCGTGTTCTTGTCGCTCAATCTGCTGCGCGCGCAAAATTACCCGCCGGGAACCGCGTCGTTGGCGCTGCTGCCGCTGGCGGTCGCGCTGATTCTGCTGTCGCGCTTCATGGGGGGACTGGTCGGGCGGATCGGCGCGCGCCCGATGCTGATTGTGGGTCCCGCGATTGCGGGCGTCGGCTTCTTCCTGTTCGGCATTCCCGGCGTGACCAGCGGCGCGGATGCCTATTGGACGACGTTTTTCCCGGCGGCGCTGGCATTGGGCATCGGCATGGGCATCACCGTCGCGCCGCTGACAACCGCCGTCATGAACAGCGCGCCGTCCGAAAGCAGTGG
>Ga0163154_10003664_pt1 | contig 21014 bp, 19 predicted proteins | sample OliLakLV19MP9P1_FD_148649 | JGI IMG/M metagenome (GOLD analysis project Ga0163154, IMG submission 148649) | Freshwater microbial mat bacterial communities from Lake Vanda, McMurdo Dry Valleys, Antarctica - Oligotrophic Lake LV.19.MP9.P1 | ecosystem: Environmental > Aquatic > Freshwater > Lake >...
CTCCAGTACCGGAAGCTGCCGCAGCCCCAGTCGGATTGCCTGCGCTACTACTGCCACAACCCAGAACCAGGCTGATCGTCCCTAGCGTGAACAACAAGCTCATGCGTTGCATGGTGTGAAGTTTCATCGGCGTCAGACCTTTTTTTGGATGTGAAGCTGCGGCCTCCGGACCACTGGGAGACCACCGGGGGAGCAGTGTGAAGCCACGGCAGGGCGTCCGCGCATACCCTGGAGCATACGGATCGCCAACTGGAGACAAGCGTCAAAATGAGTCTCCGTTTAGCACTAGACCCCCATTCGCAACAAGGTGTCTAGAAATGCATCGCAGGCGTTTCAGACGCGTGTAGAAGTAGAGCAAACCCACCGAGGCGAGCGTGGCGTTGGATGGTGGTCACGTACCCTGCTGCATAGCGGTGCCGAGTTGTACTTCAGCTGGATCGGCTTAAATAATCTTGGACACCATCCCATGCAGCACGCACCAGGGCCGGATTTCGTGATCGCCCAGAATTGGCTGCTTGCCCAATTGGCGGTGGTCATCAAACGCCTCAAGGACACACCCGAAGGCCCGGGAAGCATGCTCGACAACTGTTTGGTGTTCTTGGGTTCGGAAATGGGCGATGGCGAGGTGCACCTCGGTCATCCCGTCCCCATGCTGCTCGCGGGTAAGGCCGGAGGTCAACTCAAAACGGGACGCACCTTCAACGCCAATGGCAACAACCGTGCGAACCTTGCGCTCAACATTGGAAACCTGATGGGCGCACCGCTTTCAAACTGGGGCGACCCAGCGTAGGCGACGGGACCCTTAGATCTCAGCTAAGTCGCGGCCCGGTGTGCCCGGTGACCTGGTGCATAGGCGTGGACGGAAACGACTCTCCCAGTCATACTGTTGGTATGACCACCGCCGAAAAGATCGCCATTAGCCTTCCCACTGCCGTCGCCAAGCGGGGACGCCGAGGGGTGAAACGCGGCCTGCCCCCAAGTGTCAGCGCGTATGTGGACTCGCGCCCTCGAAGCTTGACGAACTCTCCCAGCTTCTTGCCGAAATGCTAAGCGAAACTGGTGGACCGCTCACCAAGAAGGAACGTGTTGCGGTCGATCGAGAGCTGGGTGTCTCTGTGAAGAAGCCACGCGCAAAGAAGCAGTGATGGCGGGCCTAACACTGGATGCGGGCGCCCTCATTGCGTTCGAACGCAACAACCGACGGATCGTGGGCCTTATCGTCAGGAGCCTCGAGATTGGGCAGTCATTGGCAATACCCGCGGGGGTAGTGGGGCAAGTATGACGAGACGGGCGGCGACAAGTGCGGCTTTCGCGTTTCTTGGCGGCGGATGAAGTCGAGGTAGAGATCCTTGACGATCAACGAGCACGTGCCGCTGAGCAGCTCTGTGGCGTCAAAGGCTCCGCAGACGTCATCGACGCATCCGTCGTGCTTTGTGCTCAGGCGCGTGAGCACCGCATCGTCACCTCAGATGTAGCAGATCTGCGCACCCTCGACCCTAAGGCGCAGCTGATTTGTCGTTTAGGCTAGCAGTGTCGGAGTGACACCTTAAGCGACAGTTGCCCCTTATTCCGAAAGGTTCCACCGGCTTAATGGTGGCCTTGCGCCAGCAGGATCCAACAATGCTTTGCCAGTAAGTGAGAGCTGCAATGCAGGCCAGGACTGCTAGATTAGATGACCTACACATCGGCAAGGGCCGAAGCGGCCCCCGTGTTGGGCGGTCGCAGGTCGGAGGTTTGTCCACATGCATCGACTCCGCACATCGGAACACTCTCACCACCCGGCAATCCGGGATCCCCGTGAAACCCTAGTGCGGCTTGGCGTGGCTGTCTTGGCTTGCCTCGCAGCTGCCGCATGCACCGCTAATGTCGGCTCGGACCAAAGGCAACGCGTGCCACCTGATGGCACCAATGTCTCGTCCGGTGCCGGAGGCTTCGTTGGGACCACGGGCACGGGCGGCGTGGGCAATACAGCCGCGGGCGGTGCTTCGCCTAGCACGGGGGCTCAGCCTTCTGGGGCGGCCGCTTGCGCTCCGGAGGCCTCACTAGCCCCGGCCCGCATCTGGCGCCTGACCGATACACAGTATGTCAACGTCGTGCGCGATGTCTTTGGTGCGAGCATCAGCCCGGAAGTGAGCGGCGCCCAGGGCACCATCGAGACGTTGAATCTCGCGGATACCGCTGGAGTAAACGCCTCGAACGCGTCGAACTATCAGGCGTCAGCGCGGGCCGCAGCCCAGCAGTTGGTTTCCAATCTCGCCACGCTCATGCCGTGTGCCTCTGCCGCACCGGACGCGAACTGTGTGGACCAATTCGTGCGGACTACGGTGGCTCGCGCTTACCGTCGCCCGCTCACAGAGACGGAAGTAACCGAGCTTTTAGCGCTGTACAACCTTGGCGCCACAGATGGGCCCCAGGTGGGCGTGCGCCTCATTTTGGAAAGCGTGCTTCAGTCGGCGAACTTCGTCTGGCGCACCGAACTCGGCCCCGAGCTGGCAACGCCCCAGGTGGGCACCAAAGTGAACCTGACGCCGTCAGAACTCGCGGCGGCCGTGAGCTTCTTCCTGAATGACTCGGTGCCGGACGTTTCGCTGTGGGGCAAAGCAGTCGACGGAAGCTTGCTGAATCCCGCGCTGCTCGCCACGGAAGTCGACCGTTTGCTCACGCTGCCAGACGTCCGCACGCGCCTCACCGGTGATGCCAAGTTGTGGCTGGGCATGGGGCGCCTGGAGGCGCGCCCCAAAGACGCCACGCTATTCCCCGAGTTCACCGCCACAGCCAAAGACGCGCTCTTGGAGAGCGGGCTCAGGTTCGTTGGCAACGTGATGTGGAATGGGCAATTCTCTGAGCTCTTTACAACCAAGAAGATGTTCTTGAATCAGGAGCTCGGCACTCTGTATGGCATCGCGGGGGCCAACGGGACTGCGCTCACCGAGTTGGAAGTCAGCACCCCAGAGCGCAGTGCGGGGATCTTGTCGCAGCCCATCATCTTGGCGGCGCACGCTTCGCCCAGCACCTCAGACGTGGTGCATCGAGGTTTGTTCGTGTTTCGTTCGCTGGTCTGTGGGGCGACGATTCCGAAGCCCCCTGCAAATGCGGTGAGGGATGCTTTGGCCGCTCTGCCCGCCGATAGCACGGAGAAGCAATTTGCCAACTTTCGCGCTCAGAATCCCAGCTGCCAAGGGTGCCACTCAGGGTTCGATTCTTTGGGGCTGGTCCAGGAGCGCTACGACGCCTTAGGTCGCTATCAGGCGAGCGATGCCCAAGGCCAACCTATCGACGAGTCGGCCACCATCGTGGGGTTAGGTGCCGACATTGACGGGCCGACGGTGGGCATCCGCGAGCTCGCTGGTCGCCTCCAAACGGCGCGCCGGGTCGCAGACTGCGCCGTCACCAGCTTCTCGACGATTGCGCTGGGTCAAAGCGCTCAGCAGGACAACAGCTGCGCGCTCCGGGCGGTGCAAGACAGCTTCGCCAGCTCGGGATCGTTCGCCGATCTGTTCCGAGCGCTGCTTTCGAGCCCTGGTTTTGCAACCCGCGACGTCAAGTGAGAACGACCATGCGAAACACCCATGCCACTGATCGAAGAAGGTTTCTAAAGGCTGCCGGCCTCGGCGTGCTCGGAACGTCCGTCTTGGGCTCCCTGCTAGCGCGCGCGCAGAGCGGCACGCCCAAGCGCTTTCTGTTGGCGATGCGGCCGCACGGCTCGATCGCGAGCAATTTCTTCCCGCAAGGGGGAAGTGCGACCAACTTCCAACTGCCCTCGATCACGAGCCCCTTCGAGCCTTTGAAGTCGGATATGGTGCTCCTGGACAACCTCACCAATCCGCGCGACGAATCGTGGGGCGAACACGACGCCGGTCTGTTTGGGATGACGATTGGTCGCCAAGGCGCTCCGGCCGGAGACGGTGCCACCGGCACGGGGGTTTCGATCGACCAGCTGCTCGCACAGTCCTCCCCTTTTGCCGCGGGTACCCTAAAGCGCTCCATCCAGCTCGCCGCGAGCCTCGAATCCGTAGCGTCCTCGCGGCTAGGGCCGGGGCTCAGGATCCTGTCGTACGCAGGTGGCGGTACAACCGGCGCGCTCGACCCCGAAATCCGGCCCGACGCCGCTCTGTCGAGCTTGTTTGGCAACTTCGTCGCCCCTTCGGCTATGCCGAGCGATCAAGGCGCACAGCAGCGAGCTCGCGAGCTACAGCGCGCCGTGCTCAACCAGCTGACCCAAGACGCGACTCGACTCAAAGCACGTGTGCCCCTTTCTCAGCAGGGCAAGCTCGACGAGCAGCTGAGCGCCATCGCCGATCTGGTGCGTCAAAATGAAAGCGTTCTGGGCGGCGGTGGCGGCGGCGCAGGATGCAGCCAACCTGCCCTCGGCGCGCTGGCGGCCGGCCCCCTCGAGCATGAGAGCCGTTCGCGCCAGATGTTCCAGGTCCTCAAAGGGGCCTTCTCGTGCGACCTCACCCGCGTGGCGAGCTTCAGCTTCGCGCCAGAGCAATCCGGCATGGCCTTCAACCAGATCATCCCCAACGAAGTGAAGAATGCCGATGGCCACCACGACATCTCGCACGCGGGGGACCCGAACGAACGAGGCGCGATCGATCGTTGGTATTGCTCGATGTTGGCCGAGCTCTTGCTCGACATGAAGAACACACCGGATGGCGCGGGCACCAGCCTGCTGGACAACACCGTGGTCGCCTTCATCACCGGCATTGACGACGGAAACGCGCACGGGAGGGATCGCATGCCCGTCGTGATGTTCGGCGGCAAGTCGCTCGGCATGATGGGGGGCCGCATCGTTGACATGGGCGGGCGTACCATGAACGATGTGTGGACCTCATTGGCGCAGGCGTTCGGCGTGCAGGGGAACTTTGGAGATCCCGCGCTCGTGACAGGTCCGGTGAACGGACTGTTTGCGTAGGGAGCAGTGGTGCCCGCCGGACGGAGCCGGCACGAGCGGTTTCAGTTGGTTTGCGTCGAAATGATCGGCTGCTGATCAGCACCAATCCACGGCACCTCGGGCCACCAACGGGAGAGGGCAAGGGCGGCTTTGGGCTCGATGCTTTGCCCCGGTTTTGGCGTGAGGATCGTGACGCCTTGCTGCTTGCCTTCTGCTAGGACGCGTTCAACGGGTTCGGTCCATCCATGGTACGCCAAGGTGAGGAGCGCCCAATGAACCGGAAGCATCACACGGCCATTGACCCATTGATGCGCGCGCACAGCTTGCTCGGGGCCAATGTGCCAGTCGGGCCAGGATTGATGGTACTGCCCGATCTCGATCATGGTGACATCAAACGGTCCGTACTTTTCGCCGATTTGCTTCAGCGCAGGGAACAGCCCCGTGTCGCCCGAGAAATAGACGCGATGTTCAGGGCCGACCAACGCGTAACCCGCCCATAGTTTGGCGTTTTGATCGAACAAGTGTCTGCCCGAAGCGTGACGGGCAGGCGTCGCGATGACTTCGATTTCGCCGACTTTTCGGCTCTCCCACCAATCCAGATCCACAATGGGTGCTCGGGCACACCCCAGTAGGCCAGGTGTGCGCCAACTCCGAGCGGCACAATGAACAACGCTTGCGTGTCTCGGTTCAATGCGACAATAGTCTCCCTATCGAGGTGGTCGTAGTGGTCATGCGAGATGACCACCGCGTCGATGGGCGGCAAATCTCGTAGGGCAATCGGCGCGGGGAACCAACGCTTCGGCCCTGCCCAGGTGAGCGGCGATGAACGCTCGCTCCACATCGGATCGGTCAATACGCGGACACCGTCCAGCTCAATCAACATCGAGGCGTGCCCAAACCAACTCACCCGTAAGCCACTCGCAGGCCACGCGTCAAAAAGCCGAGGGTCGGCGGTTTCGGTCTCTGGTGCCACCGCGGGCGTAGCGTGTGGGCTCACGTGCAGCAACCCCGTCAGCATGCCCCAGGAGTCGTTGACCAATGGTTGCGGATTGTCGAAGCGTCCATCTTTCCACTGCTTGGAGCGCTGCATGCGTTCGAGCCGCGCTCCGTGAGCCGAGTGACCGAGGCCGCTCCAGGCATCGATCAGAACAACGGCTACGGCGAGCACGACGACGCCTCCAACGGTCAGGAGCACTCGACGCTTCCAGCGTCGCGCTTGGGCCAGGGCTGTAGAAAGGAGTGAGTCCGCCATGTTTCGAGTGCCTCGCTAGCCGGGTCGCTCCAGCGAGCCGCTGGCGCTTCTTCCGTGCTTCCGGTCAAGATAACTAGCGCCGGGCATTTCGGAAGCGAAGGTGCTCTCATTGTCCGTCAGGCGTCTCCCAAACGCTGCTGCTGTCACATGTGCCACAGGCAGGGCGCACCAGCGGCACACATAGCCTACAATTTATCGTCAATTTTCGCGCTACTGGCACAGACCTTGGAATCTAAGGAGTTCGTTGAGCATAACCGCCTCACCTGTGGCATTTCGCAGCAGGGGAAGGGGAGCGTGTTCCTCGTCGGTAGCCCCTTCCTCGAGCTTTGCCGCCTGACTTGCGCTCCGAGTGTGGCGCGAATGTTGCTGAGTCCACTGGGAATGAGGCCAGCATTGGGAGCTCCGCGCTGGAGGGTGAGTCGGATGCCGGCAATACTCCCGTTCGCACTGTTGCTGTTAACTGGGTGGTTCGGGGGCGCGTGTGAGTCAAGCCTCTCGACAAGTTTGGATGGAAAGCGGTGCGATTCTCAGGGGCGTTGCGTCAATGGGTATGCGTGCGATGCCGCAACGCAGCGCTGCATCCTGGCCGGCGTTGCGGGGCCGCTTGTTTCGTGCGGGATGGGGGCGACCCTCTGCAGTGAGCAGTGCGTTCAACTCTCAACGGATCCGCGAAATTGTGGCGGCTGCGGGGCTGTGTGCAGTTCGCCTCGCGGTGGGGCGGGTGTTTGCGTGGAAAACGACTGCAACTTCGCTTGTACGAAACCGACAGTTGCCTGCGGGACCGAATGTGTTGACGTCGCAAGCGATCCGAACCACTGCGGAGTCTGCGGCGCCGTGTGTCCGGGCGGAGGCGCGGAGTGTGTGTCCGGTCGCTGCCAGGCGGCCTGCCGGTTGCCGTTCCAAACCTGCTCGGGTCTGTGCTCTGATTTGCGCAGCGATCCCGCGCGATGCGGTGCCTGCGACAACCTGTGCGCGGGCGGCCAAGTCTGCTCGGAGGGAGTCTGTAGCGGCGCCTGCGCTGTGGGCCTCATGAACTGTGCATCGGCCTGCGTTGATCTCACGAGCAGCTCGGAACACTGCGGGGCCTGCGGCTCACGCTGCCCCGCGTCTCCTGGGGCTACGTCGATTTGCGCCGCATCGAAGTGCGACCTCAGGTGCGACGCAGGGCTGAGCAGGTGTGGCGATGTGTGCGTCGATTTGAAAGTCAATTCTTCAAACTGCAATGCCTGCGGAAACGTGTGTAGCGCGCCTGCCAATAGCACTGCTACCTGCGTGGAAGGCGCCTGCGACCTCGCCTGCGATGTGGGCTACGCGGAATGCAACGGTGCTTGCATCCGTGCAGCCGACGACCCCGCCAACTGTGGCGCTTGCGGCCGCGCGTGTGCCCAAGGTGAAGTGTGCAGCGCTGGTGCTTGCGCGCCTTCCTGTGCGGGAATGACTGAAAATTGTGGCGGGGTGTGCACCCGCTTGCTGAACGATCCCGTGAACTGCGGGGGGTGCGGGAAGGTGTGCCCGGGAGTCGCCAACGGGGTGCCCCTTTGCGCTGACGGGGCGTGCACGATTACCTGTCAAGACGGCTACACGCTGTGTGGCGGAGCCTGCGTGCGGCTCGACACGGATGCCAACCATTGCGGCCTATGCAATAACACATGCCCGGCTGGAACGTGCCTATCAGGGAAATGCGCGGTTGTCGGCGCTTGTGCTGCGCCGCCAGTGCCGCCGGCTCCCGTCGCTTGCCCAGCGCAATGCACGGGTGGCTGCGCGGCTGGCACCTGCCAGATCCTCTGTATGGGTCCGGATGCGTGCAAGGAATCTAATATTGCGTGCCCGCTCAACATGGATTGTCAGGTGACCTGCACCGGCTCCAAAGCGTGTGAGAAGGCTAAGCTCAGGTGCGACGGCATCTATGCGTGCAATTTGCGGTGTTCCGGGGATGATACCTGTAAGGAGCTTGCCATGACCTGCACAACGGGAGCCTGCAATCTGGATTGTTCCGACGCTCAGGCTTGCGAAAAAACAGACGTTCACTGCGGCAGCGGCCCCTGCTCATTCAAGGGCGTCGGCGCGAACCAACGCTGCCAGAGCTCATGCTCATGTACTTCGCTCTAACGCCTAAGTTCGCTCTCAATCGTCGGATTTAAGGGGACCGTGCTGGACCAACTGTTGTAAACGGGCCAACCTGTCCGGACCCGATCACGGATTTCGTGCGCAACGGAAGCCAAATTGGCCGTTCCCCAAATACTATTGGCATCGCAGGTTTCTACACCATTGCCGACGCAGCGCTTGGGTTGAGGCTAGCAGGTGCTCACGCCGGGGCTAGGTCACGCCACGGCCCGCTCAGGGCGACGGTGAGGCCGTCGTTCTGGAGGTTGAGGAACAACGTGCGGCCATCCGGCGAGAAGCACACACCGGCAAGCTCCCCCTCACTCAGTGCGTTGCGCGCGATGTTGTACAGCTTGCCCGCTGGCGTGAGGCCCCGCAGGTACTGCTCTCCGCGGCCATCCTCGGCGATGATCACGTCCCCCCAAGGTGCCACGGTGATGTTGTCTGGCCCATCCAGCTCATCGGCGCTCGTCGACTGAGCCAGCAGCGTCAGATCGGCTTCCCCCGACCTAGTATCTCGCAGGCAGAAGATCTGACCTGTGCCGTTGGGGCCGCCACTCGTCGCGGCGAAGTAGACGCGACCATCATGAAACCAAAGCCCTTCTCCCCGAGAGATGGTGCACGCGCCTCGCGCTCGGCTGCGCAGCCGCAAGCCATCATCCTCGGCTTCGGGCTCGGGCGCCTCAACCCAATCCACGGCGAGCCTCTGACCCGGCGCCAGACCCTCACCAGTATTCCTAGCGGGCTGCCCGATGACCCGGAGCGCCTGGAGCACTCCTTCGAACGGGCGCGCACGCTCTCTCGGGACGAAGCGGTAAAGGCAGCCATCCGGGCGGTCTTCAGTGAGGTAAGCAATGTGGGTGGCTGGGTCGACGCAGGCCGCCTCGTGGTTGAAGCGACCATAAGCCGTTAGCCTTTGGGGGCTCGTCAGACGCGTTGCGCCTTTGGGGCAAAGAAACACATAGCCGTGCCCAGGCTCAACGGACTCTTCACAGCTGAGCCAACCCCAGGGGCTAACCCCACCTGCGCAGTTGCGCAAGGTGCCCGCCAGTACACCGTGACTCGTCACGCGCTTGAGATCGGGCCCCACCACCAAGCGCGTGACGCCACCAGCCGCGCCACGGTCGTACATCTGCTCGGGGAGCCGACTGAGATCGAGACCTGACATCGCCATGTCGCGACCTGCTTCATGGTTGCGCATCAGCACCACCTGGCCGGCTTCCCCGGCGAACGCGCCCATGGCGTCGGGTAGGGCTGGCACTCGAGCGCCATCGGACATCGGGGCGCCCACTCGTTCCAAAATGGTTACCCGAAAACCAGGTGGCACCGCTAAGGTTCGAGTTGGATCGAGCGACAGTGTCCCCTTCACCTGCCGGCGGCACCCGTAGAGCCAGCCTAAGGGCGCCATGGCGAGCGCACCCCCAACCACGAGTGCACGGCGACGGAGAGCCATCAGGCGCCACTCCGAATGCTGAAGTAAGTGGTCTTCATGACCGCCAGGCTAGCGCCGTGAGCGCACGACGACAACGCAGGAGATCACGACGAACTTGCCGCGTCACGGCGTGCGTCGTCCTCTCGCTTCAGGCGCCCATCGATGACGAAAGTGCCGAAGGGCACAAGAGACGAGGCGAACACAACGGCCCCGCGTAGAATTGACCAGCGCGCTGTCACCATCGCCTGCAGAAGCGCCGCGCAGAACAGAACAAACAGGGCGCCATGCAGCGAACCGACGATCTTCACGGCGAAAGGAAGGCCCGCGAAGTACTTGAGCGGCATCGCAACGCCGAGAAGAAGCAAGTAGGAGCATCCTTCGGCGAAAGCGACGACGCGCAGGCGACCGATCGGGGTGGTCAGGATGCTTCGTTTTCTGTCTTCTCGTGCCATGTCAAGAACCCAATCTGCGCTGCTTAGGAATGAGCTCCCGCTCTTGCCTCGCTGATCGTCGCCGTATCCACCGTGGTGCTCTTCATACCCGACCCGGAGCCGGGTGAGCAGCGTATTCACCGTATGCTTGGGCCACCTGAGTGGGCCCCAGGTCTTCACTAGAGTTGGCGAAGGGCACGGCGGCGAAGCGCAAGGATTCCGAAAAGCAACGCACCCGCAAAACCAGCCCGCGCCACACCGGGTGTGGATACCCCACAGCCGGCTGATTGGCTCGACCTTCCGCGCGACGCATCGGAACCTGCACCTCCTGCGCCCAGCGATCCGCTATTGCCGCCGCCAACGGAGCCGCTATTCCCTCCTCTCGAAGCGACACCTCCGGTCGCGAGGATGCCACCAGCTCCGAAAGCGCCGCCGCTCGATCCCAGCGCGCCTCCTGTGACGCCCGGGACACCGCCACTCGCGAAGGCACCGCCAGCTCCGCCGGTTTCAGCGGCTCCACCCGTTGCAGCCACGCCGCCCGCCGCGGGAGCACCGCCTGTGCCCCCGGTCCCGCCGGGCGCGGGTGGAGGAACCACACCGCTTCCGCCGATCTTGAGCATGACCACACCCGTGGCCGGCACGTTCGCAGAGTAGGTCGTAGTGAAGCTGCCGCGATCTGCGTGGGCCCAGAGGTCTCGCACCATCTGGCTGCCGCTCACGCCGATGTTTGCCCAGTTGACGCTGATGTTCGCAGCAGAATTGCCGCGATTCAAAAGAGCAACGGCTCGCCCGCCATCGCCGAGCTCCCTCGACCAAACCTCTTGGTTGGAAGCCGAACCCATGCGCTGGCCGGCCTTACCCATAACATCCTGGCTCACGGCGATGACCTCGGTGTTCGACAGAATTTCGATGGTTTCTGACGTGGCACTCCTTAAATCCGTGCTGATCAGCAACGGTGCCGCCACGACAGCCCAAAGACTGAACTGCGCCTTGCCTTGTTCGTACGTGACTCCTTCATTTCCCACCTCGAGAAAGTCTGGATCGTTCCAACCGCCAGGCCCGGCGTTGGAGGCTGCACCCGCCACCGTATCGAGGCTATTCATGATCGACTGCCAATCGTTGCTGATGTCGCCCGAGGTACGCCACATGTTGGCATCCGCGAGTTCGCCGGGATCATGACTGCGATTCACACTGTACACCACCTGTAAGCCGCTTGCGTCGAGCACGTCGCGCATTTGCGGGAAGCACGGTGACGTTGGGCTCGTGATGTAACCGTCGTACTTCAAGAACTCTACGCCCAGGTACTTGAGAAGGTTGACATCCTCGGTGAGATGCGTGCACGTATTCAGCTGCTCCGTTGGCTGCATGTAAAGTCCGAACTTCATGCCCTTGCTGCGCACAAAGTCTGCGAACTCCTTCATTCCAGCCTTCCCATTCGCGTAGACGGGACAAGGCGGATCATTTTCGCAGGTTGCCGCGGTGAGGTTGAAGTTGATGTTGCCCCCGGCGTCGCGCAGGGCTCCTTTGTACGCCCACCATCCGCCGTCTAAGTTGAAGTAAACGTAACCCAAATTTTTCAACCCTGAATCGACCAGCGCGTTCACGTTGCCGCGCAAGATGGCGTCATCGTATTCGCCGACGAACGCTTCGAACGTGTTCCAGCCCATCGGAGGCGTCCGCGCGACGCCATTGTTGTGGGCAGAACTTCCTGTGCTCACGGTAAGTAGGCTTAAAAATGCTGTCAGAGGCCAACAAATGCGCGATAATGTGCGTAGATTCATCATTTTTATGTCCGTTGTGGAGATCGCCAAAGCGCGACTAAGGCGCAATCCTGCTAGCATTAAAAAGACCTGGGGACCAGATAAACACACGCTGCATCCCAAACATTTCAAGGCGTTTTAAAGCGTTATTCGCTCATGAACATGAGCGAATAACGTGTCTTGACTCACTCACTAGTAGGAACGCCTTCTCATAGGACCGACGAACCGCCAAAACGGTCGGATGGTGCGCAGGGGCCATGTGGGGAGCTCTGGCTGGTCACCCGAGCCCAGCAGCCAGTCCAATCTCTACGGAGTCGGCGGGTGCATCACGGCGTGTCGCAACGCACCCGTGTGCGGCGACGGTTGAATCCAAACGCAGTTTGGCGAGGAGTGCGACAGGAAACTGGGCCGTTCCCAGGCGTCATCTTTTCCCGAACCTGCTGACAGCGGGGATTCACTTATTGCTGAAGCCGAAAGTCGTTTCGGTGGTGACCGCGAAGCTACCAACTCCGCTGGGGAGACGACCGTACGATGGCGAGGTATCGGCAGGATAGGCGACTTGATCCAAAACTGATTGGGCGGGATTCAGCAAAAATACATTCTCTCCATCGGTCTGGCTGACTGCGAAGATCCCCTTGTAGCACTCCACAGTAACGTTTCCGCACATCTTCCCGCTGAACGGACCACCGTTTACGGCGCCGTCTTCATCGCCCATCCCAATCACCACCGCAAAGTGACCAGGCTGTAGTAGAGTATTTGCTGGGAATACGAAGGGGTTCGCCACGTCCGGGGTGCCAGTTGAGGTGTTGTCGGTTACAAGATAACCGCTTATGTTTGCGACCCTGTCCCCGGCATTGTAGATCTCCACGAGATCGCCAACGCCGAGAATCTCATTGAGCACTACTTTCGGACCTGTGCCACCCATACCCGGAGAACCGGCTTGGCCCATTCCGCCCGAGCTTGGGTTGGTCGTCCCACCCGTCCCGCCTGAATTCGTCCCGCCTGAATTTGTTCCGCCCAAAGCGCCGCCGCTCGAACCCTCCGGTGTGCCGGTAGGCCCTTCACCGCCGGACTCCGTGCCGCCTGTGCTCAAAGTTCCGCCCGAACCCCCACCCCCGAGGCCTCCGTTCGCCGTCGCGGAACTCCCGCCACCACCGGATCTGGCCTCACCGAAGCTTGATGAACCTCCCGTTAACCCCGCACCCCCAGTGAGACCGCTTGGATTAGAAAAAAGCCCAGTCTTCGCTTCACCGCACCCGATTAACGCCATCATCACTATTGCTGAATATTTATGCCTCGAATCGAAATGCCAAAACATTGTTGCGGACTCCTGAGCGCGGCAATTCAGACACAAGAACCCGCGAAGAGCAAGGAAGGCCGTTTTCTCCAGGCAAAGGAGCTGCAGCTGCGGCAGGCAACCTGCGGACAGCAGCCCGCAGCGCAAGTACTCCTCGAACTCACGCACGACGAACTTCGCGAGGGCGCCATCTTGGCGCGACGAACTCGGATAACGACTTGGTATGCTCGTCAATTCGGGCGATTGATCGAATTCGGCTTCTGAGCGATCGCTTGCCGTTGGGCGAACGGTCAACGCACTCACGGCTGTCGCTGAACTCCCGAGCCCATCTGGTTTCGAGGCGATTCAGCCGCCCATTGGGCGCGCTTGGGTACGACGAGTCCGCGGCCGCAACATCAGGTTGTGGTTCCGCTTCAACCAAGCCGAAGTGATGTTGCTTATGGTAAGGACAGAGCCGCCAATTCCGCTTGATGACGAGCCACACTTGGAGTCACTCCAGGTATTCCGAAGGCCCCGTGACACCCGGGAAACGGGCCAGCAGGTCCGGTTGTTTGACGAAGCCCAGCCGTTGGTAGAACGGTTGAAAGTCGAGGGTCGAAGTCAGCCAGATGCTTAAGCCCTCGGAGCGTCGGGTTCGCGTTGTCCGCACATCAATCGCATCAGCGATACTTGGCGTCTTTGGGTACCCGCAAGGCCAGGAATGTCGCCAGAAAGTCCAGATCGTTTGATGGCCGTGCCTCCGCTGTTGGTCACCGTAGGTTGCGGCACACAACCCTCTCTACTGGGCGAGCGCTGTGGGCAGGACTTGCTCCAACATGAACTTGTTGAACTTCTCCGGCTCTCCAAAGTTGGGCATGTGCGCCGAGGATTCGAACCATATCCACTGCTTGCTTGGGGCGTCTAGGCGGTCGTAATAGTCACGAGCGAGCTCGAAGGGCACGTTGTAGTCGTGTCGACCCATCACGAAATAGACCGGCACCTCGAGCTTCGCCGCGGTCACGCGAAAATCGGGTGCGCGCAACGCCTGGGGCCAGAGCACTTTCAGCGATGAGTAGCTGCCTAGGGCAAACGGCACGAAATCGAAGAGCGTGAACTCGGGCGGCCTTTCCACGGAAAATAAGCTGCCCAATCCGTCCTTTCCGTGCAGCACCCCGCCAAACTTTGCCAGCCACTTGCGCTCGGTGAAAACGTCGTCCATCGAGCCTGGCTTCTGACTTGGATAATCGTCGATCCTTCCGAGCTCCCGAAGCGCCTCAGCATTTTGGGAAAGAAGCGCCTCTCGCCTCACAAACTTCATACTCAGCTTCTCACCCTCGGGGAAGTAGACAGCTTGCCCGATACCCACGTAAGCGCTCAACAACTCCGGATAACGCCGCGCCAGCTCTAGCCCCAGAAAGCTGCCAAAAGAGTGCCCGACGAGCACCACCTTCCGTTGTTGAAAACGTTCGGTGAGGTTTTGAATGAGTTGATGAGCGTCGCTCAGGAGCTGCTCAATTGTCAGCGTCTTCTTGTCGAGGAACGGTGAGTAAGAGTGCCCGGCGCCCCGCTGCTCCCAAAGTACGACAGTAAAGCGTTCTTCCAGCGCGGCGTTGAAGTGCCGAACGAGCGGAAGCTCCGTCATGCCAGGGCCGCCGTGCAAGTAGAGAAGGATTGGATTTTTGCTGTTCCGACCCCGGATCAACAGAGTCTGTTGATAGTCGCCCAGCTTCATGTCTTCCAAAGTGGCGATACTGCCGGTAACGACGCTACCCGACGGGTCCCTAAACGCGGGTGTGCTCCTGAATCGCCGGCTCACGAGCACCCCAACGACGATTACGACCACCAGCGCGGCGCACAGGCCCATCAGAACGCTTATCGATCGCAGCAGAATCTTCTTCACGTATGACATCGTTTCCGGCAACAGCAACGGCAACAGCAACACACAGCAAGCACCAACAATACCGAGATTGCAAATCGGGGTCATCCAAAGAGACGACGTTAGCATCCCATAACCCGACTCAATGCAGAGCTCAAGCAAGGGCCACAAGAGGCCAACTCGGGCGCTGTCTTGCTGACTCTGCTTACTCTAGTTACAGGGGTATCGCATGAACGCTGCCATCGAAATCCGCCCCGCACGAAGTGAAGACGTAGCTGAAGCGACCGCGTTGTCGTTGAGCTCTGGCCCCGCCCTGTTGGGCTCATTTTTACGACCAGGACGAAAGATGCGAAGTCAAGCAGCGTCCGCCGCCGCGCGCCTACGCGGACCGGATTGCACCACTTCGGCGAATGGAATTGCACCTCTGAGGCCTGCGAGTAGCGGCTCTACAGCGGTCAGTTGTTGATCGTCATGGATGGAGGCGAATCCTCCTTAGAGCCTCCCAGCCGATAAGCGCGATGACGCCACCGAGGAAAGTGATTGAAAGAATGGCGACCACCATTCCCCTGGCAAAGGCACCAAGGTTGTCGAGGCCCATTATGAAGAATGCCCAAGTGGAATGAACCTGCTAAGCATCAGATCAGCCGCAAATTCGCCACAAAATAACCATCTGTGCCGTGCACTCTCGGCAGCAACCGAAGCGCTGTGCTTCCAGGTGGGATCAGGCTGCTCAATTCTGTGACCTCAAACGGCACCGGCTCCAGAATATCTGCGACCCGGGCGAGCACCCCCTCGCACTCTTCTGGCAACACGCTGCACACGGCGAACACGACTCTACCCGAAGCACGCACACGCGATGCTGCGTTTCGCAGGATGGCCACAGCCATCGTAGCCATGCGTTCGGGATCCTCGGGCTTCAAACGCAGCAGGATCTCCGGCCGACGCCGCAGAGTGCCGACGCCCGTGCAGGGAGCATCCACCAGCACGCGATCGAAACTATCTGGAACTGTGCCAACGCCCTCCGTCCAGTCGACACTCGCTGTTTCAAGAGAAAGCCCCAAAGCGTGCGCGTGTTCGGACAATGTTTCAAGTTTTGAAGCGTACAGATCTGCCGCGAAAATACGCCCCTCGGTGCCCACTCGTTCGGCTAAGAGCAGCGACTTATTGCCACGCCCCGCGCAGGCATCCAGGATGCGTTCGCCTGGCTGTGCACCGACGAGCCAGCCTAGGATCTGCGCGCCCTCTTCTTGCACGGTGAAATCAGCACCACGCTGGCGTAGATCGCCATAGCCGCTCACCGTATACGCTCCGGGGACCCAACGGCTTGCCGGAGCATCTTGAAGCCACGCCGGTGCAGCCCTGCCAGCAATCACCCGCACACACGCCGGCGGCGCTTCGAAATGCCGAGCGCCAGCCTCACCGACGATCCCGAGGAGTGCCAACGCGTCCGGCCCACCGACGCAGCTCTCGAGACGCTGTTGGAGCCAATCGGGAGCCGTTTTGAGCAGGCCTCCAGCCACCGTCACTCGGGCCTTTGACTCCGCCACTCGCCGCAAAAGCGCATTCACAAACCCGGCAATTTTAGCTCCCCGCAGCTTCCGAACGCCCGACACCGCGCTATCCACGGCGGCAAAATCGGGCACCCTGTCCAAGACCAGGAGTTGATAAGCTGCGATTAATAGATGTGAGAGCACCATTCCGTCTTTTTGATTCAACGTGCGTGGCACATGCCGCTCCAGCTGCGCAATGAGCGCTCGGTGGGTGCGAATCACGCCGTAGCAGAGCTCTGTCACCAGGTGTCGATCGCTCGCCGTGAGCTGCGGATGACGGTCCAATTCTGCCGCCAAGGTGAGCGAAAGGTAGCTGGATTTATGGCACACGCGGTCCACGATTCGAGCCGCTAGTTCGCGGGTATCGAGGCCTTGAATGTGTCGGGCGCGCTTGGGCTCAGCTGACGAGTTCACGCACTTGCCCCACAATTACGTCCCACCTTTTCTCAACATCATTTTTGAATGCCACTGCCATCAGTCCAAGTAAAATTGCCATACCAAGAATGTGAGCCACTTCACGCACCCGAAGCGGCAGCGGACGGCGCAAAATGCCTTCAAGTGCGAAAAACATCAGATGCCCGCCATCTAGCAGCGGGATTGGAAGCAAATTAAAGAGCCCCAGATTGATGCTGATCAGTGCCATCACCCAGATAAAGTAATCAGCACCTTTTCGCCCCTCTTGCCCAGCGACTTCATAAATGGTGATAGGCCCGGAGATCGACTTCAGACTGACTCTTCCTTCGGCAACACGGACCAGCCCCACTAACAGAAAGCGCGTCACGTCCACTGTTTCTTCGACCGCCCTTTGCATGGCGTAGCGGAGCGGTGTCGGATGCTCCACGCGCTGCTCAGGCGCCAACGGCACCCATTGCTGCACCGGCAGCACATAATGCACGAACGATTGCCCATGCTCATCGGTGAATTCTTCACGCCGCAGAAGAAACGTGCCCGAACGCGGGCGCCCATCGCGCGCGCTCAAGAACTCAATACGATGCGATATATCAGGAACCTTTAGCACCTGTTCCCGAAAGCTCGACCAAGCCGTGATAGCGACGCCGTCGAGTGCCAAAATCTTATCTCCCTGGCGCAGCCCCGCTCGCCAGAGAAAGGACTCTTCGGGGACGATCGCCGCATAGACATCGGCCAGCTCCAGCCCCACGCGCTCAAGCAAAGTGCCTGTTCCAGGATTGGGGGTGAGCGCGACAACCCCAGCTTCGTAGACGCCCATGTCCGCTAGGCCTCCGAGCGCGTTCGGCGTGGTGACGGGCCGCATGTACGTGACAGGCACTGTTTCACCCTGATTTTCAGAAAGCATCGCTTCAAGATCCATGAAGCGTCGAATCGGTGCGCCCGCAATCTGCGTGATCACGTCAAAAGAGCGTAGGCCGGCTCGATACGCCGGAGAATCCGGCTCCGGCACACCGATCACCGCCGCAGGAGCACTCGGTTGAATGCCGACACTTCCGACATGTCGGACAAGACCCAGCGCTTGATGCTCAATCTCATCGTCCGCAGTCACTTCTACGTCGACATGCCGATTATTCCTAAACACTCTAAATGCCACGGGCTCGCCCGGAGATTTGGCGATCAATCGCTTCACTTCATCGAACGTTCCAACGTCCTCACCGTTGACGGCCATGATGCGATCGCCCGGCAGTAGCTTGCCATCGGCAGGATGATCGGGAAGCACGATCCCGACGGTCGGTGCGAGAAAGGGCCCATCGCCCACGAACACGGAGAAGTAGAGCAAGACGGGGAAGATGAGATTCATCGCTGGACCGGCCAGCACCACGATGATGCGCTTGTAGAGCGAGAGCGATTCAAAGGTTCGCTTTCGATCTTCGGGGAGCACAATGTCACTCTTCGATGACTCCAGCATCTTGACGTAGCCGCCAAACGGGAGAAGCGAGATGCAATATTCTGTTTCCCTCCCGCGTAACTTCAGAAGCTTGGGACCGAACCCGAGACTGAACGTGAGCACCTTCACGCCAAAAGCTTTGGCGAACATGAAGTGGCCGAGCTCATGCACGAAGATGAGCGTGCTCACCAAGATCACGAAGTAGAGGAGATCCATTGAGCAAACGTGCAGACTATTGAGAGATGCGCTCCAACATTCGCGCTAAGAATGGCCGTGACCGTAGCACGCCGCCCCCAGTTAGGGTAGAAAAATACCATGCAGCCGAAGCCCGTCTCCGCTTCAGAAATCACGATGAATCAGCTGATGTTGCCCGTACATGCCAATGCGCTTGGCAATGTACACGGGGGCCTCATCATGAAAATGGTGGACGAGACAGGTGCGATTGCGGCGATGCGACACGCAGGCAAAGCGTGCGTCACTATCGCCATCGACTCCATGACATTTCACTCACCGGTGCATATCGGTGAGCTGGTGTGCTGCCGAGCCTACGTGACCCACGTGGGCAGAAGCTCCATCGAAGTTGAAGTCAAAGTCCACGCTGAAAACGCCATTACAGGTAACATCACCCACACCAATTCTGCCTATGTGGTGTATGTGGCCATCGACGAACAGAGTCGTCCCTCGCCCGTTCCCGGCTTGCTGCTTTTGAATGCTGAAGAACAGCAGCGTGATGCTGAAGCCAAGCTCCGCCAACAATACCGGTTAGCCCAAGCCAAAACGCACCGGGATTAAGCGCGCGTCCTCTCCAAAGCGGAAATGAGATGATTCAAATCGCCTCCCAACCAACGGCTGCCCGAGAGCGCGCCGTAGCGCCCGCCGCGTGCGACAATCTGCGCTTTGGGCGGCAGCGGTAGCTGAAATTGGTGGATCTCGTCGGCAGCTCCACTTGGCAAAAGCCGCAGCAGCGTGCAATCCCGACTGTCTTCGTAAGAGCCGAAAAGCGCCGCATACCCGGGCACTACCGCTAGCGCATGCGCGCCTTCAACTCCCAAATTCCAGGCCACATCTGGGCTGCCAGCGCGATTAAATCGCACCAAGGAAAAATCGCGATAGTAGTAAACCCAGGTTTCTTCTTGCAGCGCATTGAGCGCGTAGCAATCATCCATCGGAGCTAACTTCGGCGAGCTTGGAAACTGCCAGAGCAGCTCCCCTTTCTGATCGAAACGCACAAGCCCTGCCGCTCCCAAAGGGTTCTGCCAACCGAGGGCTCCCTCGATGCCTTGATCGAAGTAGCCAACGAAAATCGAACCATCCTCGATCGCTTGGAGCTGTCCGATGCCGTCGCCTAAGGTGAATGCCGTTACTGGCTGGCCGCTCCCGAGGTCAAAGATGGTGGCGTTCGCCTCCGCTCCCGAGCTGTCGTGGCGCGCCCTGGCTCCGCACACGATCGCGCGCTGTTCAGGTAAGATGTCAACGAACAAAGCACGCACTGAAAGCCCCGCGAGATCGTAGGCCTGAACACCGTTCGCTGTCCGTTCAAAGAGCTTGGCTCGATAGGGCCTATCAACTCGTGTTTGAGGCCAAACCAACCCCATATCCTGCGTTCCCAGCACTTCATTCAGCACCGCTTCCGGAACACACAAGAGCAGCGGATGACCCAAAGCACTGAGATTGTAGGCCGCTACTAACCAGCCCTCCGGGATCACCTCCGTGACTTGCCACTGGCTCTGGAAAAAACCTTTCACAGCATGCCCCCAGGCTTAGCGCATCCAGTTAACACCCAAAACCCTGGGCTCGCTCGTTGACCGGTTCGCAAATGCCGGCCGAACGCCCGCTTTCGTGGCGCGAAAAACACGCTCTCTGGCCTAACACTCCGGACGCGGGGCCTAGGGGATCCGGTTGTCACCGCGGGCCTGTGCGTTGTCCCCTGGGTCATTCGTGACACGTTTGCGCAAACACTCGATTCGGCATTGAAAATCCGAATGAACCAACTTCGTACTTTCGCGCACATGCTTCCAACCGAGGGGCAGACGTACCACCAACGGCTCCTCCGACGCTAGACAACGCGCATCGGTACGACCCTTAACGGGCAACCTCCGATGCGCGTAGCACCTTTGATCCCCTCCAATGTCCCTTCTCACTCGATTCAAATCGACTAGACTCTGCCAGGTATGGAGAGGTCTGTGTCGGCCATAGCTTCCGCGCGTCCCGCGCTGGCTCGATTTCGCCGCGGCTCGCTGGATGCGTTGTCGTCGAGTGAGGAACTGCTGCGGGGCGAGCCGGCCTGCGACGCACGTGCCTTCTATTTCGCGTTTTCGGCGACGCGCACGCTGTATGGCGTCTCGGATTCGCCGCTCCCGGTGTTGGAGGATGCGCGGGGCTTGCTCGAAAATGCGCTGACCACGTCGGACGGTGTGGCTGAGCTTTGCCGTGTGATGGTGCGCGTGAACCTGCTCGCCTTCGATCTTGAGAGCATGTCAAAGTGGCACGAGCTGCATTCGAGCCTCGTGTCGAATAGCCGTGAGCAGTATGAATGGTACGCCGCCACGGCACTCTGGCTTGATCTCATGCACGGTCGCCCT
>Ga0163154_10003669_pt1 | contig 20996 bp, 31 predicted proteins | sample OliLakLV19MP9P1_FD_148649 | JGI IMG/M metagenome (GOLD analysis project Ga0163154, IMG submission 148649) | Freshwater microbial mat bacterial communities from Lake Vanda, McMurdo Dry Valleys, Antarctica - Oligotrophic Lake LV.19.MP9.P1 | ecosystem: Environmental > Aquatic > Freshwater > Lake >...
GGCGCACCGACACCAGGGCCGAGCCCGTCGCTAAAGTGGGACTGGCGCCGCCCATCGTCGATCGAGATCGAGCAGCCGGGCCCGGCGTGTCCGCTCAAGAGCGTCAGCGTGCTCGTGCAACTCGTGCGAGGTGCCCGATGATCCCAACAAAATCCGGCTGGTACCGCGCCCGCTGGCCGGGACACACAAGGTGGTCTTGCGTGTCGGTCTCCATGACCGACGACGCGAGCACGAGCGGCGTCTACGATCATGGCGTATCACGCTGGCGGCCGTTGTCCGACGTCGCCGAATGGGGGCCGCGCGTCGACGAGGAAGCCGAGATCGCGAGCCTCCGTAGGCTCGCGGGCGCGGTCGCCGATCTGCTCGGGTGCGAGGCGGCCTCTCCTGGCGCGCTGGAGTCGATGATCGTCGAGTTGTACGCGATGCGCGACCGCGATGTGGATGGCGCCAAAGAGATCGAGAGCCTACGTGCCGAGGTCGAGCGGATCACCGCCGAGCTGGACGCCCTGCGTGCGAGCGGCGTCGACTGGGCCCGGTGTATCGTCGGTTTGCAGCCCGAGATCGATAGCCTCCGCGCCGAGGTCGAGCGGCTCGGCGCCGAGCTGGCCGCCGTACGTGTGCCGAAGTCGGAGCGCGACGAGGCGGCGCCTCCTCCAGGGTGGATCGTTACACCCCGCGGAAACGTGATTAAGAATGTCGCTGGGAAGTGCGATCTTCGTCACGCATGGGCCGTCTACGATCGCGAGCACGGCTACGCGCCTGTCGACGCCATCGTCGACCTCCGTGCCGAGGTCGAACGGCTCACAGTTGAGCTGGCCGCCACGCGTGCGCCGAAGCCGGAGCGCGCCGATGTCTTCACAGCCGGTATGGCCGCCGTTGCCGCATGGCAGCAGTACGACCGCGAGCAGGCGCGCCGCGCCACGATCGCGGAGTACGACGAGCCGTGTGCGCTCGCCGAGAAGGAGCCGACGCCATGACCGACCGGACGAGTCCGCCTGAGCATTACCGCGTCACGCATACCGACATCTGCCCCGAGTACGACGACTGGTACATCGAGCCGCTCGTCGATAGTGTCGGTATCTGCATCTTTGCCCGGTCGCTTAAGGTGGCCACGGATTTATGCTGGCGACACTTCGACGCTGTTACCGCTCCACTGCGCACCGAGGTCGAGCGGCTCACTACCGAGACCGCGAGCCTCCGAGCCGGGTTGCAGCAGATCAGCGACATCCGCGACAGTATCGTCGGCTCGTCGACCGTCAACTGGTCGGAGCACGTCTATCCCATGGTCGCCGCGCTCAACTCCGCTGGTTTCGTAGGTGCCGACTTCGACGACGCGCACAAAAGCATCGGCACGCTTATCGAACGGTACAGAATCGCAGCGGCGAGGGCTTGCCTAGCAGAAGCGAAGGCAAGCGACTTGGAAGCCGAGATCGCGAGCCTCCGCGCCGAGCGCGACGACGCCCTGCGTGAGCCGGAGTCGGACCGGAGGTTCAGTATTAAGGTAGAGGTCCAACCCGGCCAGTTCGCCTCGGAGAGGAACGTGTCGTTCTCGGCGTGCTCCCAGCAGTACACACTGATCGTCGACGCCGCTACCGATCTCGACGGCGAAAACCTCAAAGTGGCGATCATCGGCGACAGCCCAGGACGTTGGATCGTCCGACTTCCGCGAGAGACGTTCACATCGGGTAGAAACCTCTCTCTCCCGCGCGAGCTTGTGTTTTTGCGCGCCGAGGTGCCGCTCCGCGCCGAGGTCGAACGGCTCACTGCCGAACTGGCCGCCGCGTCGAAGGCGCTCGGTACGATGGCAGAAACCATCGTCAGTCTCAATGACGAGGCCAAGCGGCTCACTGCCGATCTGGAGGCCGCGCGTGCGCCGGAGCCGGAGCGTGCCGAGTCGGCGGTCGACTTCGCCGAGCGCGTCGCCAAGTGGATTGACGAGCGCAACGCGCCAAGCAGGAACCTGAGTGACTACGACCAAGGCCGCCACGACGAGCGCGATTATATCCGCGGTCAGATCCTCGCTGCCTCTCGCGGGGAGAGGAAGCTGCCATGACCGCTTCGGAGAAATACGAACCAGGCGATCCGGCAGACGAGCCGCAGCTCGTCGTCGTGCGCGACGACGATAGCGAATATTCAGGTTTCCGCGTGGGGTTCTCCGGCGAGTTCTACGCAGATACCGCGGAGATTGCCGAGATCTTTCGGCAGGAGTACGCGCTTTCGATCGCGAAGAGCGTGTACGGGGCCGAAGTCGCGAACCTGCGCGCCGAGGTCGAGCGGCTCACAGCTGAGCTGGCCGCCGCGCCAGCCAATAGGGTCACTGTTGTCGCGTGGCAACGGTATATTGCCGCGTGTCAGCGGTACGACCGCGAGGAGCGCGACGAGAAGGAGCCGACAGCCGTAAAGCAAAAACCATGAACAACAAATCGCCAACCAAAGAACCGTTCGTCGCCGAGGTGATCGACTGCAACGACTGCCCGTTTTTCAGCAACACCGTTTGCCACGGGCTGCAGTGCGGCGCACCGACACTAGGGCCGAGCCCGTCGCTAAAGTGGGACTGGCGCCGCCCATCGTCGATCGAGATCGAGCAGCCGGGCCCGGCGTGTCCGCTCAAGAGCGTCAGCGTGCTCGTGCAGCTCGTGCGAGGCGCAACATGATCAATCTCCCAACGAAGACCGGATGGTACCGCGCACGGTGGCCGCACTACGTGACATGGTCATGCGTGCTCGTCACCGTGACCGGCGCGGAAGTAAGTGTCTACGATCCCGACACGTCGAGATTGCGGCCGTTGTCAGACGTTGACGAATGGGGGCCGTACTTCGATGACGTTGGCGGCAGCCGCAAAGAGATCGAGAGCCTACGCGCCGACCTTCGCGTCGCGAACGCCACGATCGCGAGCCTCCGTGCCGAGCTAGCCCGGAAGGGAACGGAAACGAAAACGGAGCAGACACCGTGACCCCGCGCGACAAGCTGCGCGCGAGCCTGCGCGCCAACTCCGAGCACGTGCGCCAGTGGCCCGCCTGGCTACGCGCCGCGATCTCGACCGCGGGGGTGTTCGCGCCGATTCAAAAAGGAAACGGAAACGGAAACATGATCACTCAATCTATCCCAACAAAATCCGGCTGGTACCGCGCCCGCTGGCCGGGACACACAAGGTGGTCTTGCGTGTCGGTCTCCATGACCGACACCGAGGCGAGCGTCTACGATCCCGGCGTATCGCGCTGGCGACCGCTGTCCGACGTCGTCGAGTGGGGCCTGAACGTCGACAGTCTACAGAACGAGGTAGTGAGCCTCCGTAAGTTCGTCTCCGCGCAGGGCGACTGCGATGTTGCCAGTGCCAAAGAGAACGCGAACCTGCGCGCCGACCTTCGCGTCGCGACCGTCACGATCGCGAACCTCCGTGCCGCAGTGGATACCCTCACCACGATCCTCGACAAAGGTGCCCGATGAGCCTCCCAACGAAGACAGGCTGGTACCGCGCCCGCTGGCCGCAGCTTACAACTTGGTCATGTGTGCTGGTCACCGTGACCGGCTCCGTTGTAAGTGTCTACGATCCCGGCGTATCGCGCTGGCGACCGCTGTCCGACGTTGACGAGTGGGGGCCGTGCATCGACGACATGGAGGCCGAGGTAGTAATCCTCCGCGGCTACTTCGTCGCGATGACAGGCATCGCCGATGATGCACATCGACGATGCGAGGAACTTCGCGACGAGCTTGCCGCGCTGTTCGACGGAGGTGACCGATGAGCTTCAAATGGTCAGAGTACACTAATAGCATCGACGCGATAATCGAATGGTGCAGAATCGCAGAAGTGAGGGCTTGTAGCATGGAGGCCGAGATCGCGAGCTTCCGCGCCGCACTGGTAGATTGCAACCCTTGCCGGTCATGCGGCTCCGACCCATCCATCGACCACGCTAGTGGGGCGGAGTTGCCAATCATTGCCGCAGCGCTAGATGCCCAAGCTGAAGCCGAAACTGAATGCTTTCGCCTACAGAATGAGAACGCGAGCCTCCGCGCCGAGTTGCTCGCCACGCGTGCGCCGAAGCAAGATCTTGAGGTAATCGAATGACATCACACATTTCACCGAAAACGCGGAGCAAGATCACCGCGTGCGAAGCCGCAAATAACATCGCGAGGGAGCTTATTGCGGCGGCGACGGCATGGGAACCGGACACGCGGCTGGTCGGAAATGTGCGAGCAGACGCAGTTGTTTGGCTGTGCCATCGCGTGCTCAAAGAAGCTTGCGAAGAACAGCACGAGTTATCACGGGGGTCGTGCGTAGACGACCTTGAAGCCGAGATCGCGAGCCTCTGCGCGAAGCTCCATGCTGCCGAAGAGGCGGCCGCCATCTTCGACGCCGCTGGCCACGACGTACCTACCGCCCTTGCGCGAGTGGCAGCGGCTGAGCTTGCAGCACAGCGCGATCGTAACGCGCGAGCTAAAGTTGAGAGTGAACTCGAAGTGGCGCTTGCGTTCAAAGAACGATATAGGCGAATCGCGGCGCAAGCTGAGGACAATGCGGTACACCAGATGATCGCGAGTCTGCGCGCCGAGCTATCCGCCGTGAGAGAGCGGCTTAGCGAGTTCGAGACGCCGGGATGGCAGTGGAATCACAAGCACACCGGGATTGCCGCATCTTGGTGTCCGGAGTGCGGTGAGTGTTCGTGCGACCTCGACGATGGGGGATTCGACAAGGCCGACTGCCCGCTGCACGGCGATAAATCTCGGCATTGCGATGACGGAGCGACCGCGCCACATCCGTCGCTTTCTGATCCTAAGATGGAGCCGACTCGCTATCACTGCCCGAGCTGCAGCTGCCAGCCGGAGAAGCAAGTAGGCCGGATCGACCCATGAAATTCCGTCACGCCGCGTCGGCGAGGAGTGCTCGTGCGGCTGCCGCCCAACACTGAGTGCCTGCTGCTGATCGTGAACTACGACTTCTTCCATCTGGCCGCACGGGCCTTTACGGCGAATTCGCGACGTCGTAGCAGCCGCTGTTCATCGGTCAGCTTGGCCTTCGACTTCCTTGGTCGGTGTACGTCAGGTCGGCTCTCCAACATGAGGCGCAGCTCGGCAATAGCGGCCTCGATGCTCTCGATCCTCTTCTGCAGGGTATCGACGGTGATGACGGTGATGTTGGTCTTTGGCATTTCTCTATCCGAGTCTTATATATCTCTTATAGAGAGCATGCGCAAGAAGTTTGACATCGCCGAATTAGCCTGATATCTGTCCGATAGGGAACATTCTCGGACACGCTTCGAGTAGGATGGTCCTACCGCCGATGCCTAAGCGCGAAATCAGCAAGAGACGGACTCGCGTCACGGCGATTGCGGTCCCTGGGCCGGCACCGCTGGTCCAGGCGTCGGACGGAGCTGATGACGCCGAGTACCAGCGCATCGCCGACGAGCTGTCCGGCTACTCGCATGCAAGCTCGACGCAACGCGCGTACCGTTCCGATCTCAAGGATTGGGAGACCTACGCGAGATCGGTGAAAATCCGCTCGCCCTTTCTCCCGATTCTTCCGATATGGCTGCGAGGGTACCTCGCGCAGATGGTGGAGCGGAAGCTGTCGCTGTCGACGATCCGTCGCCGCTGCGCTGCTATCACGTGCCTGCACACGCAGCAAGGATGGCGCAGTCCCATGGAGGATCCCGAGATCATCGAGTTACACAAGAGCATCTCCAGACGCCTGTCCTGCCAGTCGAACAAAAAGGAGAGGATGACGGCGTCTATCGTGTCCGACGCCATCGCCACTGGACATGTCGACTTGCGCGATCGTGCGATCCTTCTGTTCGGAATTTGCACGGCGTTCCGCCGCTCCGAGATCGTAACCCCGACTTGGGATGACCTGAAACCTGACAAGCGCGGCTTCCTTGTGCACCTGAGCCACTCTAAGACGGACCAGGAAGGCAAGGGTAGCGTCGTTGGTATTCTGGAGATCCCAGAGGTGCCAGTTCTATGCCCTGTGGCAGCGCTACACGCATGGAGATCTGAGTCGTTCACCAGTTCTGATGCGCGCGTGTTCCCGGTGTGTGATCGGACGATCGCGCGTACTGCCAAGCGTGCCGCCGAGCTTGCAGGCTTCGATCCTGATCTTTTCGGCGGTCACTCGTTTCGCTCGGGCTTCGCGACGAACGCTGCCGAACGTGGCGTGGCGATGGAGCTGTGGATGAAGCACACGCGGCATATATCAAGCGACTCTGCAAAGGGCTACGCGCAGAGCAACGACGCGATGGCTAACCCTGGCGCAGAAGCCATGCGTGACGCGTTACGTGAAGCTGGTGCCAGAACGACGCCGACGTCGCCATCACCTACGAATTCAACAACCCTAAAAGAAGAAAAGAAGAAGTGATGCCACGACACCAAGATACCACGATCTTCCTCGACGTAGACGGCGTGCTAGCGATGACGCCTGAGCGCCTGTACCAGGACCACGTCATCGATATCGCTGCGTACCCACGCGGCGTGTACGATCTCAGCATCGCACTGAACCGCACGCATGAAGAGGTCTGGGCGCATACGGTCGGAAACGTGGACTGGTGGGAGAGTCTAAGCTTGTACCCGCACGCTATGGATCTAATCGAGAAGCTGTCTGCCGTGGGTAACGTCGTCCTAGCCACTGCGCCGATGCACGATCCAGCATCGGTCTTGGGCAAGGTCCGGTGGATCCAGAGACACTTCGGCTCTGATTTCCGCGACTACGTCATCACCAAGCGCAAGGACGTACTTGCGCGGCCATGTGCCGTGCTTGTCGATGACTACGACGTGAACATCGAGAGCTTCCGTCGTGCAGGTGGCGATGCCGTGTTGTTTGCTCGGCCGTGGAACAGCGGCTACACATTCAGCGATGACGCCGTCGGTCGTGCGATCTGCGACGTCTCCACAGGTTTGATCGACCGGACCCTGTAATGCCGACACGGCCTGCTTCTCGGAGTGGCCTCGGTATCCGCCGGCCACGTCCACTGGATAACTCGGCACCGGCGACGACAACCGTCGCACGTCCAGCGTCGAACCATGTTGCGCCGCTGGGTATGAAGAACGCCGAACTGCGCGGGCGTCTGGCGACTTCGCACCAACGCGCATCCCGCCTAGCCGTGACACTGGCACGCCTCGTTCGCGCGATCGATGCTGATGATCCAATAAGGATCGAAGCCGCGATGACCGTAGCACGTGAGCTGATCGACGAGCGCTGAGGATGCTCCTATGACTGACATCGTCGACAAGATCGCGAAACTTCTCCGTCTTGCCCGTGATCGTAACGGTACGGTCGAAGGCGAGACGGTACTGCGCACTGCGCAGAGGCTAATGGACGAGCATCAGATCGAGGTGGACCTCGAAGAGATGGACGAGCCTGAGATCATTCACGCTGCCGATCCTCTGGTAACCGTCGAGGTCGGCCGCTACCACGAAGTCCAGCCGTGGCGGCAGCACGTCATGACCTTCGTACAGATGATCTACCGCGTCGGCGCAACATGGGAGCCTAACGCTGAGAGCGTGACCTTGTGGATCTTCGCGCCGATGACGGCTAAGGATCGTCTGCATCGCGCCGCTACCTACTACACGCGGCTCGATGCGGCGATCCACGCCGCCTCCCGACACGTACCTCGTTACGTCGCTCATAATGGCGTGTACATCGCGGTTGACGTTCGCCATCCCAAGCCGGTGTCGATGTTCCGCCGAGGGATCGCAGACGGCTGCATCTCTTCGCTGTTTCGCGCCGTCATGCGCGCTGCCGAAGAGCGACTGGCGGAGCAAGTTGTGCTGTCCGACTGCGTTGAGATGCGCAAGGTCGACAAGTTCACCTGCGCAGCAACGGATGCGGCAGATCCGCAAGAGTCCACCAAGCACGAGGCCGACGGCGCCGATCCGATCGACCTCGCGATCTACCAACACGGCCTTCGCACTGCGTCGTCGGGTACACCGTGGCCACTGCCAGATATGGACGACGTCGAGCTGTCCTATCCTTGAGGCGGCTTTGCCCAAAAAATGCCGGTTGCCCAAGAAGTCGAGCGGCTGCCCAAGAAATCATGATCGTCGCTCAGCCTGGGTAGAGCGACTCCACGAACTCGTCGATGGGACTTCTTCGCTCTTATCGGCCGGAGGCCCCCGGCGGTGTTGCGGCACCAGGCGCCATCTAATCCGCCTCAAACTCGATCTCTGTGTCTGTAGCACCGACGAACCTCCTATTTCGCAGACGACGACGAGCGTCGTAGAGACCCGGGAGAACCTTCGCGTACTCTGGAATCTCATCGATGATCTTCGCGTCGGTCATCATTGCGAGGCGGTCTTCAGTGTCCTTCTGTCCCTCGCTTGCGCGACTAAGTTTGTCGAGCACCGCGAGATGCTGACCGAACCCTGGGACCCACGGAATGCGCACTCTGGAGATCTCGGTGGGAACTAGTTCGAGGACACCGCCGCCGTAGGTACGTCCTTCCAGCTCGGAGGAGAGAATCGTGAGCGAGTTGTGAAATACCGCCACGAGATCTGCGGATTTGTACCCATTGAGAGGCTTTCCGCGATATACGGTGTCCGTGGTCACGACGCCGGCCGCATTGAGTAGCAAGCGGTGATGCTGATGAGCACGTTTTGTCAGCATCACCGCGCCGGAGACGATATGTGGGACACGGTACCACGGTTTTCTGACCCGGCATTTATAGCGACTCGGAATACCAAGAGACTCGCCGAGTGCGATGTACTCAAGTACACCTTTACCATCAGGCCGGGGTCGGTCGGTGGAAAAATCTAGGAGCCACGATCTGGCGCCGTTCTTCCTGGCGGTCCCGAAGTCCCTCGTTGTGAACCGGATCCCTGGCGAATGACTCGTGCGCGCCAGCAACGGCACGGCCCATGGTTCCAGATCGTACTGCTCTACCAGTTCATCCGAGATCGTAAAGTAGGCGTTTGCGCCAGTAACAACGGAGACCTGCAAGCGAGCAAGGCTCCCAAGCTCACATACCTGCGGCAACGACTGTGCGCGGTCGAGAGACTCTCGTTCTCCCTGCGAGAGAAGATATCGAGTCCAAGGTTCGGGCCCGGGATCGACGTGCCAGTTCCAGCGGATACTCTGAGTGCCGTGTTCAACGAATGTCACAGACCTGCCGCCAACGACCGGCTTCGAGCGGCGACCGCTGACGACCACAACGTCCTGCAGCAGCCCTGGGAACGTGCCGCGCTGGAACATATCGATCTGGGCACACTCAAAGTGAGTGACCAACGCATTCCGAAACTGTCCGGCGGAGATCGTCGCGATCATCTCCGCCGGCAGGACCATGCAGAAGACACCGCCGACGCGAAGTCGAAGCATGGTGAGTAAAGCGAAGAGAATCCACGCGTTCGACACTCCCTGGATCGAGAGTCCGTGTTCGCTCGCCAGTTTTTCCGCGGCAGTCCGATCTTCATCTGACAGGAACTGGTACCGGACGTACGGTGGATTTCCGATGACCACATCGAAGTCGGCCTTGGTTTTCTCGGATGCGAGCCATGGAAAGACGCTGTCTCCGATGACTGTCCCAGAGACCTTGTGCTCCACCAACTCGCGACGGCACTTCGCAGCCTCCACCGGATCCAGCTCGACACACGTGAGCTTGATCGACGAAGCGCCTGGACGCTCCGAAAGTCCGCGTACGAAGGCCCCATCACCCGCGCTCGGTTCGAGCCACTTACGAGGCAACAACTGAGCCAACGCGTCGACACGCGACAGGCAGAAGGACACCATCGCAGGCGGCGTGTAGTAACCACCGCGGAGTTTCTGATCGCTGACTTCGTGACGGAATTTCATGGGTCGATCCGGCCTACTTGACCTTCGCTGACGCTGCATAGAGCAACATCGAACGGGCCCACGTGGAGAGCCTCATCTTCGCTCTTTTCACAACGCACTGAACTTAGGCCAACCGCAGTTGCCTCTCGACGCCACGCAGAGCGCCATGAAGAGAGCGGAGATCCACCACCGCGCCGTGTTTGAGAAAAGTTCCACTGAATTTCTCGAACTTGTCGCCCCAGTAGATCATGGCACACGACATGGGAGCACCCTTGGCCGACGGGACACCGTTCACTAGAAATTTCAACCGCGTATCGTATAAGAATGCGACGCTAGTCGCAGCACTCCAGATATGTTGCTTCCAGTGTTTCGTGTTCGTCGCGACAGGTACCAGCGCCATCACCTCTGCGTGATGCTTGCTATGGGCTTCTTCACACCGAGCAAGCCATTGCGAGATTCTCGTGCCGCGCTCCTGGTCGGATCCGTACGGAGGGTTGACGTAGATCGTCCTAAAATCCCATGACTCGCGCAGACCGTCTTGAGTCGGAAGGCGGTACTCGACGCGCGCTCGGACAATCGAGAACTTGTTCGAGCATGGGTCGAGGTCAATCGTGCCGAGAACTTGGCGGACGGCGTTCACGTAAACCGCAGGCGTTCCCCAATCCTTACTCAGTCCGATCACTGTGCGCCCTGCAGTCATCGCCGCCTCCTTCCATCAAAGGTGGTCCCAGCGTCGCTGGGTGTCGTGTCGCTCGTGCTCATCTGTCTTGCCAGTCGGCTTCGCATGACTCGTGTTGCACGACGTGTCACCGGGAAGCTCCCGCCGCGGCAAGCAAGGTTGCTCTCGCCCAAGTCGAAAGTCTCACCCCGGCCGTTTTCGCGGCGCCATCAAGCACGCGCTTTTCGGTGGTCGTGACCCGCACAGCCAGTCTAACTTTCCTCTGAAGTGCCTTGGATAGCCTCGGACGCCCCGCTTTCGCCATGTGCAGACCATACCCCACCGCACCGTTTTTGTCGATCAAAAATCCGAACGACCGGACCTGTCTATCGCGAGAAGCTGCCCCAAAAGGACAGGGGTTCTTCTGTGGACGAGGCCAAGCGGGGGACATCGCACAGCCTGCGAGATCTCACCGATCCGAGGGCTACTTGCCTAGGCTGACGCGGTGGTAGATCGCGCGGGCGTCGTCCAGGTCGGTGCCCGTGTCGTAGTTCACGATCAGCAGGAGGCACTCGGTGTTAGGCGGCAGCCGCACGCGCTCCTCGAACACCTCGACGTCCCTGGCCGTCGCGTACACCGGCGTGATCGTCTTGCGCTTGAGGAAGGCTTGACGTCCAGCGGCCGTGGTGACGTAGACGGTGACGGGTCCGCTGGCCTCGATGTAGATCTCGGCCGCGCCGCGCTTGCCGCTCTTGAACGTCACGGGGACGTTCTGGTTCGGACCGAGGATCAGCGTCGGCATCACGCCTCCGGCGGCCCACCAGGGTTGGGATCGCGAGGTCCGGTAGACGTCGGCGGCTCGCCGTGCGCCGACATCCCGAACGCCTCGCGCACGTTCGTCGCGAAGCGGTAGATCGGCTCGAAGAACAGGACCGTCAGTGCGAGCGCACCGAGCAGGATCGCCAGCGTCGGATCCGGCGGGTGCCGCATCAGCCACGCGAACGGCATCCAGATCCTCTTGGCGAACGCCGAGTAGCCGCACAGCCACGCGACGTAGCCAGCGAAGAGGGCCAGCATCGCCGTCGCGGTTGAGAGTCGCAGCACCTTGCCCGCGAGTGCCGTGGCGGCCGGCATCGACTCCGAGGCAGGCGGCGTTCCCGACGTCACGTGCGGTGGCTGTACCAGGCGATCCCACGGGCTCCCAAGTTTACCGCGGTTCCTACTTGTTCGGGGCCACGTCCCACCAGGCGGACTTGCACTTCGGGCACTGCCTTGGCTTCGTGGTCTCGCCGGACTTGCGTCGTCCAAGAGGGTTGCTCTGAGGCGTGCGGTGTCGAGTCTGCACGTCGATTCCGGTTCCCGGCCGAGGAACACGCGCGGACGCTGCGCTATGCACGAACCAGATCTAGACGACTACTCTGCGCCATCCGTCGTTGCTTTCCGCTGCATCGAGGTCCACAACTTTGACATCCTGCGACGATCCTGAACCACCACATGTGCAGAGATTGCCACCGTAGGTCGATGTTCACCGTGTAGAGTTGAAGATGTCGCCGTGATCGACTCCTGGCCGATGCCGGACTACACAGCCCGTCGACGTCGGTGTGATTCCTGTGGCTATCGCTTCAAGTCTATCGAAATTGTAATGATCTATTGAGTAGTTGCGCTGCCCCACGGTTGTCGTTGACAATCACTTCATGCTGTACGCAGTCCTGGGCGAAGAAGGCCTCGTCGAGCACATCGAGGAGAGCCTCTCGGCGGCCGTGGCCGCCGCGCAGGATGACGGTGCTGAAGATGTTGTGATCGACGCAGCTGCGCCTTCAGGACGCTCCGCTAACCCCACGGTCGAAGGTGGACGCGGCGCGCTCAAGCAGTTGCATCTGCCTGGCCGTCCGACACTAGCGATCTCGGATCGTGCGATCGACATGGATCTCACTGAGGCGTGGAAACGCCTGGCGCGGATCATGCCGTCGTTCAAGCAGACCGGCCGCACAGGGATCCAGCGCGACTTCCATCCCGCTCGCACGCGCGCGAAGCTAGTCAAGAGTTTCCTCGGTCAGAACGCGAAGACGTCCAAGAAGAAGGGCGATGCCGAGGACGTCGATGTCCAAGGCGTGAACCTCACCCCGTACTGGATGTTCGCCGAGACCGAAGCCCCTGCAGGGATCGGTCGGTCCGGCCAGACGCCGTCGCTGACGCGCAGTCAAAGCTCGCTGCCAAACCTATGCGCCGGTAGCTCCGAGGCGTGTCGCCACAGCTGCCTGGTCTTCTCGGGTCAGAACTACTCGGCCGACTGGTCGATCTTCGCGAAGTTCCAAAAGACCCGCGCACTATTCGAGGATCCTGACGCGTTCGGTCGCGTGCTCTTCGAGGCGTGCAAGAAGCACAGCGTCGCGGCGGTGAAGTCGGACTACATGCCGGCGATCCGCCTCAACGTACTATCGGACATCCCGTGGGAACTCGTCTTCCCCTCACTATTTGACGCGCTGCCGGATCTGCAGTTCTACGACTACACTAAGGTGCCGGGTCGCGAGCCTCCGCTCAACTACGACCTGACCTTCTCCAATTCAGGTGGAAATCTGCGCCTAGTCGAGCGCCACATCGCTGAAGGTGGACGCGTAGCTGTCGTGGCGCACGTGCCGACCTGGCGCTCAGGTGCGCCGGTGACCAAGAAGCGTGGCGAGGCACAGGTGTCGTACGACGCGCGAAAGGAGAAAGCCGTCCATGAGAAGTGGTCGAGTCGCCTACCTGCCCACTGCAACGTCGGCGGCGAATCGATCCGCGTGATCGACGGCGACGTCAACGACGTCCGGTTTCTTGATCCGTCCCCGTCGATCGTGGCGCTGCGCTGGAAGAACCCCGGCGGTAAGCAGGCAGCACGCGCCCCTGCAGCGCTGCAGATCAGCCAACGCACCAAGTTCGTCGTCGAGATCGAGCAGTTCTGCGGACTGCTCATCGGTGCGGTGACGCCGTCGGAGCAGCCCGACACCGCCACACAGACGATCTACTCCGTGCAGCCTTTGCAGGCGAATCCATCTTCGAAGATCTGGACAACTGCACGGGCTGGCTACGATCAGAGACGGAGTCAAGAGATGGCGAAGCGACTCGCACGTGGCGAAATCTAGCCTGTCGCACGTAGAGGATCCTCCTACATGTCCATGGAATCCAAAGCTGTGAGAGACGACACTCAGTCCGCCGTACCGGTAGTCGATCCCGAAAGGCCGAAGATTTCAGTGGCGAGCTTACTTGCTGCAGGCTACCTCGTCATCGACGAGGAGATGCTGCGCAGCATGCTACAAGCTGCAGTGCTGGATGCTCATAACGAAGCGAAATTGCGTGTCGAAGTTGAGCAACTCGCCGATCGTAGTTATTCGCGACTTCGCGATCAGGCAGAGATCGATCGTCAGCACCAACGCGCCGAGGATGCCGAGGAACTTCTCAAGGAAAGTCGGTCGTGGTGGCGTCGCTGGAGCGTACATCTAGCTGCCATCACGGCTATCGCCGGTATTACCGCGTTGATCTTCGCGGTAGTGTTGCTGCGAGGAGTGCGGCAGCGAGTTGCGAATGACGTACTCACGGAACACACGATGAAGATGATGGACCGTGTGGCCACCAGCGCAGCTAAGGACGCCGTCGCGCTGTCCGAGATGCGCACCGATAAGAAGATCGAAGCGCTCTCCACCGAGATTGCCTCGGTGCGCACCGATGTGACCGAGATGATCCATGCGGAGTTCGCGACGCTTCATGAGCAGCACGAACAGCTCGTGCGCGAGATCCGAGCGAAGAAGCCAACGAGCCTGTGAGGGCCACTTGGGCTCTTCGTAATCGGTCCGCGCATTTTCTGCTACGATCGTGGACATGATCGTTCACTCCGCCCACCCGGTCTTGTTCCGCTGGGGATCCACGGGCGTCGGGACACGACGGCGCACAGGAACCGGGATCCAAAGCCGTCCGCGGCCCGCGAATGGATCGCTGCGTGCGTCGTCGATGCCACCATCTTCTGGCTTGGGGAAATCATGACTGAAGCTCCCAAAGAACTTGTCGAAGCTGTCGACGCTGCGCTTGCAACCGTACTCGACACTGGTCCCCGTATGCATGGCGTCGCTGAGCACCTGCGCGCCATGGGCATGCCCGACCGGGCTGACATGCTCACCGCTAGTGCTAGGGAGATCGAAGTGTCGGTTCAGCAGGTCCGTCGCTACTTGCGTCGGCGTGGCGGCGATCTGCGCGACATCGCGACGGCGATCCTGGCGTTGCGCGATGGATTTCACAGCAAGTTCCTCCCGTTCGCCGACATGGCCGGAGAGCTGCGCGAGGCTGGACTCGACGCTCACGCGGCGGGTCTGGAGAGGTTCATCGCTGACATGCTGCGCATCATCAACGTGATCCATATCCACGCAGGCGTACACGGCATGCTCGACGACACGATGAACATGACGCTCATCGACGTGTGATTTATGGATCTTTGCGCGACTCGCCGGTCTCGCGCTCGGACAACTCAGACAGATCTTCAATCCTTGGAAGAATTAGTCATTTGATGACGGATATTCTACCGATGGTAGGATTGAGCACGACGGTTGCGCCAGGCTTGAAAAGATCACACGCGTTGCGGTGGCGCATGACTGTTATTTTTCGCCCGCGTGACACGATGATTAGATGTGCGAGCTGCCCGCCTTGCTCCACAATTACACCTTTGCAGCTGTCGCCCATATCTCCGACACGATCACCTTTGGAGTCGTGGAACACTGCGATATCGACACCAACCACTCCAGTGCACTCTCCTGCATCTATGATCACGGCAGCATTATGACGCGCGTCGCGAAGTTGCTCGATGGCAGCGAAAATTCCGGCAAACTTCGGCGTCTTAGACTTACGTGCCTCCTCCTGTAGTCTATAGGCGGCGTCCCATGCGGGTTCACTGACCACATCGCTATACGCCTCCTCGAAAGTTAGCCCTGCTCCTAAAATCCAATCCGTGTGATCGGGGTTGTCCAACTCCATCTTGAGTCCGGACGTGGAGATGTTCTCCCATGCAGGAGAAGCTTCACGTAATTCCTCGCGGCGATAGAGTGCCCAGCGGGCGAAAGGTGCACGAGGCACAGTGATCCTACGTCCATCCTTGAGTTCAAGGATGAATGTGTCCGAGCTGGCACGAGTGCGAACGTCTTCACCGATCTGTTTGAACCTTGCCGCCTGCTCGGTATCAGGATCGAATTCGATCTTCGCTGTCCTAAAGAAATTTCTTCTCGATGGGTAGAGCTTCAAGCGTTTACTTTTTCTGACGGCGTCAGCTGGCGTCGACATGATTGGAAGTTTACGCCCGCTCTTAAGGAAGTCATCTAGCGCTTCCTGAGCACCGATCGGCGAATTCTCCCAGTGAGGGCGCTCGTTACACGCTTCGAATAGTACACCTACGCGTTTGCCGGAGATATTCAAAACCACCGCTGCACTCTGGTAGGCATCGGTATATGATTCGACAGTTGCAACAGGTCGCATCCATCCACGTGGAGTCTTATATCGTCCTGCGTAGATATATCGAGCGTCTAACTTGAACGCCATGAGCACTTTGGATTTTCGAGCCGTAACCAGATTTAGGCCCACGTTCGAGTCTCCGGTAAGACTACTCTCGCCTCGTAAGATACTGATCGCGGCATCCGTCGCGCCGTCTCCAATCAGACCGTTCGCAAGAGTTCGGTATGCCTCACCTGGCTGATCGCTGAGCAGCAGGTTACGTGCGACCTCGACCATAGCCTCGCCAGTGATCGAAAAATATACCGTACGACTCGCTGGCTCTTCATTTTTACGTGATAGTTTTTTGTGTTGCTTAGCGGCGGTCATGTCTTCTTCCTCTCTTACTAGCCTTGCACTGTCAGCTTACGCAGCCAAGGTAGCGGATCATCGGTCGTGCCGAACGGACACACAGCGGACAGCGGCAGCCCGAGCGCAAGTAAGGCGGCGTTAGCCGTACCGAGCACTTTTTCGACTTCTCGTGCGTCGTCTCCGGCGAGAGTGACGATCCATCCTGCCGCACAGTGCTTCGTATTGCAGTGCCAGAAAGATTGGTCGTAGGTCTCAGGATGTTGCTCGATCTGTGCGAGAACCGCTGCGGCGAGCCCGGGGATCACGGCAACTGACGGCAATCCATACGCGCCTCTGAGGTTCGCGTAGTTGAGGTTCGCGTAGTGGAGGTTCGCGCCGCTGAGGTTCGCGTAGCTGAAGTTCGCACCGCAGAGATTCGCGCCGCTGAGGTCTGCGTGGCTGAGATTCGCGTGGCTGAGATTCGCGTCGCAGAGGTTCGCACCGCGGAGGTCTGCGCCGCGGAGGTCTGCGTAGCGGAGGTTCGCACCGTTGAGGTCTGCGTCGCTGAGGTTCGCGTCACTGACGTTCGCGTGGCCGAGATTCGCGTAGCTGAATTTCGCGTCGCAGAGGTTCGCGCCGCGGAGGTCTGTGTAGCGGAGGTTCGCGTCGCGGAGGTTCGCACCGATAAGGTCTGCGTGGCTGAGATTCGCGTCGCAGAGGTTCGCACCGCGGAGGTTCGCGCCGCGGAGGTCTGCGTAGCGGAGGTTCGCACCGTTGAGGTCTGCGTCGCTGAGGTTCATGTGGCCGAGGTTCATGTGGCCGAGGTTCGCACCGCTGAGATTCGCGCCGCGGAGGTTCGTGTCGCTGAGGTCTGTGTAGCGGAGGTTCGCGTCGCGGAGGTCTGCGTGGATGAGGTTCGCGCCGCTGAGGTCTGCGTGGCTGAGGTCTGCGTGGCTGAGGTTCGCGTAGCGGAGGTTAGCGCCGCTGAGGTTCGCACCGCTGAGGTCTACGTTGCTGAGGTTCGTGAGGCCCGCTGGCAACTCTGGTCGCATTCTTTCTGTTGCGATGGCAGCGCGGTGGGCTACGGCGTAAGCGAGCAGTCTTTCACGTGTGTTGGTCATGTCGCTCGATCCTAGGACGGTCTCTTTGTTGAGGTACGTGTTGGAGACTCGGGCGACCTCACCTTGTGGCGGACAGCGTGGATCCACTCGAACCCTTCTTCGAGGGTGACGGGGTCGGTCTGCATGTTCTCGACCATGCGGGCGAGCACATTATGAGGGACTCGTCTGTCGGGGGAACGCTCGGCGTTGCGGAACATGCAGTCGATCATGGGAGTCAGGAACACCAACGCTTCGACGTCAATCTGTTGGTACTGGGCCAACTGGATGAGCGGGGCGCGCTCGATCTTCCGCGTCAGTGTGGCGTCAATGATGATGTGGTCGTCGTGGTCGTTATGCTTCGTCCAGGTGCTCTTCCCCGAACCCGGCAGGCCGACCAGGAGGACCACGCGAAGCGGGTTCTTTTGGTCGAGTGCGTGACGGAACTCGCGGAACGTCCTGTCCCACGCGGCTGCAGTCGCCTCGAATGAAGAGTCGTAGTAGCCGTTGGGCCGCACGCGGAAGGTGTCTGGGCTGATGATCATACTCAAAACTCCCCGGCTCCATCGCCTCTTGAAGCCTCTCTAGCTTCCAGGTCGGAGCGAATGCGGCCGCCGAAGACGTCGAACAGTGCCTTTCCGACGGCCGGCGTCTCTGCACCGACTTTGCCGCCGGCAGCGAGAGCCGCTAGCATGTTACTAGTGGTCTCACGCTGCGCATGAAGCATCTCCGTCCCCCGTGCGCTACTGACGATGTCGGCGCCGTGATCCATGACGTCGAGTACGAGCCAGTTCAACGTCATCGAGTCGAAGCTGTAAGTGCCGACCGCACCAAACTGGCGTTCGATCAGGCCGAAGATCCTTCCAGCCATGATGCCGATATCGCTCTGATAGCGTTCGGCGTCGTCGCCCTTCAGGCGGTGGCGCTCGCATGAATGCTTCACTGCGTCGTTGAACATGTGCATGCGCATCCGAGCTACACGTAGATCGATGTCGTCGTCGTCGTCTCGTTCGGTATTCATGATTTTTCCTTTTCCAGCGGAAGCAGGTCATCCGGATCTTCCGTGTACCTCTGCTGCGCGAGATTCCAGTCCACGATCAAGATTCCGTTGTCCCATACTTCGGCGACCGTGCCAGTGTCGTATTCCGCTGTACCGATCTTCCCGCACTGTACGCGGTCGCCTGGTTTGAATTTGGTTTCCATGATTGCCTTCAGATCCAGCACGGCTCCGTGTCCGACTCGGGCAGCGAGCACAAGAAGTCCAGGACGTCGTCCGGTACGTCCTCGTGCAACCACTGCGATCCGTACTTATAACTGCACACGTCGCACGGCTTGCACAGCACACCTGCCGGATGTTGAGTGGGAAAGATCTGGCTCACCTTTCTCGTCTCGCGATGTGAGACTTTGTAGCAGCCGCTGCCGGGTCCGTCGGCGTCAGGCGCCTGGTGAGTCTCGTACGGCAATGAGAGATGCGCCGACTCCTCGGCGGTAAGCGTGACAGTCTCACCTTGGCGCAGTCGCAGCATAGCCCGCGCCTGGATCGATCGCTGCTCCCTGATGGCCTCCCTCGTCAGACTGTACGTGACGATTTCGACCTCGTGCTGAGTATCCCACAACGCCCGCTGATGCTCGCATCCGGCGCGCATGTCGTTGAGGTGCCAGCGCTCCCAAATTTCAGCAAGCTCGCCGAGCAGCTCGGGCGTCCAACCTGTGGGCAATTTGTCGTACTTCGTGGCGTCGATCCTGATCTGACCACAGCTACCGTGCGCATCGCCATTTTTGGTTGGTCCCTCAACGCCCGTGAGCGATAGCCTCGCGCCGTCCCATACGACCTTCACGAAGATGCCGTAATAGACGCCGTCCACGCTGCGTGGATGAACGCGAAGTCCGACTTTCAGCACCTTGGTGAAGTGTTTACGCGTGGAGGTGGAAGTGATTTTGGCTGCGGTGTTCATTGTTGTCGTCTTGTGGAAGCTGTACATCGGTCAATCTGCTGCCTGCTCAAGTATCAGACGCCACATACCCTCTTGGCCGCTGCCGCCGCCACAGACTTCGAGTGACGTGGGCGTCAAGTGTCGTCGCGTGGCGACCGCGTGACCGAAGTCAGGACGAGCGCGTAGTTCGTCTTCGACATCAGGTGTCCACTGGATCGTGACGGGGGTGGAGAGCGCGATAGACTTGGCGATGGCTTCTTCGATAGCGGCCTTGGCGGCGGCGATGGGGTCGCCCGCGGTCGCGGTGCCGCGGTAGCCCGCGATAGCGGTGCCAGTGTCGCCCGCGGTCGCGGTGCCGTAATCGCCCACGATCACGGTGCCGTGATCGTGGGCGGTACCGAAGACGATAGCCTTGTCAGTTAGAGTGTCGTGGCTGGTCACGGTGGTGGTCACACCTCCGAAGCCCCGCCGGACCTTCGTCGGCGGGGCGGGAATGGGGCGGGTGAGGGTCAGTAGCCGGCGCCCTCGGAAGGCGGGCGATCGTCCCTATGGCACTCTTCGAGCGGGCGCGAGCTGCACACTTTGACGCTGATCCACCTGATACGTGCCCCTTCGGGGAGACTCACGGCTCCCTCTGGGAGTCTCGGCCCTGTATACTGCCCGACGAGCACACGATCGCAGTACCGCAAGGACGTCGTGACGCGTCGCATCGGGATCTCGATCCCGAGCATGGCGCTGAACAGCAACGCGGTGTCGGCATGTCCGACGATTGATTCCCACGCCCCCGAGCGCAGCTTGGCCGCAACCTCGTCGGCCGTGATGGGCTTGATCGACAAAGACGCGTAGCCGGACTCCTGTACGTCGTCCAACATGCCGAGCGAGATCGCGTTTGAAATGTAGGTGGCCATTCACTGGGAAAGCCCCGTGCTCGTGAGAGCTACGGGGCGGGGATGGAACGGGGGCGGGTCAGACCGCCGCCCCTTCGGGGATCTCGTCAATCTCAGGGATCTCGATATTCCCCAGCTCGTCGCATTTTTCTTCGAGCGACTCGATCCACTCGCGAGCGGCCTCGCCGCTCTCACCCTCCTGCCACTTCTCGGACTTCTCTTCGAAGCCCGCCGACATCGAGTCGTGGACCTCATTGAGGAAGCTGTGCAGCTCTTCGGCCCTCGCTTCGAGGTCGGCCCTCGCTTCGCTGTATGCGACGCGCAACTCTTCGCACAACTTTTTTTGAGCCTTGTTGAACTTGAACACACTTACTCCTATCTATCGTGCCCGAATCACGATCGTGTCGATGGGTTTTTCGGCGTCCCTCTCGAATCTCCTGAGGATGACAGGATCTCCGCCGAAGTTGCGCTCCCACCACACCGCACCCGCCCTGGTGTGGGCGTAGACAGAGATCCGCACCGGAGATCCATTGCGCATTAAGGATCTCGCGACCGCCGCCATGACGGCGTCATCGTAGAAGACGTGCGATTTCGAGTTCTCGACAACGAACTCGACACCACCTCTGCCCATTTTCTTCTTGGCCATCTTCTCCTCTCTCCGCCCCAGGCTCCTCGCCTCGGGCACTTGTTCCGACGCCCCGCCTCGCAAGTCCATTTCCCTCCTGGTGCGCTCGACCTTCGTCAGCAGCGCACGGGGAGTCCGGTGTAGCGCACCGGGAGGCGCGGATCAAGTTCCTCGTGCGCTCCTCGTGCGCTCCTCGTGCGCTCCCCGTGCGGCTCCCCGTGCGGCTCCCCGTGCGCTGCTGACGA